>JAESFQ010000434.1_pt1 | contig 15261 bp, 15 predicted proteins | sample 9269431 | NCBI WGS metagenome assembly JAESFQ01 (sample SAMN14502588, study PRJNA617103) | algae metagenome | isolation source: Plectolyngbya sp. WJT66-NPBG17 and co-occurring heterotrophs from well... | place: USA: Mojave Desert, Joshua Tree National Park, California | collected 2006-08-06
GACGGCAACCAATCCTTGGCATCCGGCGGCAGCAGAAAAGCCTGGTCGCGGCTGAACGGAATGAACTGCGTCATGCCGAACAGATTCGCCGATATCAGGCCCGTTGGGAATCCGACAGGCTGCTAGCGCGAGGCCGACTGGCTCCGCAGCTCCCGCGCCCGCGCCAGGACCTTGTCCTCGAGGTCGGAATTGGTCGAGGCCGAGACCGGGCTGTCCATCCACTGCCCGCGCTCCAGCGTCTGCCGGAACACCTGCACCCGCACCCCGTCCGAGCGCAGCTGCCGCCCCAGCACATAGGCTTGGGCGCGGAACCGCTCGCCGCTGGCCGAGGGCGGCGCGTACCAGTCGGTGATGATCGTGCCGCCAAAGGGATCGGCGGACGCCAGCGGCATGAAGGACAGCGTATCCAGCGTCGCGCGCCACAGATAGGCATTCACGCTGAGGCCGGTCCCGCCGCCGCTGGCGGCCGCTTCCCGTGCCTCGCGGTCCTTGTCCACGCCGAAGACGACGATGCCGGCGCTGGCCCCCTGGGGGCGGTTCCGCGCGCGGCCATTGCGCCAGTCGCCATACTCGTCATTCCCGACCAGGCGCTGGTTGTCGCCGCCGCAGGCAGCGAGCAGGGGAAGGGCCGCAACGAAGGCGAGCAGGACAGGTTTCATGATGCGCGCACACTAGATGCGCCGCCTGGGCAATCAAGCATCAATTTCTCCCGCCAACAAAAAGGGGCGGCAGGTTGCCCTGCCGCCCCTCTCCGCTGGTCCCGAAGGATCAGAAGGCCAGACGGGTGCCCAAGATGAACACCTTCGCGGTGTTGCGGTCCTGCGTGCCCGGGTTGGACGGGTCGAGGTCGCGGCCACGCTCGGCCACCGTGTAGCTGCTGTACTCGGCGACGATGTCGAGGCCCGGAGCGAGGCGGTAGTTGCCGCCGACGCCCCAGCCGATGCGGCGCATCAGGCCCGCACCGAAGCCACCGGTACCGGCGGCAGCGGGGTTGGCGATGAGCGCGGCATTGGTGCCGGCGCCGGCAGCGTTGTAGATGCTGCGCGACGCGCCCTCGACGGTCTGGATCAGGTAGTTGCCGCCGATGGTGACCGGGCCGACCGTGTAGCTGGCGCCGGTGAAGAACTGATCCATGGGACGGTCACCGCGGAGGGTGTTGCCCCAGAAGAAGTTCGAGTCGCCATGCTCGTACTGCGCGCCGACCGTCAGGCCGTAGGCGGAGGCCTGCGCACCGACCTGGAAGACGTTCAGGTTGTTGAAGACGCGCGACTGGACGTTGTTGGCCGAAAGCTCGCGGGCCGCGCCGGCGCCGACATAGCCGCCGGTGACGGAGAGGCCGATGCCCGCGAGGCTGCCGCGCCAACGGACCGCCGCCTGGTACTCGTTCCGGCGGACTGACTGGTTCGGGCCCGCCGCGGCGATGCCGAAGTTGCTGGCGCCGGAGAAGGCATAGGCTGCGTCGCAGAAGCCGCTCGACTGGTTGGTCGGGCAGCCCGTGTCCTCGCCTTCGTTGTAGTTGAAGGCGAAGGAGGCGCCGAAGTCGAAGCCGAAGAACTGCGGCGACAGGTAGATGATCTTGGTGTTGTCGCCCAGGCCACCCGGCGAGGTGGTGGTGCGGACATTGGCCTGGCGGGTCACGAAGGACTCGCGGTCGCCGTAGATGCCGCCGGTGCCGAAGTTGGTGATGACGCCGGAGTTCATCAGGCCGCCGACCGGGCCGTCCTCGTCACCGAAGCGGATCTGGCCGAACACGGGCGAGGCGATGAAGGCGTACATCTCGTCGATGTTCGCCGTCGTCTTGCCGGTGCTGGCGCGCTGCTGGACGATGTTGCGGCCTTCCTGCTGGTTGAAGGCGATCTCGATCACCGCACCATAGGACAGGCCGTTCGCCGTCTTGCCGTTGACGAAGACATGGACCTCGGCATCGGTGCTGAAGTCGTTCTTCGACAAGCGGGCGACGCTGCCGGTGCCAGCGCCGACGTTGGACTCGGTGGTTGGAACGCCCGGAATCGTAACAGTCCCACCCGCACCGCCAACGACCGGCACCGTCGTGGCGACCGTGCTCGACTGTGCCAGGTTCGCCGTCGCGCCCGCGGTGTTGGTCGCCAGGCCGGACGGCGTGGTGCTGTTGCGGCCGCTCTGCTGCGTGTTGCCGTAGTAGGCCCGGAAGAAACCGCCGATGCGGACGGTCGGGGCTTCCTGCGCCTCGGCGACCGCCGGGGCCAGGAGCGCCGCGCCGACCACGGCGGTCGTGCCCAGCAGTATCTTGCGCATTCTAAACCTCCTCACTCGCCGGGCTGGCCGGCTGTTCCCTGTCTGACTGACCCGCCCCCCCGCGGCTTGCACCGCTTTGGCAGGAGCCATACCCAAACCCGACCAATGCCGGATGACGGACATGATCGGGTCCGCACCGGACTATGGGCCAGCGGCTCAAACGGCGGCAACCGGTGACAGGGCGTTACCGCGACATCGCTGAGACAGTGTGGCCCTGTCGCCACAGGCATTTGGGCCGATTTCGTTACAGGCCGCTGAAGCCGTCGATCGCCGCCAGCCCCGCCGCCCAGCGCGGCAGCCGCCGGGCATTCCGCGGCCCGACCCCGCCGAGCGCGATCGCCGGCCGCCCCGCCCGCCGCGCCAGCGCCGCCCAACGCAGCGGCCCGAGCCCCCGCGCCCCGGGATGGCTCCGCGTCGGGAAGACCGGCGAGACCAGCACCGCATCGGCGCGCAGCCGCCGGGCCCGGACCAGCCCCCGCCGCCCATGCACCGCCGCCGTCAGCAGCAGCCCCCGTCGCCGCCGCGCCTGCAGGAAGGGCAGCACCCCGCCTGCCCCCTCCCGGTCCGGCAGGTGCAGCCCCGCCCCGAGCCGCAGCGCCAGCCGCCCATCCCCGCCGATGAGCAGCCCGGCCCGCCTCGCCCGGAGGATCCCGGCAAGCCCTGCCAGCACCGAGGGCGCCAGACCCCGTGCCAGCACCGCCGCCCCGGGCGGCAGCCGGGCCGCCAGCGCCCGCGGGTCGGGCAGCCGCGCCGGGTCGCTGACCAGCACCAGCCGCGGCCCCGCCCATGGCTTGAGCCGCCGCGCCGCCGCCTCTAGCTTGCCCATCGCATGACCGACATCGCCGCCAACCTCGCCCTGATCCGGGAGAGGATCGCCGAGGCCACCGCCCGCGCCAACCGCCCGGCCGGCGCCGTCACCCTCGTCGCCGTCTCCAAGACCAACCCGGCCGAGGCCGTGGCGGCGGCGCTGGCCGCCGGCCAGGCGGTCTTCGGCGAGAACCGCGTGCAGGAGGCCGCCGGCAAGTTTCCCCCGCTGCGCCCCGCCTGGCCCGCGCTGCGCCTGCACATCATCGGCGGCCTGCAGACCAACAAGGCGCGCGACGCCGTCCGCCTCGCCGATGTCATCGAAAGCCTAGACCGCCCGAGGCTCGCCGCCGCCCTGTCCGAGGCCATGGCGAAGGAGGGCCGCCGCCCGGACCTCCTGGTTCAGGTGAATACCGGGGACGAGCCGCAGAAGGCCGGCATCCCCCGCGCCGAGGCCGAGGCCTTCCTCCGCGCCTGCCGCGAGGAATGGGACCTGCCGGTCCGCGGCCTCATGTGCATCCCGCCCGCGGCGGAGGACCCCGGCCCGCACTTCCTCTACCTGGCGGAGCTTGCCGCCCGCCATGCCCTGCCCGTGCTCAGCATGGGCATGAGCGCCGATTTCGAGGCGGCGATCGCCTGCGGCGCCACCCATGTCCGGGTCGGCAGCGCCATCTTCGGCGCGCGCGGCTGACCGCCCCGCCCGGCGTCACGGCCGGGCAGGAGGCGGGTGCGGCATCAGCCCTGCCGGCCGTAGACGAACATCATCACCAGCCCGGCCGCCATGAAGGCCAGGGCCGCCATGGTGCCGAGCTCGACATAGCCGAGCACCGCCCCGAGCGCCATCAGCCCGGCCACCACCGGCACCGGCCGGGCCAGAATCGCATTGATGCCATCCGCCATCCCCGAGCCTCCTTCCCTGTCGCCTGCGCGGCAACAGTGCCAGGATCAGCCGAAAGATGTCCAGGCGGTCATCATTCCTCCATGACCTGGATGGCGCTCAGCCCCGCCCCGAGCACCGCCCGTAGGTCCGGCCCGGGCAGGGCGATGCAGCCCTCGGTCGGCGCCAGGTCGGGCCTGGCGAGATGGAGGAAGATCGCACTCCCGCGCCCCCGCTCCACCGGCGCGTCGTTCCACCCCAGCACGCCGACGATGTCGTAGAGCGCATCCTCCCGCCACAGCGCCTCGTGCCGCGCCGGATGCGGCAGCCGGACCTGCCGGTTGTAGTCGGCATGCCCCGGGTCGTCGCACCAGCCATCGGTCGGCGCAATCGGCTCCACCGCGACGCAACAGCGCGGCGCCGCCACCCGGTCCGCCCGGTAGAGCACTCGCCGCAACGGCAGCAGCCCGACCGGCGTCGCCCCGTCGCCCTCGCGCTTGTCGCGCCGGATGCCGCCCTTGCCGAGGGCGCAGCGCCAGGCGCCCGCCTCCAGCCGCAGCACCCCATCCGGCCGGACGACGGCGGTGGTCACGCCAGCAGATGCCCGAAGCGCCGGGCCTTGGTCTCCAGATAGCCGTCATTGATGCCGTTCGGCGCGAAGGCATGCGCCTCCCGCGCCTGGACGGTGATGCCGCAGGCGCCGAGCGAGGCCAGCTTCTCCGGGTTGTTGGTCAGCAGCCGCACGCGCTCGATGCCGAGTTGGCGCAGCATGGTCGCCGCCACCATGAAATTCCGCTCATCCGCGCCATAGCCGAGCGCCCGGTTGGCATCGAGCGTATCCAGCCCGCCATCCTGCAGCCGGTAGGCGCGGAGCTTGTTGACCAGGCCGATCCCCCGCCCTTCCTGCGCCAGGTAGAGCAGCACGCCCGAGCCCGCCTCACCCATCCGCTGGATGGCGCCGCGCAGCTGCGGCCCGCAATCGCAGCGGAGCGAGCCGAGCAGGTCGCCGGTGAAGCATTCCGAATGCAGCCGGACGAGCGGCGCCGCCTCATCCTCCGGCCGCCCGACCAGGATGGCGAGGTGCTCGATCCCGCCATCCGCCGCGCGGAAGGCGACGATCCGCGCATCGGGCGCATCCTCGAGCGGCACGGCCGCCTCGGCCACCCGCCGCAGCGAGGTCGCGGCCTCCAGCGGATAGGCCAGCACATCCGCCGCATCCACTGCCAGCAGCTCGCCCTTCGGGGGCCCGGCCGGTGCCGCCACCACCGCCGGCAGCAGCCGCCCGAGCTTGGCCAGCGCCAGCGCGGCGTCGGAGGCCGGCGGCGCCGGCACCCGCTCCGTGCCGCTGCCGTCCGGCAAGCGGTCGGCGGTCGGATCGGCCAGGCTCCGCAGCAGCACTGGATCCAGCAGGGCCTGCGGCGCCCGCAGCGCGATCGCCTCCTCCCCGCCCTGCACCTTCCGCAGCGCCGGCGCGAGGGCGGCCGCGCGGCTCGGCGCCAGCAGCAGCACCGCCGGGCCCTTGGCCTGGGCTGCCAGCTCGGCCAGCCCCGCCGCCCCGACGGCCTCCGCCGCGGCGATCACCAGCGCATGCTCGCCGGCGCGCAGCAGGACGGGCGTGCCCCGCCGCAGCTCCGAGGCGGCGCGGTGCACCGCCCGCAGCGACGGCGCGGCCGCAGGCAACGGGGAGGGTTCCGCGCCAGGCGGGTCAGAAACAAGGGGAAAGGGCATGATCGTCAATCTGGATCCATCGAAACCCTATCGGGCCCGATGAATGTGGCGCCGAGACGGCATCTGCCCAAGGGCCAGGGGAAATATTGATTACAGGTGAGGCTCGACCGGGCGGAGGGCGTGCAATGGCTTGACAACTGCGCCACAGCTTCGCCATCGACTAGGCTTAATCTACGTGCACAAGAATTCCTTCCTTGGGAGATGGCATGGCTGGTCCCCGCCCGCTGCTGATCGTGGATGACGACGCCGCCCTCCGGGCGACGCTGGCGGAGCAGCTCTCGCTCGACGGCGAATTCGAGCCCGCCGAGGCCGCGACGGCCGGCGAGGCCGAGCAGCTGCTCGCCTCCACCACGAACCGCTACGATGCCGTCCTGCTGGATATCGGCCTCCCCGACGGGGATGGCCGCGAGCTCTGCACGCGCCTCCGCCGCCAGGGGCTGAAGGTCCCGATCATCATGCTGACCGGCGCCGACGCCGAGCAGGACGTGGTCCGCGGGCTCGATGCCGGCGCCAACGACTACATCGCCAAGCCCTTCCGGCTGAACGAGCTGCTGGCCCGCCTCCGCGCCCAGCTCCGCGTCTTCGACAACTCGGAGGACGCGGTCTTCCTGGTCGGCCCCTACACCTTCCGCCCGAGCGCGAAGCTGCTGATGGAGCAGGCCCGCAACCGCAAGATCCGCCTCACCGAGAAGGAGAGCGCGATCCTGAAATACCTCTACCGCGCCGGCGGCAAGCCGGTGGGGCGGCAGATCCTGCTGAACGAGGTCTGGGGCTACAACAGCGCGGTGACGACCCACACGCTGGAGACGCATATCTACCGCCTCCGCCAGAAGATCGAACCGGACCCGACCAATGCCCGGCTCCTGCTGACCGAGGGCGGCGGCTACCGCCTGGACCCGGCGGCAGGCACCGCCGGGTAGAGCATGCTCAGGTCAGGCGGTGACGCCGGACGGATCGGCCAATGCGGCCAAACGACAGCCCGGCCTCACTCGAGGCGCGCCGCCTCGTCGAAGGCGAGGCGCGGGCTGCGGGGGTAGAGCCCGCTCTCGTCGCCATAGCCGAGATTGACCAGGAAGTTCGACTTCCAGCTCGTCCCGGCGAAGAAGGCCTCGTCCACCTTGGCGTTGTCGAAGCCGCTCATCGGCCCGGCGTCCAGCCCGATGGCCCGGGCGGCCAGGATCAGGTAGGCCCCCTGCAGCGTGCCGTTGCGAAAGGCCGTCACCTCCGCCAACGGCTCGTTCCCGGCGAACCAGGACCGCGCATCGGCATGGGGGAAGAGTCGCGGCAGCTCGTCGTAGAAGCGCGTGTCATGCGCCACGATGGCGACGACGGGCGCCGTCAGCGTCTTGTCGAGATTGCCCTCGGAGAGCGCCGGCCGCAGCTTCTCCTTGCCCTCCGCGGTGCGGATGAAGACGAAGCGGGCGGGGGAGGAGTTGGCGCTGGTCGGCCCGTACTTCAGCAGGTCGTAAAGCTCGGCGAGCCGGGTGTCCGGCACCGGCCGGTCCTGCCACTTGTAGTGGGTCCGCGCGCTGCGGAAGAGCTGATCGAGCGCGGCGGCGTCGATGGTCTGGTCAGCCATGGCTAGCTCCTGAAGGCTTCGCTATGCCGACCGGTATCGCGCCGCCGCGGCCCGCCGCCAATCGCGCCGGGCCAATCACCGCCATCACCAGGGGTGATGGTTCAGGCCTCGACCTGCTCCACCGCCACGACCTCGGGCACATAATGCCGAAGCATGTTCTCCACGCCATGCTTCAGCGTGGCGCGCGAGGAGGGGCAGCCCGAGCAGGCGCCCTGCAGGTGCAGCCGCACCACGCCGTCGCGGAAGCCGCGGAAGACGATGTCCCCGCCGTCGCCCGCGACCGCCGGCCGCACGCGGGTGTCAAGCAGCTCCTTGATCTGGTCGACGATCTCGGCATCGGCCTCGTCATACTCCTCGGCCTCCGCATCGCCGTCGCTGTCGAGCACGGGGAGGCCGGCCATGAAATGGTCCATGATCGCGCCGAGCACCTGCGGGCGGAGCTGGGCCCAGTCGGCATCGCCGGTCTGAGTCACGGTGACGAAGTCGCCGCCGAGGAAGACCCGGGCCACGCCGCCGAGGGCGAAGATGCGGGCGGCAAGCGGGCTGCGGACAGCCACCTCGGCGGAGGCGAAGTCGGCCGTGCCCCCGCTGCCCATCACCTCCCGCCCGGGGAGGAACTTCAGCGTGGCGGGGTTCGGGGTGCCTTCGGTTTCGATGAACATGAGTTTCGTCCTGCCCGTGCGGCTGGGGGTTATTTCCGGACTAACGTGGTCGGCTTTAGCCCTGGATGCAACCCGTCCCTGCCCTACTCCGCCGCAACGGCCGGCGAGCCGCCATGCTTCGCGCCGCGCACCGGCTTCGGCTCGTGCTTCAGCTCGGCCATGGTCTGCTCGACATGCCGGGAGAAGACGTAGTCCGCCGGCCGCTGATGCGTCAGGTCGATCTCGGGCGCCATCTCGCCCTCGGTCTTGGGCCCCTGGATCTGCCGCGCCATCGCCTTCAGCGGGTGCTTGATCGAGTCGATCACCGCCGAGGCCTCGAAGCCGGAATGCACCATGCAGTCGGCGCATTTCTCGTAGTTGCCGACCCCATACTTGTCCCAGTCGGTGGTCTCCATCAGCTCCTTGAAGGACTTCGCATAGCCCTCGCCCAGCAGGTAGCAGGGCCGCTGCCAGCCGAAGATGTTCCGCGTCGGGTTGCCCCAGGGCGTGCAGTTGTAGCTCTGGTTGCCGGCCAGGAAGTCGAGGAAGAGCGGGGAGTTGCCCATCTTCCACCCCTTCCCCTTGCCGCGGGCGAAGATGCCGCGGAACAGCTCCTTCGTCTTCCGCCGGTTGAGGAAATGCTGCTGGTCCGGCGCCCGCTCATAGGCATAGCCGGGCGAGACCATGATCGCGTCCACTCCCATGGCGGTAACGTCGTCGAAGAACCGCGCCATCCGCTCCGGCTCGGCATTGTTGAAGAGCGTGGCGTTGATGGCGACGCGGAAGCCGCGCGCCTTGGCATCCTTCAGCGCCGCGACCGCCCGGTCGTAGACGCCCTTCTGGCTGACCGCCCAGTCATGCTGGTCGCGGTCGCCGTCAAGGTGGATGTCCCAGGTGAAGTTCGGGTGCGGCTTGTATTGCTCGATCCGCTTCTCGAGCAGCAGCGCATTGGTGCAGAGGATGACGACCTTGCCGCGCGCGAGGATGCCCTCCACGATCTGCGGCATCTCCTTGTGCAGCAGCGGCTCGCCGCCGGCGATGGCGACCACCGGCACGCCCGTCTCGTCGACCGCGGCCAGGCACTCCTCGACCGAGAGGCGCTTGTTCAGGATCGGGTCCGGATAGTCGATCTTGCCGCAGCCGGAGCAGGCCAGGTTGCACTTGAACAGCGGCTCCAGCATCAGCACGAGCGGGTAGCGCTTGCGCCCCAGCATGTGCTGCTTGAGCACATAGGCGCCGACCTTGATCTGCTGCCGCAGCGGGATACCCATTCTCAGCCCTCGCTAGCTCGCCGCGCTCGCCTCTGGCTCGACCAGGGCGGGGGGAAGCTTGAAAGAAACATCCTCGACGATGCCGGGCAGGGCCGAGACCTCGACGGGGCCGAGTTGGCCGAGCGCCGCGATCACCTCCTCCACCAGGCTTTCCGGGGCGGAGGCCCCGGCGGTGATACCCACGACCTCGGCGCCCCGCAGCCAGTCCGGCCGGAGCGCCTCGGCATCCGGGATCAGGTAGCAGGGCACTCCCTGCTCCGATCCAATCTCCCTGAGGCGGTTGGAATTGGAACTGTTGGCTGCCCCTACAACCAGCAGCACATCCACCCGCTTGGCCAGCTCCCGCACCGCGGTTTGGCGGTTCTGGGTGGCATAGCAGATGTCCCGCGTATCAGGCCCGACGATGTCCGTGAAGCGGGCTTTCAGCGCCTCGATGATCCCGCGCGTGTCGTCGACCGATAGCGTGGTCTGAGTGACGAAGGCCACGGGCCGACCCGCCTCGATCGGCAGCGTGGCGACCTCGGCTGCGCTCGCGACCAGATGAACCTCGCCAGGGATCTGCCCGAGCGTCCCGTCGACCTCCGGATGCCCGGCATGGCCGATCAGGATCAGGCTCCGCCCCTGGGCGATGTAGCGCCGCCCCTCGGTATGGACCTTGGAGACCAGGGGGCAGGTCGCGTCCAGCACCGGCAGGCCGCGCGCCTCCGCCTCCTGCTCCACGGCGCGGGAGACGCCATGGGCGCTGAAGATGGTCACCGCCCCCGGCGGCACCTCCTCCAGCTCCTCCACGAAGCGCGCCCCCTTGGCCTCCAGCGTCTCGACGACGCGGCGGTTGTGGACGATCTCGTGCCGCACATAGACGGGCGCCCCGTACTTCTCCAGCGCCCGCTCGACGATATCCACCGCCCGGACGACGCCGGCACAGAAACCCCTCGGCTGCGCCAGAACAACCCGCATCAGCAACGCCCCCTAGCCTGATCGCTGCCGGCAGCCGCCCCGTGCCATCCCCTCGGGGCCCTGCGGCGATCGTTCCGCCTCGCGGCATCTTGCGCTGCCCAAGTTTTGCTGCACTTTGCCGCCGCGTTGCAACCGGGGAGTGGCGCCGGCGCGTAACGGCATCGATTCATCCCCGGCCGGAGGTTGCCATGTCACAGCTTGCGTCCCTGGCCCGCCCCGTCCTGCTGGCGGCCCTGCTGCTCGCCCTCGCCCTTCCGGGGGCCGGCCCGGCCGCGGCCCATGCCATCGTCGTCGCCTCGGAGCCCGGCGCGGGCGCCACCCTCGCCGCCCTCCCCGGCCAGGTGACGATTCGCTTCAACAGCCGGCTCGACCATGCCCGCAGCCGCCTGGTGCTGATCGGCGCCGACAATGCCCAGACCCCCCTCGCCATCGCGGAGGACGGCGACCCGGTGGTGCTGGCCGCCCCCCTGCCCGCCGGCCTCGCCGCCGGCGAGTGGCGCCTGCGCTGGCAGGTGCTGGCGATCGACGGCCACATCACCCGCGGCGACATCCCCTTCACGCTGCAGGCCCCGTGACCTATCCCCGCGTCGCCGCCTCGCGGCGCCGCGGACCCCGGTCCACCGCTCCATTCCCGAAGCCCTGCACGGCCGTGCCAGGGCCGCTTTCGATAGGTGTCCCCAGTGGAGCAGTTCCTCGACCTCTACGGCTTCGCCAGCGTCATCCTCCATGCGATGGAGCTGGTGGCGCGGACGGTCCTGCTCGGCTCCGTTCTCTTCTGGGTGCTGCTCGCCGCCCCCGAAGGGCGGCTGATGCCCCCGGGCGATGCCGGGCGCCTCCACGCCATCGCCCGGGGGTCGGTGATCGCGGCCGGCATCGCCTCCCTCGCCGCCACCCTCCTGCTCGGCCTGCTGAGCTTCGGCGCGCTGAAGGCGACGCTCGACATCGGCACCGGCGCCCTGCTCGGCGCGGATTTCGTGGTGCTGACCGGCCTCGACCTGCTGGCGATGCTCGTCCTCCTCGCCCTCGCCCTGCCGCGCGGGGCGCCCGCCCGCGGGCGCCGCTTCGCCCTGCTCGGCGCCGCGGCGCTGGTGCTGCTCGCCGTCACCTTCGGCAGCCATGCCATCGCCCGCGCCGACGGCCGGGCGATGCTCCTCGCCTCCACCGCCCTCCACCAGGCGGGCGCCGCCCTCTGGCTCGGCGGCCTGCCCTGCCTGATCGCCGCCCTCCGGCTGACGCCACCCTCCGCCCGCATCGTCGGCCAGCGCTACTCGCTCCTCGCCGCCGGGGGCGTCGGCCTGATCCTGCTCGGCAGCGCGGGCTTCTGGTTCGGCTTCATCGGCTCGGCGGAGGCGGTCTATGGCACCGCCTATGGCTCCATGGCCGCCTCCAAGGTGATCATGCTGACGATGCTGCTGGCGCTCGGCGCGATGAACTACCGCCTGCTCCACCATATGGCGCCGACGCCCGGCGGCACCCTCCGCCTCCGCCGCTTCATCGAGGCGGAGATGGCGATCGGCATCGCCGTGCTGGCCGTCGCCGCTTCCCTCACCTCCGTCCCGCCGGCGGCGGACCTGCCCGACGACCGCGTCACCTGGGGCGAGATCACCGAGCGCTTCACCCCCGCCTGGCCGCGCCTCACCAGCCCGGACCATGCCGACCTCGCCATCCCCGCCCTGCAGGCCCAGCTCGACGCCGAATACCGGCAGCGCCAGGCCACCCAGCGTCCGCAGGCCTTCACCCCGGGCGAGGGCCTGCTGCCGCCACGCAACGCCACCGACATCGCCTGGAGCGAGTACAACCACCACTGGGCCGGCATCATGGTGCTGCTGGTCGGCCTCGCCGCGCTGCTGGATGCGACCGGCCGCGTCCCCCTCGCCCGCCACTGGCCGCTGGTCTTCCTCGGCCTCGCCGCCTTCCTCCTCATCCGTTCCGACCCGGAGGCCTGGCCGCTCGGCGATATCGGCCTGCTCGAGAGCCTGCGGGACCCTGAGGTGGTGCAGCACAAGCTTGCCTCCCTCCTCGTCGTCGCCTTCGCCGTCTCGGAATGGTCCGTCCGCCTCGGCCTGCTGCGCGGCCGGGTGCGCTTCGTCTTCCCGCTGGCGATGCTGGCCGGTGGCGTGCTGCTGCTGGCCCATACCCACGCCATCTCCAACATCAAGGAGGCGCAGCTCATCGAGCTGTCGCACCTCCCCCTCGCGCTGCTCGCGGTGGTCGCCGGCTGCGCCCGGTGGACGGAGCTGCGCGGCCCGCCGGAGCTGGCGCGAATCGGCCGCTGGCTCTGGCCCTGCTGCCTGGTCGGCATCGGCCTGCTGCTGCTGCTCTACCGCGAGGCCTGACCGGTGACGCTTCCGCGCATCACCGCGGCCCTCGCCCGGGCCGCGGCGCTCCATCCATGGCGCGTGGTGCTGCTCGCCCTGGCGGTGGCGCTGCTGGCCGGCCTCGCCGTCGGCCAGCGCTTCAGCATGAACACCGACACCGACGCGCTCTTCCGCCCCGACCTCCCCTGGCGGCTGACGGAGGAGCGCATCGCCAGCGCCTTCCCCCAGCGCGAGCGGGTGATCGCCGTCGTGGTGGATGGCGAGACGGGCGATGCCGCCGACCGCGCCGCCGCCGGGCTGGCCGAGGCCCTCGCCCGCCGCCGCGACCTCTTCCTCGCCGTCGAGCGGCCGGACGCCCTGCCCTTCTTCCGCCGCAACGCCCTGCTCTTCCTCGAGACGGACGAGGTGCGGCAGACGACGGAGCGGATCATCGCCGCCCAGCCCCTGCTCGGAACCCTGGCGGCCGACCCCAGCCTGCGCGGCCTCTCGACCGCCCTCGGCCTCATCCTCCAGGGGATCGAGCGCGGCGAGGCCCGGCTCTCCGACCTCGCCGCCCCCCTCGCCGCCCTCGCCCCCGCCGCCGGGGCGGCTGCCGCCGGCCGCGCCGCGCCGCCCGACTGGGCCGCCCTCTTCACCGGCCGCGCGCCGGACCCGCAGGCGCTGCGCCGCTTCGTCCTGGTCCGCCCGCGCCTCGACTTCTCCGCCCTCAGCCCCGGCGCCACGGCGGCCGAGGCGATCCGCGAGGCCGCCGCCCATCTCGACATCCCCGGCACCCGCTTTCGCATGACCGGCGAGATCCCGATGGCCGACGAGGAATTCGCCTCCGTCGCCGAGGGAGCGGTGCGCAACACGCTGCTCTCCTTCGCGCTCGTCGCCCTGCTGCTCTGGCTGGCGCTGCGCTCCTGGCGCCTCATCCTCCCGGTCCTGGCGACGCTCCTGCTCGGCCTGCTGACGACGGCCGCCTTCGGCGCGCTGGCGATCGGGCCCTTCAACCCGCTCTCCATCGCCTTCGCCGTGCTCTTCATCGGCCTCGGCGTCGATTTCGGCATCCAGTACGCCATCCGCTTCCGCGAGCAGCGCCACGAGGCCGGGGGCCTGCCCGCCGCCATCGCCGCCGCCGGCGCAGTGGCCGGCCCCGGCATCCTGCTCGCGGCCATGGCCATCGCCGGCGGCTTCCTCGCCTTCCTGCCGACCGACTACCGCGGCGTCTCGGAGCTCGGCGCCATCGCCGGCTTCGGGATGCTGGTCGCCGCCTTCCTCTCCCTCACCCTGCTCCCCGCCCTGCTCCGCCTGCTCTCGCCGCCGGGCGAGCCGGAGGAGATCGGCTGGGCCGCCCTCGCCCCGCTGGAGCGCGTGCTGGCCCGCCGCTGGACGGTGGCGCTGCTCGCCGTCCTGGCCCTCGCCGCCGCGGCGACGCTCCCGCGCCTGGGCTTCGACTTCAACCCGCTCCACCTGCGCGACCCGCAGACCGAGGCGGTGGCGACCTTCCTCGACCTGATGCACTCGGCCGAGACGACGCCCAACACGCTGAACGTCCTCGCCCCCTCGCTCGACGCCGCGCAGCCCGTCGCCGCCCGGCTCGAGGCGCTGCCCGAGGTGGCGCGGGTGATGACGCTGGCGAGCTTCGTCCCCGGGGACCAGGCGGCGAAGCTCGCCCTGATCCAGGACGCCGCCGACCTGCTCGGCCCCACCCTCGCCCCGCCCGAGGTGCAGCCGCCGCCGGAGGATGCCGCCGTCGCCGCCGCGCTGCGCGACCTCGCCGCGGGCCTCGCCAGGGCCGCCCAGGGCGAGAGCCCCGCGGCGGCCGATGCCCGCCTCCTCGCCCGCTCCGTCGCGCAGCTCGCCGCCGGGCCGCCCGAGGGCCGCGCCCGCCTGGCCGCCGCCCTGCTGCCCGGCCTCGCCGCCACCCTCGCCCAGCTCGCCGAGGTCCTGCAGGCCGGCCCGGTGATGCTCGACGCCATCCCGCCCGAGCTGCGCCGCGACTGGGTGGCGGCGGACGGCCAAGCTCGCATCGAGGCCTGGCCGCGCAACCTGTCCGACGACAATGCCGCGCTGCGCCGCTTCGCCGATGCGGTGCGGAGGGTGGCGCCGGATGCGACCGGCATGGCGGTTTCCATCCAGGCCTCCTCGGCCACGATCCGCGAGGCCTTCCTCCAGGCCGGCGCCATCGGCCTCGCCTGGACCTGCCTGCTGCTCCTGCTCGCCCTGCGGAGCGTGCGGCTGGCGCTGCTGGCGCTTGCGCCGCTGGTGCTGGCGGGCCTGGTGACGCTCGCCATCTGCGCCAGCCTCGGCCCGGCGCTGAACCTCGCCAACATCATCGCCCTGCCGCTGCTCTTCGGCATCGGCGTCGCCTTCGACATCTACTACGTCGTCGCCTGGCGGGCCGGGGAGCGCGCCCTGTTGCCGACGGCGGTGACGCGCGCCATCCTGTTCAGCGCACTGACGACGGGGAGCGCCTTCGGCACGCTGGCGCTCTCCTCCCATCCCGGCACGGCCAGCATGGGCGTGCTGCTGGCGATCTCCCTCGTCTCCGTCCTGGCGGCGGTGCTGCTGGCGCTTCCCGCCCTGCTGCACAATCTCGGACGTTAGAGCGGGTTCCGTTCGCATGGGCGCACGGAACCCGCTCTGGCTTGTTGTTTGATCGAGCAAATTACTCCGTCAGGTGCCCCCACCTGATCGAGATTTGCTCTAGCAGCCTGTCGGGTTTGGGTTTGCTGGCGACGGGTCCGTTGGATTGTGGATCAGGCGGCTGGCCGCAGGCGATGCAGCCTACGGCAGTTGTAGGCGAGGGCGACGAGGGTCCATTCGCTGG
>JAESFQ010000435.1_pt1 | contig 15222 bp, 16 predicted proteins | sample 9269431 | NCBI WGS metagenome assembly JAESFQ01 (sample SAMN14502588, study PRJNA617103) | algae metagenome | isolation source: Plectolyngbya sp. WJT66-NPBG17 and co-occurring heterotrophs from well... | place: USA: Mojave Desert, Joshua Tree National Park, California | collected 2006-08-06
AATTGAGCATTGGTGGTGGGTGCTGAAGAATTGGATGCGGCAACGGTGGGATGAGTTTGACAGCTTCCGGGATTGTGTCGATGCTGCCTTCAAACATTGTCCTAACGTGCTTGAGTAGCGCTATACAACCACCACAGGATTCATCATCATGAACAAACTAGAAGGAAAGGTCGCTCTTGTCACTGGCGGTACTAGCGGCATCGGTCTTGCGACTGCTAAACGCTTTATCACCGAAGGTGCCTATGTCTTCATCACGGGTCGTCGCCAGCCTGAACTCGATGCTGCTGTGGAAGAGATCGGTAAAAATGTCACAGGTATTCAAAGCGATGTTTCCAATTTGGCAGACCTCGATCGCCTGTTTGCCACAATCAAGCAAGAGCAAGGACACCTCGATGTGATCTTCGCGAATGCTGGTGGTGGAGAAATTGCCCCACTCGGAGCTATCACTGAAGAACACTTTGATAAAACGTTTAACACGAACGTCAAAGGTCTGCTGTTTACCGTGCAGAAGGCATTGCCGCTGTTGCCAGAAGGGGCTTCTATCATTTTGAACGCTTCGACTGCTTCTACTGTGGGGACCCCAGCCTTTAGCGTGTACAGCGCGACCAAAGCCGCTGTGCGATCGTTTGCCCGTAATTGAACACTCGACCTTAAGGATCGCAAGATTCGGGTCAATGCCATTAGTCCTGGCGTAGTTCCTACTCCTGGCTACAATCTCATAGGACTCAACGATGAGCAGGTGCAGGAATTTGTAGACAGCCAAGCCGTCACCATCCCGCTGGGAAGAGTAGGCACGCCCGATGAGATTGCTAAAGCCGTTGTCTTTCTCGCTTCAGATGACAGCAGCTTTGTCAACGGTATTGAGCTGTTTGTCGATGGCGGTATGGCACAGATTTGAAGCGCCCTAAAAGTGGTCAACTCACGTAATAACGTTGAAAATATCAAAGAGGCAGAAATGGTTTTAATTCATGACTCAATTCCCGATAGCGAGATCTGTAAAAAAGCAACGCAACTGGTTACAGAAGTTTCACCAACTTCCTTATGCAATCACTGCGTCCGGACATTTCTATTTGGTGATTTGTTAGGAATACGTGACGGATTCAAGTGCGATCGCGAACTGTTATACCTGGGTGCCATCATGCACGATTTGGGATTGACTGAGCGATTTGATGGTGAACAACGGTTTGAAGTCAATGGTGCCGATGCTGCACGCGCCTTCGTTTTAGAACATGGATTGTCAAACGAGAAGGCGGAGATTGTTTGGGATGCGATTGCGCTCCATACCTCGATTGGAATCGCTATACGCAAACAGCCTGAGATTGCGTTGGTACATCTAGGAGCGAGTGCAGATTTGCTAGGAATGCGGATTTCTGATATCACTCCAGAAACAGTAGAGCGAATACTTGATGCCTATCCTCGGCTTAGCTTCAATCAACAGATAACGCAATTAATGGTTTCACAAGTCGAACGAAAGCCTCAGGCAGCCACATTTACTTGGCTAACCGAAGTCGATCGCTGCTGCATTCATGGATTTGCTCCTCTCAGTTGGAACGATATGCTCAATAGCAGTCCATTCGCGGAGTAAGTATAAATCACTTACCTCAACTGCTCTGCTGGTGTGGATACAAAAGCATGGAGCCAACATTTCTAATAAACCGCCCTTATTGGGTAAACCAGCGCGGCAGGCGAGTCTCCATCCGTTGTAGATGAATCTTTCCAATTCAACAACTATTGGCCTCATCATGAAAAAACTAGACGGAAAAATTGCAGTCGTGACAGGGGCATCTAAAGGAATCGGTGCCTCGATCGCCAAACATTTAGCAGCCGAGGGTGCCGCTGTAGTCGTCAACTACGCCTCTAGCAAGGAAGGAGCCGATCGCGTGGTGAATGACATTACCAGCGCAGGTGGAAAGGCGATCGCCTTTCAAGCAGATGTTTCCCAAAAAGTAGAAGTTGAACAGCTTTTTTCTAAGACCCAACAAACATTTGGCAAGCTCGGCATCCTAGTCAACAATGCTGCGATTTATGAATATCAATCGCTCGAAGACATTACAGAAGAGCACTTCCATAAGCATTTCAATCTGAATGTATTGGGGCTACTTTTTGCTACTCAACAAGCAGTCAAACACTTCGGCAAAGGCGCCAATATTGTCAACATTAGTTCGATTGCCAGCACCACCACGCCCGCAAGTCTCTCAGTTTATAACGGTACCAAAGCAGCAGTTGATGCGATTACAAAGTCAATTGCTAAAGAGTTGGGTTCCCGCAACATCCGTGTGAATGCCATCAATCCTGGAATGGTGGAAACGGAGGGACTGCACGCTGCCGGAGCATCGGGGGCGATTTCCAGAAACAGATTGAAGCACAAACCCCACTGGGGCGTATTGGACAACCCCAGGATATTGCCCTTGCTGCTGTCTTTTTTGCGTCTTCCGATTCAGCCTGGATCACGGGAGAAACCCTGATCATTTCAGGTGGTCTTTAACGAAACAAACATCAATATCAATAAGGAGAGACATGGAGATCAACAAGAGTGACACCGCAGTTGTCATTATCGATCCGCAGAATGATGTTCTGAACGAAAAGGGAGTTCCCTGGCACTTAGTCAGTAACAGTGTGAAGGAGAACAAGACCGTTGAAAACATTGAGCGAGTCTTCAAAGCTGCAAAACAATATGGATTTGAGGTTTTTATCTCTCCTCACTATTACTACCCCACCGATTATGGCTGGAACTTTGCTGGAACTGTAGAGCGCATGATGTTGGATATCAAAGAGTTCGATCGCAAAGGTACACTGAACCTGGATGGTTTTCTGGGTTCGGGTGCTGATTGGCTCGATCGCTACAAACCGTTCATTGAGGATGGTAAAACGATCGTCGCTAGTCCTTATAAAGCGTACGGACCGCAAAGCAACGACCTCGTTTTGCAACTACGGAAGCGCAATATTAGCAAAGTTATTCTGCTGGGAATGTTAGCCAACATTTGTGTCGAAGCTCATCTGCGTGACTTAATCGAACAGGGATTTGAGGTTCTTATCGTCAAGGATGCTACAGCTGCCCCGCAACATCCAGATCTAGGCGATGGCTACAAGGCAGCCCTGATCAATTTTGGATATCTTGCCAATGCTGTTTTGTCTACGGATGAAGCTGTAAAAGCGATGGTATAACGATCTAGCCACATAAACAAATACCAAGGAGATCACACCATGAACAGGCTCACCCTCAGAAACGGCATTCGTCTGATTTTGATCGTCGCACTCTTTGTAGGAACTGTTATGATCACGTCTTTAGGAGGCATGAGGAACCCTGCAAGCGCAGAAGACGGCAAGCCCACTATCGTTCTTGTCCACGGTGCATTTGCTGAGTCTTCCAGTTGGAACAGTGTATTGACCAAGCTGATTGCAAAAGGTTATCCGACAGTTGCCGTAGCAAATCCCTTGCGCGGAGTCAAAGCTGATGCGGATTATGTTACCAGCGTCCTCAAGGGGATCGAGGGTTCCATCGTGTTAGTCGGGCATTCCTATGGAGGCGCAGTGATCACTAATGCGGTCAATGACAACAGGAACGTAAAAGCACTAGTCTACGTTGCTGGCTTCGCTCCTGAGGCGGGCGAGACTGCCGCCGAACTTACAGGACGTTATCCGGGCAGCACGCTCGCACCGACCCTAGCACCGCCAGTTGTACTGCCTCATGGAGGTAAGGATCTCTACATCCATCAGGATAAGTTCCACGCACAGTTTGCCGCAGATGTGCCCGCTAGCAACGCGCAATTGATGGCTAGCACTCAGCGCCCGGTCACGGAGGCTGCACTGAACGAGGCATCTGGTACACCTGCATGGAAGTCCACTCCGTCCTGGTTCATCTATGGCAGCCGCGACTTGAACATTCCAGTAGCAGTGCACGCTTTCATTGCGAAGCGCGCCAACTCAAAGGAGACGATCGTCGTGAATGGTGCATCACATGTAGTCATGATTTCTCATCCAGATGCCGTTGCCGAAATCATTGAACACGCCGCAGCCACTAACTAGAGAGCCATAAACACATCTTGGATGTATAGAACTCGTCTTTTCACAACTGTAGCGCGAACATTAACAGATCAGAAAAACAATGAACATCAGATAAGCTGTAAAAGCCATGACGTTATGGCTACGATCGTCTTATCAACCAATCTAAGAAATGGTTCCTATGTCCAAGGAAATTAAACATAACTGTCGAAGCTTTTTGGGAACGGCTGCGGTCGGCATTGTCACAGCGGAAATGGCACTTATGGGTAACGCACACGCGAGCTTCGACAAGCCCAAGGCATCTGAACTGAGGCTTGCTCCAATCAAGCAGATCAATGCGGCACCCCTTGACATTGGTTACTACGAAGCAGGACCGAGCAATGGATTTCCGGTGCTGCTGCTGCATAGATTTCCGTATTCCATTGATAGCTATGTTGATGTTGCACCAATGCTCGCCATGCGCGAGTGTCGGGTGATTGTTCCCTACCTGCGGGGACATGGATCAACCCGTTTCCTCAACAGTAAAACACCCCGTTCCGGTCAGCAAAGCGAGATCGGTGCTGATGTGATTGCCCTGATGGATGCATTAAAGCTGAACCGTGCTGTCCTTGCTGGCTATGACTGGGGTGGGCGGGCCGCTTGCGTTGTTGCGGCTCTCTATCCTGAACGCTGCACAGGGCTGGTATCGGTTAATGGCTATCTAATTCAGGACATTGCGAAGGCAAAACTGCCAATTCCTCCCTCAATTGAATCGGGACTTTGGTATCAATACTATTTCCAAACCGAGCGCGGACGCGCAGGATTGATAGCCAATAGACGCGAGATTGCAAAGGCTCTCTGGATTCGTAACTCGCCGAACTGGCACTTTGATGAGGCTACGCTCGATCGGCACGCAAGTGCGTTTGACAACCTCGACTATGTGGATATCGTAATCCATTCCTACCGCCATCGACTTGGTCTTGCAGCAGGCTATCCACCGTATGAGGAGATTGAGAATCGGCTCGCCGCGCAACCGATCATCACTGTGCCAACGATCACGCTGGATGGAGACGCAGATGGCATCGTGCCAGCAACAGATGGAAAATCGGCAGCAGCAAAGTTCATCGGCTATCGCCAGCATCGTGTCGTTCCGAGCGTTGGACATAATCTGCCTCAGGAAGCTCCCATAGCGTTTGCCGCTGCGGTGTGGGAACTTGCATCGAAAAAACATTGAGACAGGTCGAATTCTCGGTTCTCAATAACCATAGAATGCGCTTCCGCTAAAACGTTAATTCATCACTTCAAGTTAATTCCACAACACACATTCTCCATCTTGATAAGAGTCCATGTAGTGCATGATCGGTTTCTTACACCCTTTCAAAAGAATTCACGCCAAGGTACAAGCTGCTCTAAAAGCGGCAATCACCCACTGAAATTGCGTTCTATGTTGGAATCCCTAACAACTGGTTCAGATGAAGACACTCAGCAGGTAACTGCCATCATTATCTCATACGGTTCGCCCAAGACGCGAGCAGGGGTATGAAGAGTGGTTGCACGGTATTGCTACAGATGCCCACAAATTCAAAGGACATTTAGAAGTCAGTGTGATTCGACCCTGAGATCATGCTCACCCTAAGTATGTAGCAATTGTCAAGTTTGATCAGTACAGCAACCTTAAAACTTGGATGGAATCTGATATTCGGCAAGAATGGATTGCGCGATTGCAGCCACTGATCGAAAAGCCTGAAGATGTTCAAACCCTGACTGGGCTGGAAACCTGGTTTATGCTTCCAAACAAGCTGAGGGTTCCGCCCCCTCGCTACAAGATGGTATTAGTGACGTGGCTGGGTGTATCCCTCATGCTCCCTATCCCAAACCGTTTGCTAGCACCACTACTGTCCGAATTTCCTACATTGCTCCAGCAACTGATCAGTACAGGATTCAGTGTCGTCCTGCTCACATATCTCATCATGCCGCACCTAACTCAACTATTTCGCAAATGGCTGTATCCCCTTCCATAAGCTGATATCTGTTGCAGTGCCAAATTAATGCTGTCAAGAATGTAAAACTTTAATCTTCGCCAAGCCTCAATAAAGCCATTATGAAGAATCACAGACTGTATTTACGTAATTATTTAGGTTGTGTCGCAAAAATGGTAGGGTTGGAGGGCTTAATATTCTCTGGCTTCAATCTCAATGGTTGCCCAATCTCTGTTTAAGTGGCGGCATTTCTTGCCTAAAATCATTGTATTGAATGTGCAATGGTACTGTCGCTATCCCTTGAGCTACCGAGATTTAGAGGAGATGATGCAAGAGCGAGGGGTGGAAGTGGATCATTCCACCCTCCATCGGTGGGTGTTGAGCTACGCCCCAGAACTGGACAAACGAGTTCGACTGCACCTGAACCAGACCAACGATTCCTAGCGGGTGGATGAGACGTACATCCAAGTCAAAGGAGCGTGGAAATATCTTTACCGTGCCGTGGATTTGATGGGCAACACGTTAGACTTCATGCTGAGCGCAAAGCGGGATGGCAAAGCCGCAGCCCGGTTTTTGGGCAAAATGCTGAAGGCGACTCATCTCAAACTCCACGGGTGATCACCGTCGATGACAATGCCGCCTATCCAGTGGCAGTCGAAGCCTTGAAAGGCGATGAAACGATTGCAGCAGAGACCCAAATACGGCAGAGCAAGTACCTGAATAACCTCATCGAGCAGGATCACCGTAACATCAAGCGATTGACAAAGCCAATGATGGGATTCGGCTCATTTAATACAGCAAGACGAACCTTAAGTGGGATTGAAGCGATGAGTATGATTCGCAAAGGACAAGTAAAGGGAATCAGCAAAGGGGACAGTGTGTCTCAAGCGAAGTTTATCGAAGAACTCTTCGGAATTAGTGCTTAACGGAATACGAACGAGATACCTCGTTTGCTACTAAAAAATATTTGCGACACAACCACCGCGTTTGGCATGAACCCAAACGCCCGGTTCCTTCTTTATTGGAGGTCTTCAAGCAAGAGCTTTTTTGCGACCTCGGGAAACTGCTTTTCTAGACACACGTCACAAATCCCGTGGGTAAATTCCACGTCCGAATGCTGCTTGATGAACTTCTCAACACTGAACCAATAGCCTTGGTCATCCCGAATGCTTTTGCAGTAAGCGCAAATGGGAATTAATCCTTCCATCAGCTTGATCTTATCGAGGGCTTCAGCTAAATTTGCCGACACTCGCCGCAACTCGAGTTGGGCAATCACCTGCCGCGCCAATGCTTCCAGCGCTGTTTTCTGAGACGCGGATAACGATCGGGGTTGTCGATCGATAACACAAAGTGAACCAAGCGCATGTCCTTCCGGTGTAATCAGTGGTGCACCGGCATAAAACCGAATCCTTGGATCATCGGTGACAAGCGGATTATTCATAAACCGTTCATCCGCTAGAGCATCGTTCACCACCAGGGTTTCGGGGCTCAAGATAGTATGTCCACAAAACGCGAGATCCCGAGCGGTTTCATCCACCTCTAAGCCCACCTTCGACTTGAACCACTGCCGCTCTGCATCGACGAGGCTAATCAGGGCGATAGGAACCTCGCAGATGAACGAGGCTAGTAAGGTGAAGTCGTCATAGGACTGCTCTGCAGGGGTATCTAAGATGCGGTATTGTCTCAGTGCTTCCAGTCTCGCAGCTTCTTGAGCCGGTTTTCGTACTTTCATCGCGTGGACCTCTGTTTGTCCTGCAACCAAGGTTGCTGGCGCCAATAGTATTTCTATGCAACCGAACGCTGAGAGAGCTACTCCTTGCTCGTTCTCAGGCAGAACCGTTACTGACGTTTAATCTCATACTTATTGACCATAGCAATTGAACCAAGAAGCGCGAGAAAATGTGATAGTGCTTAACATGGATAGCACGCACCAGTCCTCTTCGCTTCACAAAAGCAGGAAGCCGCAAGCATCGGGTCATATAAACGAATTCGATGCTTGGGTTAAAGTGTTACTCTTCAAAGCCCTCGAATCCGTTCAAACAGCTTGTCAAACTCAATCGGTTTTGGAATGAAGCGCATCCAGCACGGGATACTGTCGAATCCGCTGAATCACTTGAGAACCATCCAGTCCGGGCATCATTAAATCGAGCAACATCACGTCGGGAGAGAAGGCTTCCGCTTGAGCCAGCACAGACTCCCCGCTATTGGCAACTTCGACTTGATATCCTTCGCCTGCTAAAAACACTTGTAAGACCCGCAAATTATCCCACGAGTCGTCCACGATGAGAATGCGATCATTTTGCTTCGCCATGCTGAACTCAGGATTGATGAAAGATTAAAAGTCGCGGTGAAGGTTGATATTTAGCACCTTCTCTGCTCTCTCCATCATCGAGGAATTCTAGAGATTTTTAGATATTTAACGAAATATATTACTTATCGATAAGATTAAAATAACCAAGCTTATCTGGTTGATGTAGGCTGGCAAGCAGCATAAAGCTCTATCAAACGAAATATTTGCAACTTGATCGTTATCGCTTATATAGAAGTTAATGCAATCCTCCTGCGTTGAGTAATATCCGCTCTACTCGGCTCAGCAAAAAGTCTCTGGTTCGAGTCCTGCCGCTCAACATTCATCGCTTTATGCCCCCGCAAAACCCATCCACCCCTTTCCTCACTTTGGACGCTGCCCTTGATCGTCGTGCCTTGACCGTGTCTCCAGATATGTCCCTGAGCGAGGCGATCGCGATGATGAGCAAAGCGCAGAGCAGTTGCGTGCTTCCAGGATTGGAGCTCTCGCTCAACACCACTTTGATGAGCGAAGCTCGTGCGAGTGGGCTTCTGGTCGTCGAAGGAACGCAGCTGCTGGGCGTATTTGCCGAGCGAGATGCGATCGGAGCAATTGTGTCAGGACAAGACTTAACAGCAACGACCATGACTGATGTTGCACGGCAACCGGTCATTTGCTGCACTGCATCTAGGGATCAAACGGTTTTTACGGCGCTCGCTCAATTGCGTCAGCATCGAATCCATCATCTACCCGTCGTGGACGATCACGGGCAATGGCTCGGACTCATCACTCCAGCGAGTCTTCGTGCTATCTTATCGCTCGATGAATTTCTAAAGTCAAAACTGTTAGCCGAAATTATTTCTCCGCTGGTGATACAAGCTCCAGCCACTACGTCTGTACTCGAGTTAGCTCAACTGATGGTTGAGCATGACGTGGAATGTGTCGTCCTCACAGCGGGCGAGGAGACGCAGCCTGATGCCCAAGCCGGATTACTACTCAGGCGGCATGTGCTCCAGCTTTGGGCTTTGGGGCTAGAGTTATCACAGATCCCAGCCCAAGCAGTAATGAGTGCTCCATTCCTGTGCTTCCCCGCCTCAGAGTCAGTATTAGTGGCTTATTGGGAAATGCAGCAAGCCAAAGTGCAGCGATTTGGGGTATGTGCCACTGAAGGAAATCTGTTAGGCATTGTCTCGCCGACGAGTTTTCTTGAGACGCTGGACCTCAACGAGATGCACAGCGCCGTGGATCAGCTACAGAGATCGATCGAGCAGTTTGAGGTTTCAAAAACCAAAGCTGACCAAGACCCGCGACCCGATCTTGATCTTCAGCTACTCGAAAATCCAACCGGCTTGCTGGAGCAGTTGCAGTGCAGCCAAATTCTCGCTGCGATGGCACTCCATATTCGGGAATCTCTCAACTTAACCGATATCCTGCAAAGGAGCGTCGAGGAAGTCCGACAATTCCTCAAAACAGATCGAGTGATTATCTACCAGTTCCACCCCGACTGGAGCGGCACCGTTGTGGTCGAGTCGGTCGCAGACGGTTGGAGACCTGCGCTTCACAGTAGGATTCAGGATACGTGCTTTGCCCAAAATTATGCCCACGCCTATAAACGGGGACGGACGCAAGTTTGCGAAGACATTTACACCGCAGGGTTAACTCAGTGTCATATCGACATTCTGGTAATCTACGATGTGCGAGCCAGCTTGGTCGTTCCGATTCTACAGGGAGACCACCTGTGGGGATTATTGTGTGCCTATCACTGTGCTGGACCCAGACGCTGGCGCTCGTTTGAAGTGGATCTCCTGAAGCAACTCGCAACGCACATGGCGATCGCGATTCAGCAATCCGAGCTGTATCAGCAAGTCCAGACCGAACTGGACGAGCGCCAGCGCACCGAGGAGCAGCTCAAGCTATCGCTGAAAGAAAAAGAAGCCCTCCTGAAAGAAATTCACCACCGAGTCAAGAATAATCTGCAGGTGATTTCGAGCGTTTTGCGACTGCAATCGGATTACGTCAAGGATGACCGAGTCCTTGCCCTATTTAAGGACAGCCAAAATCGCATCCGTTCGATGGCGCTGATTCATGAGAAGCTGCATCAATCGAGTAATCTCCTCAAGATCAACTTTGAGGAATACATTCGAGACTTAGCAGACAATTTGCTGCGCTCCTATGCAGCGAATGTAGGGGCAGTCGTGTTACGAACTGAAGCGGCAGGCGTTTGGCTCACGATTGACACCTCCATTCCCTGCGGCTTAATCATCAACGAACTCGTCTCCAATGCCTTGAAACATGCCTTTCCAACTCCAGCCCCAGACAATGAAATTCGGGTTGAGATTACCCCGACTGCAAATCATCGATTTACCTTAACCGTTCGCGATAATGGGATTGGCTTTCCACCAGACCTCGACTTTCGCAACACCGATTCCCTCGGCTTGGAGTTAGTCTGTGTCTTCACCGAGCAACTCGAGGGCACGATCGACCTGGATCAAACTGTAGGAGCGGGAACGACCTTTACGATCACATTTTCAGAACTAGACAATAGTGGGAAGGCATAATTATGGTTGCTGAAAGGATTTTAGTCGTGGAGGATGAACGAATCGTTGCTCGAGATATCGAAAAGCGATTAAAGAAGTTGGGGTATGTTGTCCCCGCGTCGGTTGCCTCCGCAGAAGCAGCGATTGAAAAGGTCGCCGAATTACGACCCGATCTAGTCTTAATGGATATCCGGCTCAAAGGTCAGATGGATGGCATCGAAGCTGCAGAACAAATTCGAGCCAAGTATGAGACACCCGTCATTTATTTAACGGCTTACGCTGATGAGGCGACATTACAACGCGCAAAAGCGACCGAACCCTTCGGGTACATTGTGAAACCGTTTGATGAGCGGGATTTACATGTGGCGATCGAGGTGGCTCTGCGTCGCCAATTATCAGAAACCGCCATTCGCGTCGCTTTAGAGAAAGAAAAAGAGTTGAGCGAGCTGAAATCTCGGTTCTGGTCGATGGCGGCGCATGAAATCCGCAATCCAATGACCTCGATTTTGGGATGTGCTCAAATGCTGGAGCACGACAACCACCATTTGTCCGAAGAGCGACGGCGCGAGTTCCTATATATGATCCAACAATCCGTCCGCAGGATGGATCAATTGTTGAACGATTTATTGGCGATTGGTCGGGTCGAAGGCGGCAGCTTCAAGTTTGAGTCAGCTCCTTTGGAATTGAAGCAGTTCTGTCAACGCTTGGTCGAGGAAATGCAATTCAGTACGGGTTCACATCACTCCATCGTGTTCCACCACCAAGGGGAATGTGAGCGGGCTGACCTGGATCAAAAGCTCCTGAGACACATCCTCACGAATCTCCTGTCCAACGCTATCAAGTATTCTCCCGAAGGAATCCCAGTCTATTTTGACCTTGCTTGTACGGATCAACAAGTCACCCTCCAAGTTCGAGACACAGGAATTGGTATTCCCTCGGACGCACAACAGCATTTATTCGAACCGTTTCAGCGGGCGAGCAACGTGGGTAATACTCCGGGCACGGGACTCGGGCTGACGATGGTGAAACGATGTGTGGACTTGCACGGTGGGCGAATTGCAGTTGAGAGTGAAGTGGGTCGAGGAACCACCTTTATCATTCAACTACCCCAGCACCAGCCCGTAGACAGCCAACTGGCAAGAACGGTTTCGGGTTGACAAGAGGCATTCCCGGAAGGACTTCGCCTGACTTAAGATAAACCATTAGCCCTCCCACGCCACGTTGGGGGAACCGCGACGACCCATTGCTCAAATAGAAGCGATCGTCTGTGTCAATGGCATTGTCAAATTAACCACGAATGTTCAAAATTAAGCACAAGAATCCTTGACCATTCAGCGTTGCTCAATTTTATGCAGCAAATTTCACACAAGCGATTTCTTGCCAATCCTCAAATCGTTGACGCAGGGGTACTGTCAGCTTAACCCGAATGTAGAATAATTGTACTGGTTTAGTTGTTTGGGATGAAAGTGTTCTCGAATCGGTTCAAATACAGATAGAAATCGTTGGGCTTGCCCTGGAGATTTGAATCGCCGCATTCGTCGTTCTCGCGTTCGGGTCGGTTGATGTGAATTCTCCGCTCGATTATTCAATCCTTTATGCTGTTGATGTTCCATGTTCTTCATGATTCGTTTCTTGGCGGCTTTACTCTTGAGTTTGTCAGTTACGATCACTCGTGGCACGAAGTTTTGTTGCTTCAGGAGTTTGCGGAAGAATCGCTCCGCCGCCTTTGTATCCCGATGCCGTTGTAGCACGACATCCAGCACATTCCCCTCCGAATCCACTGTCCGCCACAGAATACTGCCATAGGGCCGACAAGGAGCAGGGCGCAAGCCTCAAGAGTATCTTGACGTAATTGGTATTAATTTGCAGTAGATGGATGAAGCTCCTTTATGTTCTAGTCGTTGAAGTGTAATAGATCGAGCCTCAATTGATGTTGAACATTAAACAAAGATCGAAATCCTAATAATACAATACCAATCGTTGCGAGTCCGGTTCCTGCTGCGATCGCAAAAATCAGCACGATTTGATATCGCACCGCATCGGTTGGACTTGCCCCTGCAATGATCTGTCCGGTCATCATTCCAGGTAAGCTCACGGTTCCCATCACCATCATCTGATTGATCGTCGGAATCATGCCTGTTCGGATTGCTTCTTGAATGGTTTGCTGGGCAGCTTCCCATCGAGTTGCACCTAAAGCTAACAACGATTCGATCTGGTCGCGTCGAACCGTGAGATCTTCGGTTAAGCGATCGAGCGCCAGAGAAGTTCCAGTCAAAGCATTTCCAAGTACCATTCCTAACATCGGGATGACATACTGCGGGTTGTACCACGGCTCAACGCGAATGATACCTACAACCGTCACGCCGATCATCAAGGCTGAGGATGCAAAAATCGAAACAAAGCTATTCCAGAACATGCCTCGGTAGCGGCGTTTGGTTCTTGCGATCGCAGATTGTCCTGCTAAAAGCGTCATTGCTAAAGTTACCGCTAAGACTAACCAAGGCGACTGTAAGGTAAAAATCCACTTCAGAATATAACCAATCAACAATAGCTGAACCGTCATCCGAAGGGACGCAATTCCCAACTGTTTTTCTAGTCTTAGCTGCAATGCGATCGACAAGACTAAGTTAATCAGAATGAGCATTGCTGCGAGTGCAAGCTGTCCATTGCCGATGGGAATGTAGGATGTGGTCATAAACGTTTAAGGGTTAATCGTCGATCTGTCATTCGTTCTAATTGTTCTGGATCGTGGCTTGTCCAGAAATACGATCGTTTAGGGTCTTCTTGCTGCCAGCACTGGACTAAGTGTTCAAACTGCTGTTCAGTTCGAGCATCCAGCGATGCAGTCGGTTCATCGAAGAGCAACACAGATGGAGAACAGAGTAAAGCACGTAAAAAAGCTGTGATTTGAGCTTCGCCACCCGAAAGAGCATGAGTTGGACGATCGAGAAAGTCCTCTGAGCGTCCTAAGATTGATAGATACTCTAATATTCTCTGTTTCTGATAGCTATCGCGAGATCGATGAACTGTCATTTTATAGATGACTTGTAGATTCTGTTCAACCGTTCCTTCGAGTAATGCAGGACGCTGATGTAAGTACAGAACTTGAGTTCGATATTGAGGAATAAACCAATCCGATAGATTCTTTCCTTGAAATGCCAAATTGCCAGTTTGAATCGGATCGAGTGCAGCGATCGCTCTCAACAGCAAAGACTTTCCGGCTCCGGCTTCACCTGCGATCGCACATCGCTCTCCTGGATGCAACTCAAAATTAAGATGCTTCCAAATCCACTTGCCCTGAATTTGCCGTCCTAAATTCTGAATGACTAACACACTGATTCCCATCAGCACAGCAGCCTCACTATACAAAACATCATCCTAAAAAGGGCATTCATTACAAAAAAAGCCCGTCTAGCATTCAAAAAAAGTTCCGCTAACCGCCAAAATGGACTTTCGCTGTGCGTCAAGACTCGGTAGCCTAATCATTGGAACAATTCTGCGCCAAAATTCCATCCATGTCTTAGGACACTCCATACTCGCTGAGTTCCCGTAGAAAGGGCGGATGAAACCCCAGCACAATATCTTGACTTTCAAATCTCGTTCCAGAGATACTTGAGATCAATTTTCATTAACTAACTCCAATGGCCCTGGAACTGACGGCACAAGCAGAAGCGGAACTTTGGCTGGAAACAGAGCAGCAGTGTCCCCCATGACGAGTCTCGATCGTGTGGAGACGATTTACACCGTGCCGCCGCTGATGGGGAGCGGGACACAGCGAGATAATGAGTTGTATCCTGGTTTGGAATTGTCCAATCTAGAGATATTATCAAATGTGGTGTATTTGATAATTAAGCCGCATCTTTCTGGTTTAAACGATCGCGCTCATCAAAGCGAATTCCGTCTGTAAATTTCACACCTTCAATCACCTCTGCTAATCGATTAAATTTCTGAATGCGTAACCAGCGTTTTTGCGCCGATTGCACTACCTTGAACACGAGCGATAATAGACTCGACTGCGACACACAACCTCTGGTTTTGTCCGTTCTCAATCGGACGGTAGCAAAGGTTGATTCAATCGGATTGCTGGTGCGAATGTGCATCCAGTGTTCTGCGGGAAAATTGTAAAACGCTAACAGTGCTGTGCGATCTTTGCTCAAGCATTCGACAGCCTTGGGATACTTAGTTTCGTAAGTTTTGATGAGTCGCTCAAACGCCGTTTCCGCATCGGCTTTGGTGGCAGCGAGATAGATATCTCTGAGCGCTTTTTTCGCTCTTACCTTTCAGGCTCCGATGCTGCCATTGTTCCTGTTCCTCCTGGCTGACTGACAAAAATACGAAACGCGATGGCTCAAGACGCTCTCGACTGTTTGATACGACTGGCTAAGGGAATCGTCGTGCCTGGAACATAAAATTGGCAAGAGGAGTTGTGTTGAGCGGC
>JAESFQ010000436.1_pt1 | contig 15216 bp, 13 predicted proteins | sample 9269431 | NCBI WGS metagenome assembly JAESFQ01 (sample SAMN14502588, study PRJNA617103) | algae metagenome | isolation source: Plectolyngbya sp. WJT66-NPBG17 and co-occurring heterotrophs from well... | place: USA: Mojave Desert, Joshua Tree National Park, California | collected 2006-08-06
TGCCGCTAGTGTGAATAGTCCTTGCAAGGCCTCTCTCTTCTCCTCGTGTGATAGCTTCTCATCGGCGACGACCTTGGCTTCGTCGCCTGCATTGTCGTTCTTGAGGCGGGCCTGGTGAGCCAGCATCTGGACTAGGCGGCTATCGCTATCCTCAAGCTGCTGCATGTCTTCGTCGCCAAAGGTTGGGTCGTCGAGCGAGAGGTTGAAACTAAGTGGACGGGCGGGCATGGGCGTGGTGAGAAATTGCGACTGGCCTAGGCGACGTCAGTTAGCCATGGTTCATCGCGCCTTGCCCATCCATGACTTACCCTGCCAGGCGTCGTACATCTCGGTTTCCTCATTCATGATGGTCACAGGCCGGCGGTCATTGAGGGATGTGGGCAGATCCGAGGGGAGCTGCCGTGGCCTCTGGGGTTCCCCAAGGTCGCCTGAATAGGCATGCTCGTGATCGGGAGAGTCCATTGTGTGACATTGAAAAGGGCGGATGTGGAAGCGTGTCCTTTGGTATGAGGGCGGCTACCTCTGCGGGTGATGCATGTGTCAAACGTCGAGGGATGCCCGGTCCGTCGGTGGTGGGGCAGCTTCACTCCAACCGTTGCCAGGCAAGCAGGTAGAGAGCGTGTTGGTGCACGGGCGAAAGTCGGTCGCTGTGGATAGTGCGACTAAGGGGTTGCTAGAAGCGCCAGACGGGTAGGGTAACAATGCAGTGTAGGTATGCAGATGCAGACGCGAATGCAGATGTAGATGCAGATGATGTCGCTACCAACGGCGGACGCGCGAGGCCGATCTTCCGTCCCAACTCGCGCGGGGGGTCCTCCGCACGTCAGCCACACATGCCCAAGGCGATATTCGCTGCGGGCACATGTTTGCATATGGCTGCAGAGACAGTTGGGTCAGGGGAGAGAAATGTTGCTTTTGTGTGCGGTGTGTCGAGTGCAACCTTCAACGGAAGCGTGGCCATGTCGACGATGACGTCTATGAATAAGCCCGAAGTCTGAGCGCATCCTGTCTTCTCTGTCCAAGTGCTGTGGCTAAAATACCATCAGTAAGCACTCCACATGCGCGTCGACTCCCTCTACAAGACTGGCGGCATCACCCTTGGAACAACCTGCAGATCTCTCCTCTACGCCCCTCGCCTCGATCAGTTGCGCCCACGGTGATGGTGTGATGGATAGCTCGAGCGACTCGCGACGTCACCCTCTACATTGATTCTCTGCAGCCCACCAAGAGCATGTCTTAACTGCTTGGCTGTCGCGCACATCGGAAGGACAGCATGACTACACCGGAAGCAGGCCCGCGGACGCAGCGCTTCTCGCACATCTTTGCGCGTCTGCAGGAGCTGCAGAACTATGGCTGGGACTCGGACACGGAGCCCTTTCACTCTGTAAGCGGCACAGGCACATCTACACCGACACGCCAACGGCTAACACGAAGCAGTCGTACGACAACTGGCACTTCTTCGGTTACGAAAAGAAGCCCCCCCGGCAGGAACGACCGCAGTCGAGGGGCAGAAGCGTCGTAACCTCGCCCACTCTGTCGCACTCCCCCGACTCTCTCACCCGCAGCCGTCCGACCATCACGCGAACCCACCGCAGCTCGGGCTCGGATGCGAGCGCCTCTACCGTACACACACATCGCACCAACACCACCACCAAGGGCGTGGCGAGAGAGGGCCGGCCAGTCGTTTGCCGTGTCTCGCAGCAGACTCTGCGCCTCGAACGCGAGTTCCAGCTCGCCAAACTCGTCGTCAAAGACTCGGATCCAGACTGTAGACACTTTGTTCGTCCTATAGAGTTTGTGAGGCTTTCCACCAAACCCGGCGAGCAGCCGCTCGTCGCCAGCATATTCGAAGCCCCCGGGCCCAACTATCTGCACGACTTGGTCAATTTCGGCCCCAACTTCTGGAAGGTTAGCAGCGATGGACGGAGCGGGCAAGCAGATACCTCGTTGCCCAATCGCGGCATACCGCTCCTCACCTTCCTCGACTTTGCTGTCGGATCGGTCGAGTGTCTGGAAATATTGCACCACGGCCACGAAATCGTCCATGGAGAGATCCGCGGCGATGCATTTCATTTTGCAGAAAACGGCATAGTCAAAATGATCAATTTCGGATCCGGCGCGCGATCCTTCGAGAACGGACTGACGAGCGCGGGTTGGAGTACACTGTCAAAGGAGACTGGTATCGAGTTGAAGTTGGCCTTTATATCTCCAGAACAGACTGGTCGCATGCCCGCCGAGCCTGACACGCGCACTGATATCTACAGCCTTGGTATCCTTTTCTACACAATGCTTTGTGGCCAGCCCCCCTTCGAAGGCGCTACGGCTCTCGATGTCATGCAGAACGTCATTAGCAAGCGGATACCCCCAATCTCCTCCAGACGATTAGACATCCCAGAAGCTCTCTCCGAGGTCATCCAGCGCATGACTCAACGCAATATCGAAGAGAGATACCACTCCACTTCAGGCCTGAAATTTGATCTCGTCCGCATCCGCGAATTACTTTGTGAGGGGGATGGAGAAGGATTGAAGGCCTTTCGTGTCGGCTCCAAGGACATCAGTTGCTTCTTCAACCTACCTCTCAAGCTAATCGGGCGTGAGAAGGAGCGCAAGACCATAGTCGACGTGATCGAACGGGTAGCAAAGCATCGTCGAAGTAGGGTCAAGACGCTGCAAAGCCTGAGCTCAGGTTCTTCCTTTTCCGATCAACGACGAGACCTGCAATTTGACGATGTCATTTCTGAGAGCACCAGCTCAAGAGGTTCTGACAGCAGGCTCAACAGCGTTTCTGCAGATACCCCGGTCTTTATGGAAAGTGCTCGGTCGATACAACAGGGCTCCCTAGATAGTGTGACACAATCGGAATCCTCCATGGCTGAAGGGAGTGTCGACAACCGGCCTCAACTACAATCTGCGAGCCGAGGCCGGTCCAACAACAGTATTGATAGTACTGCAAACTTTTCTCGTTCCCATCAGTCCAACGATGGCCTTCGAACTCTAGCCAGCACGCGGAAGCTGAGGCGCAAGGCTCGATGTGAGGCAAGTCATTGCATTAAAACGCCCGCAACCGACAATGTGTGCTGACTTCGACATGCAGGTGATAGCTATTGCTGGTGCGACCGGATTGGGTAAATCTCGTCTCGTGCAGAGTGTACAAAGCACAGCGAGGAGTACTGGCTACTTCGCTTTGGCCAAGTTTGATCCTGCTAAGAAAGCACCATTCGATCCCATTCTCAGGCTGATGTCTTCCTTCTTCCGACAAATATGGTAAGTTTATTCTGTTCTTATCGTTCTGAACCATGCTAACATAAGCCAGTATGTGCAATCATTCGAGAACTTTTTTGTTCTCCCGTAGAGTAACTACTGACTTACCTCCCTTTGTCTAGTTAGCGAGGCAGACGTAACGACCGACTTTCACCAGAGATTACGCCATTACCTCAGGAACAGTGGAGTTTGGACTGTGTTACGAACCTATTTGGATCTACCTGAATGGCTGTTGAACACAAACGGCGCAGCAAAGACCCAGCAACAAAAAGACTTGGAGTTGACTGGGGACCAGAGTCGACGGGCATCATCTCCTGCCGTTCACTGCGGGTCCGCTGGACACACTGCAGAAGCTTGGCTTCGAAGCGGAGGGGCTTCCAAATCCTCCAGATTCATGAACGTCTTTATAGATGTTCTACGGCTCCTTACCGTGCACAAGCTCTGCACATGGAGCTTAGAGGATGTGCAGTATGCCGATCCAGAGAGCGCTGAGCTGATCCACCACATTGTGCAAGCGAATATCCCGCTTGTCCTTATGCTTACATACACCGATGAAGCGACACTACCTCGAGAACTCACCCCACTGTTACGTCACGCTACCAAGGTGCAGCTTCTTCCCTTTTCAGAGGCGCACACTGCCGACTACGTAGCCGAGACGCTTCATCGGGACCATCAGTACATCCTTCCTTTAGTAGCGGTAGTCCAGGAGAAGTCTCGAGGCAACCTGTTCTACATTCGCGAGATCCTGGACACATGCTATCGCAAACGGTGTGTGTACTATGAGTGGCGGGAGAACAATTGGGTTTTCGACCTCGACAAAGTCTTTGCTGTGTTCGAGAGCCCAGAGTATGGGTCCTCGGTCACGACTGACATTATATCAAAGCGGTTGACCGAGTTACCATCTGCTAGTAGGAAGCTCTTGGCATGGGCTTCCCTCCTGGGCGGCACTTTCTCATTTGATCTCCTAAGGAAGTTACTCAAGCCCGCTGACAAACCCTCTGCTCACGGGAGGTTGCCGCTTTTCGACAAAGATGAGTGCGCCGTCACAGCTCTTGATGCAGCACTGAAGGCCTACGTACTCATGCCTGCTGAACAAGATGCTCGATTCAGATTTAGCCACGACCGGTACCTTACAGCAGCTGCGAATTCTCTCGACAGCGAATGGGATACGCAGTTGATGCACTTCACCATTGCCAAGATGATAACTTCTGGTGAGGAATACCACGACGACTCAACACTAGGTTCCAAAGCCTTGTACATGCAGAGTCGTCATATCTGTCTCGCTGCCGAGTTGATCAAGACCAAGGAGACGATCCGAGCCCCATTTCGTGATATGCTGTATCAAGCTGGAGAAACTGCGTGCGAGTCCGGCGCGAGATCAACTGGCATCTACTATTTCGCTCACTGCCTCATGCTTTTACAAGACGACCCATGGGACGACAACAAGCCGGATGTCTCATATCAGGAGACTTTGCAGCTCTTTGTACGCTCAGCAGAATGCTATTGGCACCAGGGCATGTTCGATGAGGCTCTCAGCCTAATCAGGACGACTTTCCAGCATGCACGCGATCCCTGTGATATGGCTAGTTCGTTCATTCTGCAGTCCAGAGTGTTTGCTATTCGCGGCGATAGTTTCGGGTGAGTCATCTTCCCAGTCCCTTGCGTGTACCCTTGAAGGGTATTTCAGAGCTACCGTAGCCTCTGAATGCGTGCATATGTACATGTCTGGTTCCATCGCCACAGCCATTGAAACAGTCAACTAACAATGCTACCTTTCGCAGTGCCTTCCAGTCTCTCAAAGACTGCCTCTTCCTACTAGGATATCCTATACCTCCGACAACATGGGAGGCGTGCGATGCTCAATTCCAGCAGATATATGACACGCTTCAGAATACCGATCAAGACGAATTACTCAAGCGGCGTCCGCCTCCTGATGACCGTGTTCTAATGACGATTGGCCCTGTGTTTGTCGAACTCCTGAGTGCGGCGTTCTGGTCAAACAGTCTGCTTTTCTATCAAGCGACGCTAAAGCTCATCACCATTCATCTTGAAAAAGGTACCATGTCACAGGTGGCCCTTGCGTATGTGCACTTGGGCATGGTAGCAGGTGGTCGATTCAACATGATGAACTTCGCCGTGGACATGGGTGCTATTGCAAAGCGCATTTTTCAGATGTTCCCGGAGGACTACTACACCCTTGGTAGAGGTCAAACTTTGCAGCCAATGTTCTTGGGTCACTTCGAAGCGCCTGTGGGCGAGCTAATCCCGAGTTTGGAAACAGCATTACAGGCGTCGCTAACTGCAGGCGATCGCATCCTCACACTTCTAAATCTTGGCGCACAAGCTCACTTCAGGGTCATGGCATCACATGACGTCGCAGAATTGGAAGCCTGGATTGAGGAAACTCCGCTGGACATGCGAAACTGGCAGAAAGATTTGCGCGGAGGCATTTTCCTCATGGCTGCTCGCCAATATGCAAGAGCACTTCAAGGAAAGACTGACACAAGCAATTCAGCATCGCTCTTCTCGGACCACGATCACAACGAAGCCGAGTATATTGACTTTCTCGAAAAGACGGCCAGCAATCCGAAGCGCCCAAAGTCCATATATCTTGCTACCAAACTTCCGTTATTGGTACTCTTTGGCCTCAAGTCTGAAGCAGTGGCTCTTGGTGAGATGCTGCTTCCAATGTTGAGCAGTCTTTGGTGTGAAAGACTCAACTATTCGGTCAGATACTATCTGTCGTTAGCATATATGGCTGTTCTTCGAGACGAGCCCGCTCATAGCCGGAGGGATGAGATGATCCAACACGTTCAAAGCACTCTAAAACTGCTCGAAGCCTGTTGCACTATAACTGGTGTCAATTATCGGGGTTGGATACATCTTCTCACCGCTGTCTTGGGCGATGTCAATGCTGACCCCCCAGCGGCGTTGCAAAATTACGAGGCAGCTATGGACCACAGTGAACGTTACGAGTTCGTGTTAGACGAAGCGTTCGCTCTCGAACTGTACACTGGATGGTTGGTGGACAAGAAGGCCTACAGGGCGGCACGACATTCGTTGAAGGACTGCATCTCGACGTATCGAAGGATGTCGGCGTATGGAAAAGCAAAGCACGTCGCGAGCAGGTATGAGTGGTTGGTGCATGGCAGCGCATCGCTCACAACAGTGGATCAAGCTGTACAAACCTCGGTTGTCGACACGGGTAACACAGCCTTGAGACTGGAGCAAAACGATCATGATCAGTATCTGGGAGCAGAGACCGCGGTCGATCGAACACAGAACTGGATAGTTCCAGAAACGCGGCGTCAAGAGTCCGCTCCAGCTTTGCACAACGGTCTTTCGGCCGTGGGTCTGGACATGCTAGACCTATCGTCGATTTTGGAGTCGAGCCAGGTCCTATCTAGCGAACTCGTTGTCGATAAGTTGATGGCGAAGATGAGCACGATATTGCTCGAATCTACGGGCGGCACCTTGTGCGGCATAGTGATTGAAGACTCGCAGATCGAGTGGTCTATTGCGTGTGTTGCCACCAACGAGCCTGATAACGACAGTGGGTTCCCTTCCGGTGTCACATCTTTTCCTGCGAACCAACCTCTGGATACTGTGGATGATGTTGTTGCGCGACAAGTGACACTGTACACACTCCGCTTCCGAGAAATAGTCTTTGTCCAGAACCTACTCGAAGATGATCGTTTCTCCAACGTTTCGGACGCCTACCTCCAGCGAAATCCCGAGGGAAAGGCAGTCATCTGCATCCCTATCCTACACAGTGACCACCTTCTTGGCTCAATCTACGTCGAGGGTCCACCAAATTCGTTCACCGAACGTAATACCCAAGTTCTTCGACTACTGGTGAACCAGATCTCCATCTCCTTAGCCAATGCACTACTCTTCAAAGAAGTAGAGAGGGTGTCCGCAAGCAACGAAGCAATGCTTGAAATGCAGAAACGTGCTCTGTCTCAGGCAAGGGCAGCAGAGATCAAGGCAAAAGAGGCCGAGGCAATAGCTGTGCGCAACATGAAGTTGAAGGAAGAAGCTGCAAAAGCAAAGAGTTTGTTCTTGGCTAATGTATCGCACGAGTTGCGCACTCCCTTGAATGGTGTAATCGGCATGTCTGAGCTGCTGAAGGCTTCACCGCTAAACTCGGAACAATCCGGATATGCAGACTCGATTCGCGTTTGCGCCGACACACTACTTTCCATCATCAATGATCTGCTCGACTATTCCAAGCTCGAGGCTGGCAAGATGAACGTTTTGGAGATGCCAATATCGTTGTCTGAGACAATCGCGGAAGTGGTGCGCGCTCTTGCTTACACAAACGCCGAACGAGGTCTTAAGACCATTGAGCAACTGGATTTGGATCCAGAGATGCTCGTCATGGGCGATCCTGTCCGACTGCACCAGATTCTCATGAACCTGTTGTCCAACAGCTACAAGTTTACTCCACGGGGGTCCGTCACTGTCCGCGCCGTTGTTGATCAAGAAACCGACAACTGGGCAGATGTGACATGTAGTGTCATAGACACTGGCATTGGTATCCCAGACGAGCAGAAGCAGAAACTGTTCCTTCCTTTCTCGCAAATAGAGTCCAGTTCTGCTAGAAGTTACGGTGGCACTGGTCTTGGTCTAAGTATCTGCAAAGCCCTCATAGAGAACGTCATGCATGGAACGGTACGTCTCGAGAGCCAGCCCGGGCAGGGTACAACGGTCACTTTTTCGTTGCGATTCAAGAAAGTACCGAAAGCGCAAGCAGGAGCCCAGCAGCAAAGAATGCAAGACCCAGATCCTATGGCTAGATTCTCAAGCCAGGAGAACAACGGTCATAAGCAACTGTCGGGTAATTGCATCGATCTCTCCACTATTCCAAGGCGAGAACTGCGGGTCTGCATTGCAGAAGACAACTTGATCAACCAGCGTATCGCGATCAGCTTTGTGCAAAAACTTGGCTTCAAGTGCGATGCATATCTCGACGGCTTCAAGACGATCGACGCTCTGGAGCGTGCTTCAGAGAATGGTCGGCCTTTCCACTTGGTTCTCATGGATGTCCAAATGCCACACTGCGATGGTTACGAAGGTACGAGCATCTCGTCGCGCCCTTTTGGCACCGGAATACTAACCATATATAGCTACCAGACTCATTCGCAAGCATCCCAACCCTGAGATCCGAAATATTCTTATCATCGCTATGACTGCTTCCGCCATTCAAGGAGACCGCGAGAAGTGCCTAGAATCGGGTAAGTTTTAGACGATTCATCTACATACGAGGCATACACTGACGGAGTAGGGATGAATAATTACCTTGCGAAGCCGGTGCGCGCACAGACACTAAAGGCATTGCTGGAATCATACCTGAACAAGAACAAGGAGGTAGAGGAAATTCCAAATCTCGCGATCGAGGCGAAGAAGTTGGTCAAGCAAGCATTAAACGAGGCTAAAGCGCTGCCTGATGTCACGAGCGGTCACAAAGACCTCGACAAGCAAGTACAGAATGGAAATGGTACAGGCGAGACGAAGAAGTTGGAACGACCGTCCAGTGTTCGTATGAGCACCACCCAACACATATTACCCAACGGCAAGACTGAACCTGTGCCACCTTCTGAGTAAACTCCGCCTTCTGGGCCGCTTCGGGAATTGAGGGGTCGATGTTTTGTTGTTTTACTGGTTTCCGCTTGCTCCATCACAGGCCGGTCGCTCGCGGCATTGCATGGCGTTTTGCGCACAGGAGGGGACTATGGAGGAATTGTTCGGTGTTTCTGAGTAGATAGCAGCGTTCTCGCACGTAACGCTTGATGATTGCACATCCGTCGTATATACATGTTCGCTCTGCTCATCGCATTGACTCATTAAATGCCGTGACACCTCAAGATGTACATACTTACTGAACAAACATATCCGTGCGTAAGCTCACAGCACGAGCAACCTCACGGTGCATTGTGCTCGGCGGATCATCGGCCAAAACCTGGCTTGACGCCGGCTCCAATTTTACTAACGTCGCAGAATGCCGCGCATCCTGAGGCGCAGCACCAAAAGTTCAAAGCGGTGGCACAGTCGCCAATGGATCGTCCCTGAAGTTAAACTTCCGCGACACAACTTTACATATATACCGCACCGGCGGTGAGGTTGAGTCGGTTCCAGTATATGCATGTCAGAAAAGGGCTTGCGTAACCCCTTTCGCCTCGGTTAACGGCATGTGGTAGCCGTACGAGATTGTGGGCAGAGGTTGAGCCCTGGTCTCTCCGTTTCCTGTTTCTACACGGTTTCACTTCTTTCACATATACTCTGGAGACTAGTTGTTCACAACGACGCGACCAAACTATCTGTATCTTCTCATAACGCTAATTGCTGTTTTGACCACGTAACAAAGCTGAGCTGAGCATGGACACCATGTCGCAACATTCTTTAGAAACCAGGCGCCATCGCCAATTTGGCCGTCATCGCAGTGGAAGCCATCTATCCACGCATTCCTCTTTCTCCACAGCAGAAGCACCGTCGTGTAGCGATCAATCACGCGTCTTCGAAGGCACCGACGCCTTACCGCAAAACCGCAAAGTCGCCCTCCAACGAGTCATAGACGCACATCACGCTCTCGACCTTAGACATGTCGAAGCACCAACCCCAACAAGCACCACCAGTGACCGACCGACTTCATCATCTTCCTCCATCTCACACGATCGCTTCGCCATAGACTTCAGCGACCTGCCTGTCGCCAACGCCGAAGTCCGCGCTTTCCGCTACCTCCTCCGCAAATGGGATCCCCGCAACTATGCGCCCGATCCAGAATTCGACCAGGCGATTGAAGACCAAAAGGTAAACTTCGGAGAAGCCGTCATGAGGCATTTCTTCAGTCGGGTCGCGTTGTGGGATACCACTGAAGAGGAGAAGCAGTCCATGTCTCGGAGCGTATTCTTTTTCAAGAACAGGCGGAGACGGTCGAGAGCGAAGAGTGATGCGAGTAGGATACTGGATGTTGCGAAGAGCGAACCACAGGACGAGGGGCTCGATGCGTTGAAGGAGGTTACTACGAGAGAGGGATTGGCGCAGCTACTCTGGACGCTGCTGCATACAGATGAAAGGATGAATAAGAGACTAAAGGTTGAGTGTACAGCGGCGTTGAAGGAAATGTACCAAGTGACTGTTATTACAGATGGCTCCAAGAAATCTTGAGTTGAGGTACCTCTTCCTTTGACTACTTTGATTCTCACTAGCTGTGGCTACCATATACTAGGATGTACTAGGTAGGTAATCAATCACGGCTTTCGGTTCAATAAACGCAAAGTGCGCAGAAATGACATGAGAAGCGTTCATGTTGTTTCCCAGCAAACCTCTGCACCGAGATGATGTCATCGCCAATACCCAATACGTCCGATCGGAAGCGGAACCAAGCCCGCCATCCGTCTGTCTCAAGCTCATGTGAAACAAACTCACAAACACAACCACAACCACGTTCCGTCCAACATGCCTTTCCTCCGCGTCGGATACAAGCGCATTCACTATGCAGACTTGAAACCACAAGATGGGAAACCACTCGAGACGTTCATCTTCATGCATGGGCTGGGCTCTTCGCAGAATTATTACCATGCGGTAACGCAGAGCTTGGTCGCAAGCGGATTCCGCTGCATTACCTTTGACAACACAGGAGCTGGGCGATCAACATACACGTTTGTCGAGCAGAGCATTGAGACTTTGGGAGAAGATGTAATTGGGATTTTAGACGCGTTGAATGTCGAAAAGGCTGTGTTCGTCGGGCACAGTATGGGAGGGTACGTCAGCTACCTACTCAGGCAGAAAGAAGCCTTGCAAGACACGACGGCGACGACCAAGACAACTAACAAGCCTCTAGCATCGTCGGTGCACATCTCGCGGCTGGGCGAAGTGATCGCATCGTAGCAGCTATATTGATCGGCCCTGTGTATCCCAACCCCGAGATAGTGCCCCGCTTCCACGAACGGATAGAAACCGTCGCGAAAGACGGTATGCAATCCATGGCAGACAGCATCCCACAAGCTGCAGTCGGAAAGAAAGCTTCGCCGCTAGCGAAAGCGATGATCCGCGAATTACTGCTGTCGCAGGATCCAGCGGGTTACATATCCAACTGCCGAGTCATTATTAACGCAAAGACGCCCCAGTACAGCAAGATCAGCGTGCCTGTTCTTATCCTCGCCGGAGACGAGGACAAGAGTGCGCCGCTGGAAGGGTGCAAGAAGATGTTTGAAGAAATTGGCTGCAGTGAGAAGAAGTTGGAAATCATGGAGGGAGTCGGGCATTGGCACTGTCTCGAAGCGTTTGACCAGGTTGCGCAGTTGATTGAGGAGTTTTATCATGAGATACAATAGATCACCACCCGTAACGTTGATGGTTATTTCCGAAATTTCGCGGAACGGGGCTCGGTACCGCTGGGTAGTAGAGAAGTTCTGTCTTTGTTTCATCGCACAGGCCTTGCGAGTCAAAAGGACAAAACCTGCCAAGTCATACCGCCTTTCTGAAAGCTTCGCAGTGTGCGCAGTGTGTCTGGGTGTGGGTGGAGTGCAGAGGAGGGGGGTTCGTGAGGAGACCACGTGCGAGGCGATCTTCCAAGAGGACTAGTTAGACTAGCGAAAGAAAAGGTGCAATGCAGACACATGTCCGCGTGCGAGTAGGCGCAAGTGGTGGTGTTGTGCTGCCGCATGACATGGTCATTGGCGGCGTCCCTGGCCCGGTCATCTGCATTACATGTGGCCTCGGCGCATGGGGTTCCACCACTTCGACGCGTTTGCAGCGGATAACTGTAAGCAGTAAGGCAGCGGGCCGAGCATCCCCAACACCTACCTGTAGAGGTCCCTCACAGCCTCTAATTCGTGTAAGAATGGCTGCAGGACGATGTATTTCGGGGTCTGTCGTTCTGGTTCAGGGTTCTGCGCCCGTATCCGCCGCAGTGGTTTGTGTAATACCCTGACGCCCCTCCATCAGCAATGCCCACGATGTCATGCGCGGCGCTTCATTTGGCACGCTCTACTCTTCAGGCTCGACATTTCCCGCGTGCGCTTGTCTGGGTAGGGTGTGGTGATCTTGGCCCGATGTCGCTGGCCTGCCGTTCTTTGATTTGATTCGGTCCTTCCCGCCGTCCGTGCAGCCCTTCCAAGGTTGTGCCGGATCGTCTTTGCGGTAGACGAGGCTGCCACTCGCGTTTATTCGACATGGGCTCGCGCCCTCGTTCTCTTATCACAAGCCAGCCCGGGACGATCAGCGTCCTCTATGGTGCGTGTGCCTTCTTGCGGGCTGCCACATCACCTCTGACATGTGAAAGTCGGCGACATCATACCTGAGTCCTTTTTCCTTTTGCCTTTTGCCCTCCCATGTGTGACTCTGATTGTGACATATTTAGGGCGTCTGTCATGCTCCGTCTCGAACACACGGAAGCTAAACCAAATCGTTCTCCAGTTTAAATCGCGCCACTAGTCTTTTCATGCCCCTAGTCTCTGAAGGCCCCAGAAATCCAATCCCGGGAGGCGGTGAACTCTCAACCCTTTTCCTAGAGCCGCCCACGCGCTCGGCTCAGACTCGTCAAAAGATCGTGCATGCCGTGCGTCTCGTTGCATGCTGGCAGGGCCTGGGCCAACCAACGGCCAAGATCGACATTCGGGTCGTTTTGAACTCTTCTTTATATACTAGTCGCTAGTTTCCTTCCTACTGACCGCGGTTGATTCAATAGTCCTCCAGGCGGGTCTCGCGTTCGTCACTTGACTGACCGAACAGCTCCTGGCGTCGCATAGCCTGCCTGTGATTTCAGTTTCCGTTCTCTCTCATATCTCCTGCCTGTGTCCGTTTCGCGAGGAATCCAAATCTGTGAAATTCGGTGTTGGCACTGGCTGCTGGTATGGGCTTTTACCCCTTGAGCACAGAACCTTCCTATTTGGATACTGATATCCGCTCTAGACGAGTACCGAAATTATTCACGACTAAGGCCATATTAACGATTCAATATCCTTAAGACATTTCACATCTACGTCACTCCCCATTCTCGATCTTTGACAGATCGGCGATGAATCGAATAGATAGTGTTGCGGGTTCCTATCTTCCCAAGGCATCTAGCAAAGAACCACTGCCGAACAATACCACCACTCGGCACCGCAAACCTCACAGAAATACCGGCGAATTAATCACTTCCATTCAGCCTGCGAAGATGGAACCGCGCCGACCAGTATCAGAGCAACGCTCACGACCACTACGACAACAATCAACCACATCATCCTCAGAAAACTCCAATGGTAGATCAAGGAGCCGTGGTCATGGTTCGAAGCCTTCGTCGCGACGCACATCCTGCACTATTGTGGACCCATCAAGACCAGCGCGTCACTACCGAATGAAGAGTTTCCAAACACCCGCCACCACAACCGGCCAAGACGTTGACGATGTTCTCGCCCTGCACTTCCGCAGCTGCAGCATCTTCACCAACCCATCCTACCATTCAAACCCTGGTCTTCCAAGTCCGACACTGTCTCAAGGCGACGCGTTCGGTTTTCCCAGCGCAGCAACGCGTTTCAGTTCAGACAGTCTGCGCGTAGTCGAAGAAGCATCCATGCACCGCCAAAGCGAAGACACAATCGACGCAGAAAAGACCAACACAACCATGCACTGGACATCACCATGTACGCGAAAACGCGAGTACGAAAGAATCGACAAGGCAAACAGCGGTCTGCGCGGTTTCCTCCGCAAAGTCACACCGCGATGTGTGTCCGGCTCGCAAGAGAAATTCTACGAGAAAGACCAATCCGACGCAGGATCTGTGCGACGTTATCGCATGGACGATCTGGATGACGCGCATATGAACGAGAAGCGCACTGCGCGCCCGCGGACCAGTCCTGCACCCTTGTCCAACTCGAGACCAGGCATCAAGAAGAGATGGACTTGTTTCTAGGCGAGAAAACGAGCGAAAGAGAGAGAGAGCAACAGTGATTATTACGCAGCAACGAAATTTTTGCATATTTGCGCAGCATGGAAGATTGGCGTTTGCGATTGAACGATACCCACGGCATGGTTTGTTTCCGCGCAGCTTTGTTGTTTCTTGAAGCACGGGGAGATTGCATTATACCAATATGTCTATAGAAGTAGAAGTTTGTTTTAATTTATAGTTTTGTATCGAAGTCGTAGTAATCTTATTGTCTCGGTGAATACATGCTTGGCAGGCTGTTTGTGTAGATGTAGTATCGCAGTGCTTCATAACCTGGACAAACAATGAACGCGTGATATACATGGAAAGGTGCAGTATAAGTAAGTCTAACAGTTCTTGTTGGTCTAGTTGAATACACGTCTATAATTTAGATTCCTCCTTGACTGTGCCTATCTTGAGTTTGGGTGCGTATTTCTTCAATACGCTCTCATTGTGGTACTATATCCAAGTCAGCGAACCCCGTTCATCACGAAAAAGTAGGTTTGTCCAACGTACCTTCCAAAACTGCTTGCTAGCATCCTTTCCACCCACTCTCTTCAGGATCTTAGCGCCACCCGGGTGCTCATCCACAAACGAATCCATCTTGTATACATCGCCGTCGACTATTATGTACAGTCCCTTTTCGACTGTGTTGTGCTCGGCGACTTGCTTGGTGGTGAGTGACTCGGACATGGTAGGCTTGTGGGTGCGTTTCCGCGGCGGCGGTGCGACGGCAATGGAGGGTTTGGTCGAGGTTCGTCGGCGTTTGAGAAGAGAGAGTAGGGCGCGGCGGTCGCGTGCGAGTAAGGTTTTTTTGAGTGCTTTGGCGGTGGAAGAGTTGCTGGGTTCTGCTCTGGTCGCAAGGTAGAGGAGACTACGAGCGGAGTCTGGGGTTGATCTAGTGGTAGCTCGGTTTGCGGCTCGGTCGTGGATTGCGATTATGTGGAGATGTGCCGAGGTTGATAGATCGCGCCAAGACTGGGTGTGGTAAGCTGGGTTTCGGGGATGGTGATTGGTGCTGAGAGGTCCTTCTCCTTTCGCGAAGA
>JAESFQ010000437.1_pt1 | contig 15198 bp, 14 predicted proteins | sample 9269431 | NCBI WGS metagenome assembly JAESFQ01 (sample SAMN14502588, study PRJNA617103) | algae metagenome | isolation source: Plectolyngbya sp. WJT66-NPBG17 and co-occurring heterotrophs from well... | place: USA: Mojave Desert, Joshua Tree National Park, California | collected 2006-08-06
GATGTTGTGTCGGACACTGTAGCTATGCCGCAACCTTGTCCTCCGAACACAACACCTCTTCAACGTTCAAATGCCATCCGCTACCGAATTCACCCCCGACCGCAGCCCCAGGCTCGGCAAGACTCTATTATTGGCCATCACCCGGGTGGTGAGGCCAACTCGTACTACTTGTCAGAAGCCACTCGCGAATCAGAAGCCCTGTGCGAGCAACCAATACAACATCCACTACATTGGGATTCCCCTGTTCCTAAACCACAGCAACGGACGCATTCGGCCTTCAAAGGATCGACCTATTCCCATGTTCAACGCTACGAGATACCTTTGGTAGGCAGGCCCCAATCACCTAACTATATCGACAAAACAATGGATGAACCCCGTCCTCCTCCTCTACATGGTACGAATGATCTCCCATCCATGGCTGATATGCCAGGGCTACCTCCTCCAATCCAGTGTGATGGGTATCTTCTCTGGCCGAATCTAGGTACTATGGAGATGCCTCCAGATTTTGCTTCAGCTTCATCATCGTCAGGTCATCAGACCTACACGGGTATCGAGGATGATCTAGCTTCACCATCATCAGACTACTCAACCTACGCAGCCACTAAAGTTGGTGTACCAGACGACGTTTCAGGCGGCATTCCAGAAGCCATCAGAGCGTCTCGACGATTTTCTTTGGATGAGACTTCGCTCGAAGAGGCAGTTCCAGCAGGAACCCGCTTCTCCATGTCCTCCATCTCAGATGGCGTTCCAGAAGCCATCAGGGCCGAGAATCGATCTCCCATCAATTCAGGATCCTGGGTAGATTCATCACCGCATGAAAACGATACCGGCTATTATGGAGACGCCGAATTTGAACTTGGTGGAGATGACCACTCACTGTCGTCAGACTCGTCAGATGGGAAAATACCGGCGATTCGTGGTGCATCACTCTGTGGTTCATCCGTGGGCTCGTTCCCGGCACGCGCTTCAAGCCTTGGTTACTACCGGTATGCTGCAGCGTCAGTACCTTTGTATCCATACTCACAACATGACAATTCAGCTCTCGATCGCTACCTTGCTAATGACATGGATCTATACGCAGAACCAGATTCGTATCTTCACCAAGCAGAGCAAGTTCCCACTCGAGCCTACTCTTCAGACGACGGTGACGACGACGGATCGATCGACCAGTCGCTCTTCGCGGAATTCGATGGAGATCACACCGGCACGCCTTCGCTGACGAACGAGACCTCGCTGTCTGATTCCTCCAAGAATGCATCTGACAAGGGACGTGCCGCGAACACGGCCAATCATGCCTCCACCTCCATCTGCAAGTCCACACCCGACAAACACCGCATCAGCTCTCTAGATGACGTCCACCCTCGACATGTCGATGAAGGACATGACATCGATTCTGAATATTGCGCTGATGACGAGGGTGTTGGTGAGCGGGGTGCGGGAAGACTTCTCAAATATGATTGGGGCAAGACGGGAAGGACGCATTGAAATCTTGCATGTTGACCAGATTTGCATTCGTGTTCAGGTATGATTCTGAAACAGAAAAAGAGGCAACATAGGTCTCATGAGAGACGTAGAGAAAAAGAGTGAGCAAGCCGAGAAGGTGGCTCTTGGCGGCGATGCTGAAGAAAGGAAAGGGGAATGGGCCGATTGAAGGTGATTAAAATGACTGAATTTAAACCCAGAGATATCTGAGCCTTTCGGGGGGTTCGAAGAAAAGCGACGTTGGTTGATCTTCGATAGAGAAGGTCAATGGATTTTGGGTAGAGTTTTAGCGGTGAGTGGAAGAGGTCTAAACGGTTACTGGTGAAGATAGTGCGGAGATCCGGAGGTCTTGAGGGTGCCCAAGCGTTAGTGTTGAAGCAAAGATTGCATTCGGAGTTGTCGTGAAGCAAGATACGGCAGGCAGTCTAGACAAGAGATTAACACAGTTCCTAATTTCAACAAGCGTGAAGGGTTTTATGATTTATGTAGCGGGTGCACGCTACATTGTGAGGAGAGCGCTGCAGCATAATCAAGACCCCGTTGCTGACAGGACAGGTCGGTCTTATTTTACTTTTGTCAAATGAATAACGCGTTCACCACGCCGAGCGCTTCCCGTGTCCGAGATGTCTCTATTTTAAGGCTGAAACGCGTTCCTGCAATGCCAGGCGTTGTCGCGTCGCGGGTGTCTGAGTTTCATAACTGTGGCGGTGCGGTGGCCCTTGCTCTTCGCAAGCAGTGTCCTTGGCTGCAGACGCCGTTGTGGAAGCCTAGAGTTCAGTACAGTAGACTCTACTGTACGTAAGGCTCCTATATCATGTGAGATGTTGGACTGCAAACTTTGGAAAAATCCTCAAGTGAGCCCAGCTGTATGCCGCAATGTCTGCCTTGTCGGCCCGGCCGCATGGCCAGGAGTCAAGCCTCAGCGCTAATGCTCCCTCGCTCCAGCCACAATCGTCACAGCGCATGCGTCTCTCCAGGTACGTGGATCCCGGGCAGATAGCTCTCTTACCCCCAGCCATCTGATGAGGGGCCGCGATAGACTACTGCGCCGCCCTGTTGCCGAAGACCTCGGGCGCCTGTCGCAGCTGCCTTGTACTCTCTGCCAACTTGATCTGTGACTGGTTTACTTCTGCTAACCTCCTGTGCTGTGTGATACGTACCGCAACCAGCCTCGACTGACCTGGACAAACAGCTTCTTGGTGACATAGCTTACAGCAGCTTCTTAGATTGTGTTTGAGCAAAGCGGACGCTCTTCTGGCACCATTGGAGACACATTTGAGATACTGCATCTTATCTTTGGAAGCTCATCATGATGGGGGTATGCAAACAGCTCAACCCTCCCATCCAAGTCGCGTCAGCTAATCATTCTGCAGAACACTACTACTGAACCATACCTCGATTCTCCAGCACGACCACGGAATACATCGTCTACCCACCATGCTTCACCCAGCTCCTCAGACTCGTCAGCGACGATAAAACCGCTGCCCGCAACACCTCCCCCATACGCAGACGAAGAGCCATACCGCGATGACCCCTCACCACCGTCAGAAGCAACACCTCCGACGCGTCAAACTCCTTCGCCGGCACATGACCGGCAGTCTCGTTGCAGTCTGAGATACCAACCGTATACCGATTCACCACCGCAGACGCCAGACGCCGACGACGTACCTCTGGCACACCTGCTCTCCACCCACACGTACACGCAGTCAACCCAAGTCTCTCATCAAGCCAACGATGCCTTGTACCCAGCCGACGCACCACCACCATACGCAATCGCAGTCCGTCAATCGTATCGCGACACGCTCATCCAATACATACCCCGTGGGCAGCACGCGTCTCCCGATGCAGACGAGGAAAGCCAAGTAGGAGTGGACTTGCTCAGACCGGATGATGTGCGGTATTCGGTCGAGAAGATAGTGGCCATGTTTGTTGTGGCGCTGCTGTTGTTGGTCGTGTCGGGGGTGCTTGCTTGGCTAGCGTTGGGGAGTGGGGTTATGGGGTGATGTGATGGAGGGGAAGAGGATGCTATTTGGAATTCGGGAATGGAGTTGATATGATATACACGCGACCGTTCTCCGCGACTCTTTGGTTATGGTGTTGAGGGATTGGTATGGGGGTTTCACGTTGGATACTCACACGGTTGATAGCATTTCAGCAACTACTCTGCACAGCATTCAAGATGTCCATTTTGGAAAAGCGTTTGTCTACTCGCTAAACATACGTGGGTGCAGTGAATTTGGAGCGATTCATCGTTGCCCTTGTCAACAACTAAACGCTAGCTAGCATACCGTGACGGAACAAGTCGTGTTCCAATATTAGACACCAGCCCTATGGACCCTGGCGGGGAGCGATTTAGTGGGTCCGCAGCATGGCACCATGGGCATCGGAACAAAGAGACGCAGAGATAGGGTACCGACTTGCAAACGGCATCGAGACGTGAAGTTTTGTGTGTTTGTAGAACGCCAGCCCATTGCTCGCACAAGGCAAGCCATCCGCGACGTGCAACCTCAGGCATCTAGCGTGCTGCTGATGTGAGCCGTGTGCAGCAAGACCCACACAGGCTCAGGCTCGGGCTCGTCAGACGGGTGGATGGGAGCTGGAAGGGTTGGGCGGCCAGCGGCTTGACGTGGCTGGCCGTGGGCGATTGGATTCGTCTTGTGGCGCTGGTGTAGTTGGTGTAGTGGTCCAGCATCTTGACCGGCGGAGGATGACCCGCTACTGTGCACCCTTCACCCCCCGCCGCGTCCATTTCGCCAGCCAGCGCCGCCGTGTGCCAGGAACGAGCAGCGACGTGCTCCTCGTGCTTTGCATCGGCAGCGTCAAGCCTTTGACGATACAAAGCCTGCCCGCTCTCCAGCTGCCCGCCCAGCCAATTCCTCGGGGACTGCGCCGCACCCCCGTTGGCGGGCTTTCCTTCACACAGCCTTGCAGCTTGCAGCTTGCAGCTTGCTCCGTTTGCACGGCGCCCAGCTTGCTGTCAGCCGCAGCACCTCTCCCAAATATCCTTGATCGCACCCCACCCAGCCGCTCCCAGCCCTCTTCCTCCCTCAGTCTCATGACTTCCATGAACGCCCGTTTCAAGAACCTAGTGGGTTCGAAACGAAAGAGTTCCTCGCACAACCCCTCGCCCACTCCCCAAGGCAATCCCACCGCCCCCGCTGGCCAGCAACGACCGACGTCGCTGTCGCCCCAGGCCTCAAACTCGAGCAGCTCGTCGCTCCCCATGAATCCCCAAAACCCCCTGGGCCGCCCGCCCTCGTACACATATGCCCCTCCTGGCGGCCTCGGTGCGCCCCAGCAACAGCACGGCCGCCCCACAAGTCCTCTACCTCCCATTAACACGGGCGCGCCTGGCGGTTACCCTCCCCAGCAGAACCCCATGGGCTACCCACCGCAGGCTGGTCCGCCTGGCTATCCTCCCCAAGGGCCGCCGGGAGCAGGACAGTACGGCCAGGGCTACGGGGCACCACCGCCTGGACCTCCTGCGCCCCATGGTGCTCCCGCCGCGTACAGCAGGCCCTCGGGCATGGCAGAGGTAGCTGGCGAAGGTCGTTCCAAGGCCCAACTCATTGTTGGTATCGACTTTGTGAGTAGAGCCTCAGGCAGCATCGGGTGCCGCAGCAGCTAATCAACCCGCGCAGGGCACTACCTTCTCCGGTGTCGCATTCGCCTTTGCAACCAACACCGAGGCCAAAGAAGACATCATCACCGAATGGCCTGGCGCCGGTAACCAGACTAAGCAAAAGGTACGCTGCACAATCACGTCGACACCACCCCGCTAACGCCTCGTAGATTCCTACCGTACTCTACTACGACCAGTACCAGAAGGTGGTAGGATGGGGCCCTGACATTGCCGATGCCTTGGCCCCTACGGGCTACCCCAAGCCTGGTGTGCAAAAGGTCGAGTGGTTCAAGCTGCAGCTCATGCTGTCCGGAAACACATACATTGACCCCATCAACCTCCCACCGCTACCCCCGGGCAAGTCTGAGATCGATGTCGCCGCCGATTACCTCTTCCACCTACGCCAGGCCATGCGGAACCAACTGCAGAAGACGCTCGGTGAGGTGTTCAATCGTGAAGAGCGCAACATCAGATACTACCTCACAGTACCTGCCATCTGGAACGACGCTGGAAAGGCTGCAACGCGTGCGGCTGCCATCCAGGCTGGTTTCCTGCGCGACGAGAACGACAACAGGTTGACCCTCATCACCGAACCCGAAGCCGCCGCCATGTTTTGCTCAAAGACCGGTCTGCTGAACCTCAAGATACACGATGCCGTCCTCATTGTCGATTGCGGTGGTGGAACTGTCGATCTGATCGCCTACGAAGTCGAAGAAGAGCAGCCCTTCTCCGTCGCCGAGTGCACAGCCGGATCTGGAGATTCGTGTGGTTCCACTGCTCTCAACCGCAACTTTAGCAACATCCTCCGAGCCAAGATTAGGAAGATGAAGCTCCCAGATGGTTCCAAGACAGCCGGTAAGGTGTACGCCAAATGCATCATGGACTTTGAGAATAGGATAAAAGCCGACTTCCGAAACAATGGTCAAAAGTGGGCTGTCGACGTCGGCATCGAAGCCGAATTCCCAGAGGCTGGCATCGAGGAAGGATACATGACTTTCACCAACGAGGAGATTCTACAGTGCTTTGAGCCTGTAGTCAACCGTATTCTCGAGCTAGTGAGGAATCAGATCATCGCCATCCAGGCACAGAACAGGTCATTGCAGGTAAGCAAACACGGATATGAAGCCATTGCCGTTCAGTGCTGACTAGTATAGAACGTCCTGGTTGTTGGCGGTTTCGGAGCCTCCGAATATCTCTTCCAACAAATCAAACTCCACGTCCCACCACAATTTCAATCAAAGGTAGTCCGTCCCATGGACTCTGTCGCCGCCATTGTCAAAGGAGCTGTCACAGCAGGTATCACCGAGCGTATTGTCACACATCGTGTTGCACGTAGGCATTACCTTATGGCAACTCTCCAACCCTTCAAGGAAGGTCACCACCCCGAACAGTACCGTGTTCCGTCTCTCGACGGCAAGGACCGCTGCAAATACACGCGCCAAATCTTTGTGCAAAAGGGCCAGAGAGTCAAGATTGGCGAGCCAGTCAAGGTCTCGTTCTTCAGACAAGTCGCACCTGGTGCGACGCTCATGTATGAAGATATACTCTACGCGTGTGACGACGACGTTTGCCCTGAGTACACTAAAGATCCTCGTAAGTCATGGAAGTACCCGAGTGGAGAGCATTTGCTGACAGCAAACTAGGTATCAAGGAAGTTGTCACACTCACTTCTGACCTCTCACGAAAGAATCTCGAAAAAGACTTTGAACGCATGGATACCCCCCAAGGTACTTTTTACCGTGTCTACTTTGACATTTATCTCACGCTCGATGGATCCGAGTTTAATGCCGAACTTGTTTGCCAGGGTGAGGTCATGGGCCGTTGCACTGCTCGCTTTAGGTAAATGTGCATGAAAGCAGTTTGATAATGTTGAGCAAATGACACGCGAGCTGTCTTGCGCAAAAGTTGTTAATCTGCGGAAAAGAAACTTACTTGGGGACATGTTTATCTGGATACGACAAGCATGTATGGGTAGACGAGGACATGATTGCGACTGTTGTCTCCGCGCGCGTCCTCTTTTTATCATTTTTGTTGGCCATTTCCCCTGACGATGTGGTTGAAAGCGATTGATGATGTTATACAAGCATACCCCCTCGAAACGTTTCAATAGCAAAATCTTTACAATTCTTTCCGCTAATGTTCTGTCGATCGATGCACTAGTCTGAGACGACTGCGATTGGCACGCCTGGCCTTCACGGTAGTACAAGGCACAAGGGTAGCCTTGTAGACATGATTGAAGCTTCTAGTACCCTTGAGCCTGCTGACAGAGAAGCTTGTGAATGCAGAACAACATGATGCAAAAGGCGAATTCAAAAGCTGGTAGATGGTACTTTCTGTAGATGGTATTCTTGGGGAATCATTCAGTTACTACATTCCGTTGAACGTGACATCTTCAAGACAAGCCCCATAAAAGGCACCCGACCCTTCCTGCTTCATGGATGGAAAGTTTTACCCCAGCCCTTGGGGATATGATGCAAATGAAGTGCCACAAGTTCTGCCCTCTTCATCGTGACCGCCTCCCATTCAAACGCCAACGCTGATGATGCAAATAAATTAGTGCCCGACCCCTTATACCCGACCAGGTACAGCAGGTGTTACCTTGCTGACGTCGGGTTTAGCGTCCTTTTCCGTGTTCTTGAGACGCGCCAGTATGACGGTGAGCGTCTTCTTCTCTCTCCCATCATTATCCAATACATGGATCAGATCACGGAGCTGAATGCCAGCACCCGTCTCGTTCTGCTCAATTGTGTCGCCAAATTTGCGCTTCCGGCCCACGAGAGCCTTCTCGGGCGCTTGGATCGCTGGCGTAGCGGTGCCACTGCCACCGGTTGCAACAGCCGGTCGCGGTGTTGAAGCACCAGAACCTGGTCCTCCACCTCCGCCCGTCATCCACGAGTATTTCTTCTTCTTGCCGCCAAGTGCCATGCTGGCGGTCTCGTTGGCTTTGCCGAAGACGACAACATCCGACTGACTCTGCTTCTTGGCGAATGCCAAAGCCTTCTTTGTGACAGGTTCCGGCAAGGGTATCGGGGCAACTGGCGTATCTGCTGAAGAAGCCGATGCGCCTGCTTGACGCTTTGCGCGCTTGCGCAGTCGCTCCTGCTCCCACCTGTAGTCATCCTGAACACGCTTTGTGAGCGCATTGGCAATGTGATTGACGTTTTGATATGTTCGCTGGGGGGTTGGAGGCGCTTCGCTTGGAGGCGTTGGTAGCCGTCCCGCATTGGGAACGCCTAAGTCGATTAGCTATCGTACGAAGAACAGTCATAATAAACGTACCCTTGCTGGCTGTCGTTGTGGGACCGACGGCGCTGTCCAGAGCCTCCCATGGCGTCTTCAAGATGTTGACTGGCGGAGCCATCTTCTCCTGTGCATTCTCTCCCACAACGGCAATGTCAAGCATCTGTGGTGGGATGATGCCATGGGAAGTATTCTGGCGACCTTGGCATAAAGCAAAAGAATCCTCAACCATGGTACGTATGCGCTCCTCGGCGGCTAGCGATATCAGTGTGAGAATCTCCACAAGCGGAGCGTTCTGGTTCAGTAGACTGGCAGCCTCCAAGCCTACGATTTGCTCGCCATTCGCACCAGCTTGGGTGGTGCGTGTAATCTCTTGCTGGCCCTTGTCTGGGATCTTGTCGAACAAGCCATCTACATTGATCTGAACACCGTGTTCATAGCCACGTTTCGCGATGCGATGTCTGAGTACACTAGCGGACAGGAATGGGTCGTTGAGCGGCTGCTGGGCAGACTCGTTCAGAATTCTGGCGGCTTGTTCGTGCTTCCTGATGAATTCGGCTTCGTGCTGCTCCTTGGTCATTTCTTGACTGAGCGCACCAGTCCCCTGGAATGCGCCATGGCCAGACTGCTGGCTCCAGTTGTTGAAGCTGGCATGTGGTGACGCTGTAGACCCCGACGCCTGCGAGTTGAAGCTCCTGTAGTTGTGCAGCAAATTATCCTCCTCGGCGCGCAAGTCGATGCCAGATCCAGTGAGCACATCGCTGATATTGTTGACGTCCAGGTCGCGCGCATTCGCCTTCTCCAATTCCGAGTTGTCCGCGGTCTTGCTGTACGGGACCTTGGGTGGCGGCATAGAGCCCTGGGGCGCTGGCTGCTGGCCATTCGGGTGCTGGTACGGCTGAGGCTGGTGGAAGGGCGGAGGCTGCATGGCGGCGGGCGAGGTGGGCAGTGAGAGATAGCCAGGCGTCTGCGGGGAGGCGGTATACGGAGAGGGCGGAAATGTGGGCGCGCCAGGCAAGCCGAAAGGCGACTGATACGGTGCAGGCGATGGCGGGTTCGGGGACAGGCGCTGACGCTTGTTGGGCGGAATGCCACTTCCCATGGTTGGGGACATGGCAGTTGGCGACTGCTGGTAGTTTTGCGGGGAGAAGGCGCGCTGCTGGTGGTGGTGGTTCAGATTGTGCGTCTGAACGGGCGGCGGCGGCGGCGGCTGCTGCTGGCCTGGCGGAGGATACTGGTTGTAGTTGGGGTAGGCCATGGTGGGCAGCTCGTCCCCTTGGGGGAGTTGCGCTGGCAGAGGGAGTCTATCGGCGCGTCATCCGGCGGCGGCAGCGAGGTCAAGGGTTGATGGTCGATAGCGCTTGCGATGGGACGTGTTCTGTGGGCAGTGGCCGTAGGTTGCGTTGCTAGGCGCGTCGAGGTTGGTGATGTCGCGGTTGATGGAGCGGAGCAGGTGGAATCTGGAATGACGAGCACGGACGGCGTCTTGGCAGTCGCGCGCCAGACAAAGAGAGCCGCAACGGTCTTCCAACGACCTCATCGCTCTCACTCGCCGCTGCAACTACTTCTCTCTCACCCTTGGACTTTTTCGTCGAGGCGTTGAATATTCCCGCGACACTATCCCACGATCAAGGAGCTAGCTTCGCGCGCTCTTGATAGTTGTCGCACGCCTTCCGAGTCCGATCGCAGTCCACCAACCCCGTCGCTTCACCTCCGTCGCCCCGTATAACGCGTAGTAGAATACCCGCACCCCGGCCTGCACCATAATGGCATCGAAGAGAAAGGCGACGGCGATGGCGCCCGAGGATGAAGACCCTATAGATCCATCCGACGAGCTCATGTTTCTCTGCTTAGGAGGCGGTAACGAAGTCGGTCGGTCGTGTCACATCATCCAGTACAAGGGCAAGACAGTCATGGTGCGCATACCGGACCCGAATACTCCCATGGCGACCATGCTAATGCCGAACAGCTCGATGCCGGTATGCATCCCGCACACGAAGGCTTGTCGGCAATGCCCTTCTACGATGACTTCGACCTTAGCACCGTAGACGTGCTACTAATCTCACAGTATGTATACGCGCGTCTTGCTTGTCATGGTAGTTGGGGTTCGGCGCATCACTGGAGTCGGACCATGAGCGCGCAAAGGGCACTCGCAGTTCAGCGACTTGTATATCACTATGAATGGAATATTATTTGCATCCTCCCGCTCGACTTCGATGATGTGCCCCTCCCCTGGTATCCACCCATGTATCTACCATTTGCGCGCTTCCACCGGCCGCGTCAATAGCCTTCTAGCCGCCGTCCAGCATACTGACATCTGGCTAGTTTCCACGTCGATCATGCCGCCTCTCTGCCCTACGTGCTTGCGAAGACCAACTTCAAGGGTCGCGTCTTCATGACACATCCGACCAAGGCCATTTACAAATGGCTCATCCAAGACTCTGTCCGTGTCGGCAACATGTCGAGCAATTCCGAGACCAAGATCCAAATGTACACTGAGGCGGACCATCTCAACACCTACCCCATGATTGAGTCAATCGACTTTTATACTACACATACCGTCTCTGGTGTACGGATTACACCATACCCTGCTGGGCACGTACTCGGAGCTGCCATGTTTCTCATGGAAATTGCAGGCCTTAAAATACTATTCACGGGCGACTACTCACGCGAAGACGACCGGCATTTGGTATCAGCATCGGTGCCACCAGGCGTGAAGATCGATGTCCTCATTACCGAGTCAACATTCGGTATTTCCATGCATACGCCACGTGTCGAGCGAGAAGCACAGCTCATGAAAGCCATCACTGACGTCCTCAATCGTGGTGGCAGAGCCCTTCTCCCCGTCTTCGCTCTAGGACGAGCCCAGGAACTCCTTCTCATTCTGGACGAATATTGGAGCAAGCATCCAGAAGTCCAGAAAATACCCATCTACTACAATTCCAGCTTAGCACGGAAGTGTATGCAGGTTTACCAGACCTACGTCTCCGCCATGAACGACAACATCAAGCGTCTCTTCGCCGAGCGCATGGCCGAGGCAGAAGCTGCAGGAGACACTGGCCGTCGTGGAGCCTGGGACTTCAAGTTTGTCCGCTCACTCAAGAGTCTGGAGCGTTTCGACGATCTAGGTGGATGTGTTATGCTTGCCTCGCCGGGTATGATGCAGTCGGGTACGTCGCGGGAGCTTCTTGAGCGATGGGCACCCGACCCAAGGAATGGAGTAATCATCACCGGTTACTCTGTCGAGGGCACCATGGCAAAGCAAATCGTTCATGAGCCAGATCAAATTCCGGCAATCATGACCCGCGCTAGTAACGCAGCACGACGACCAGGTCAGAGGGAGAACGAGCAGACCATGATACCCCGACGATGCACAGTCCAAGAATACAGTTTCGCAGCGCACGTTGACGGCAAAGAGAATATGGAGTTCGTGCAAGAAGTTGCCGCTCCTGTCGTTGTAAGCGCAGCCCACTTCCATATTCACAGTGAACAAGCACGTACTGACTGAATCTTAGATTCTTGTTCACGGTGAGAAGGGCAATATGACTCGTCTCAAGTCGAAGCTTCTCTCCTTCAACGCCCAGAAAGCCGTCCCAACGAAGATCTACTCGCCCGCCAACTGCGAGGAACTTCGCATTCCTTTCAAAACTGATAAGATCGCCAAGGTAGTTGGAAAGCTGGCTTCCATCGCTCCACCTCCACCTCGCTCGTTAGCTCCCAACGGTGGTGAGGGTGAAACTGTTGGAGAGGACCAAGAAGGGGAGAAGGTGAACATGATCAGTGGAGTTCTCATTCAAAACGACTTCAAAATCTCCTTGATGGCACCCGAAGATCTGAAGGAATACGCTGGTCTAACCACGACCACCATTCTGTGTCGTCAACATCTCACCCTATCAGCCGCTGGCATTGACCTCATACGATGGGCTCTTGAAGGGACATTTGGCGCCATCAAAGAGAGCAGTCTCACCGATTCCGCCATTGATGGCAAAACGAATGGCAGTGGCACAAGCCACAAGGAAGAGGCGGATGAAGAAGTCAGCCGAGCAGAAACAAAGTTCACAGTAATGGACTGCGTAGGTGTCCTGGTCAAAACCGGAGGAAGGGTAGAAGTAGAATGGGAAGGAAACGTCATCAACGACGGTATCGCCGACGCTGTCCTCGCCGTCCTCTTCACAGTCGAATCCTCACCAGCAGCCGTCCGACGTAGGTCTTCTCTCCTCTTCCCCATAGAGAGATATACTAACACAGGAAAACAGAATCCTCAAAACAACACTCTCACACCCACGCATCCCCATCAGAACAAGACGACATTTCCGCCACAAAACTAAGCTACCGTTTCAAAAAACCTCATCCCCACCGCACAACCGATCCCTCCACCCGTCTAGCCCGACTCTTCCTCTTTCTTGAAGCCCAGTTTGGCGAAGAGGCAGTCCGGCCCATCACCCTCCCGCGCAACAGCACCACGACCGCCACCACAAACGGCACTCCAGCCGCCACCGCCGACACCATGGACACGTCGTCCGACGACGCCAAGCCATCTCCTACAGAGCCATACAGCGTCGCCGCCCTACCTCCCTCAACTGATGACCAACTCTCCGCCGAAGACAAGGCAGAGTTGAAGAGACTGCATAATCTGGGCATACCAGTCCCGGGTGTGGAAATCAAGTTTGATAAGTGGGTTGCCAAAGTCTGGTTGGAGGATTTGGATGTCGAGTGTGCGAATAATGCGCTCAGGGCGAGGGTCAAGGCTGTGGTGGAAAGGGGTGTCGAGACGGTTAGCGGATTGTGGCGGTAGATTGTGGGAATTTGCAAGGTTTTAGGAGAAGGGCAGAAGGATGGACGGAAGAATAGAGAGATGGGTTCTGGGTAGATTACTGGGAGAAAGCCAGCAGCTTTCAATTCGTATTTGAAGGTGGTCCATTCTTTCTTGCGTTATTTTGAGGGGTTACGTGATTGCTTTGTCGACTGTGTATTAGAAGAATCAAAAAGCTTTAACCCCAATTCTGCGTTGCCATCTCGAAGAGAATAAGCTCTTGTTGTATCATCTGTCCTGCACATCTAATATCCATCACCTGCCCAACTGTAGATCTACGGACAAACGAGATCACCATCCTGTGCATCTAACTCCAAGTCTGGAATTTCCAACATGGATTTTCCATCGCTCCTTGGCCGCAGCACAGGCGTAGCAGGCATGGGCGTAGTGAAGTCCAATTGCAGCATTAAAATCTGCTTCCACAACGCGATTGAGTACTCAACAGGTCGCAAGACTGGGGTGCGTGGCACCACGACGCGATTGCCTGTGAGCTCGATTTCTTCCCATGCTATCGTGCCGGCTTCTGATGTCGGTGTATGTGAAGCGGAATGTGAAGATCTCATACTACGTGTTGGTGTTTGTGTAGGTGAAGGCTTGAGAGAATTGGTCGATGCGCCTGAACAATTTGACACGGAAATGGTTGCGTTACTTGAAGTCGACGTCGGTGAAGGCGCCCTTGAAGGATGATGAGCCGGAAATGGTGACGGTGCACCGTTGGGCTCAGATGGTATGATTGAGAGTTCGAACTCGTCGACTTGTTTGGGCTTCGTGCTACGGAAATAGGCACGAACCATCAGGGAAAATGCCATATAGGGCAGACTGGATGGGAACGGAGCGTAATGGGTGAAAGAACGTGTGTGAAGAGCCTTTTGAGGAGTATTGTGAAAGAACTGTGTGAAAGGGCTATGTGAAGAGTCTTGTGTATGTTGCAGAATAATCATGATGGCCCTTGTTGATATAATTCAATACTTTTAATGAACCATGGATGTGACATCCCTCTTTTGTCAGCGTGCGATCTATGGTTGCGAAGAAAACCAAGATTGAGCTGAGCTGGTCGATCCGATGCATCTCAGCAATGTGATTACCCATACGCCGTACGGGAGTGGACGAACAGCTGATGTGAATTCAATCCATGGTAATCGTTCACTGCCTTCACCATCAATTCTGCATCCCACCTGTTGGATGTAGCTTTAATCGTAAACAAGAGCGACAGCTAGAGTGTTCATGTATTGTCTGCGACCAATACTCAAGCAAGACCTCCAATAGTACACCCTCAATAAAATGCTAGAGCGCGAATCAGCGTATGATGCACTGATCAGTGGTGCGAAGACACAACCATACAGCGCAAGGACTCTGCGTGGGTCCGAGGCTCTAGCGCGTTTGCGCGAATGTCAGTACCAGATAAATACAATCATCGTCGACAATTTTGAACAGAAAGACTTCGATGAGCGCCTTACTTTCGAAAAGAGCGGAACAGGATCCTCGTCGACTCAATATGATAAGAAACATGCGGCGCCGGACGCCGGTCTCGAGGACATCAAAACTAGACTCGACTCGCTATGCTGGGAAGAATGTACAGCATTCTTACGTGCCTGTGAGGAAGTAGCGGATGAGGAAAGGTACCGTGAGGTGGCAGCGGCACTACACACGGACGAGTCAGCCATGGATACCAGCATTCTCCAGCGAATCAAGAACGGCGAAGGCCCACACCATGAGGCATTCGATGATTTGCTTGCCCCATTACGTTCGCAACCGCTCTTGCTGGGCACAGAGGAGTCACAAGAAGACATGTTAGAAGTGTTGTTGGCCTGGAATAAGCGCATTGCTGATGATCGCAATGAGGATTTGACGGCGCGCCAGACCTTCATTGCCGCTTTGACAGAAAGAGTGAGGGTTGTTGACAAGGTCTTGGCAATCGTGAGTGACAGCAACAATAGCAATCAGAACGATGAGGTTGGTCAGGATGGTATCCTGGAACCTTCTCAACGGTGGTTACTGAAGGCTATCCACACATACCAACCGGAAACTAGGACTTTCAAGA
>JAESFQ010000438.1_pt1 | contig 15191 bp, 17 predicted proteins | sample 9269431 | NCBI WGS metagenome assembly JAESFQ01 (sample SAMN14502588, study PRJNA617103) | algae metagenome | isolation source: Plectolyngbya sp. WJT66-NPBG17 and co-occurring heterotrophs from well... | place: USA: Mojave Desert, Joshua Tree National Park, California | collected 2006-08-06
CATGAGCACCGAGTCTTCGCTCGCTATCCGTTTCTTGTTTGCAGGCGTACTCGTGCCGCTGTCGTCTCGCCGCGGTGTGGACACGCTGCCCTTGGCCTGGCGCCGGGTGATGCCGCCTCGCAGCTTGCGTATCTCGTCGACATTATGGACGCCATCGGGCGCCTTTGGGTTTTTGGGTCTGATGTACAGGTCCAGGTGGCGTCCCAGACTCGACGAGGTGAAGGCCTGGCCGCAAAAGGGACAGCTCTTGTCTTTGGCCGCCTTGAGCAGCGGTTCGGCCGTCGAGCGAGGCGTGGATGATTCGGGTTCGCCCATGATGCCCGCCAAATATTACTCAGGGTTCCCAAGCTCGAGCTTATCTCGATACGCAGCGTCGTTTCATGCGTGCCTGTGGGAGGATTATAGCTGCAGCTATAGCTATGACATTACTATTACGATCAGAAAGGGAGAATTCAAGGAAAGATGGGCATAGTGGACGCCAATGGCTAATGAGAGAAGGCCAATTGGACGTTGCAGACAATAGGAGCGGACGCGTAGGAGAGCAATATGATCTCGTTGGAGCTTGGCGTGAAAAGTGCCCCTAATGTCTCTGCCGTACGCGATGATGTGCGCGCAAGTGTCGCGCCGTCATCTGTGCGTGCAGCGGGAAGCAAGCCCGCCCGAAGCAAATGGCCCGCGCAGCTGTCAGACGTCGCGTCCAGAGTCTGGACAGGAGGATGAGGAATCTCACAGGTTGCGACTTTACATTGGCGAGACACAAATTGCATGCGCGTCTATTCTCAGCTCTGCCAGCTCTGCTGCCTCGCTCTACCGCCTCGCTTTGGCCAACCTCGCCGCCGTCCGCGCCGCAATGTCCTCGTACTCGTCCATGCCACCGTCAAGCTTCCTGAGCTGCCCTCGAGCCAGGCGAAAAACGCTCCCCGGAGCTGCTAACCCTGACTCTTCGTCCTCCGACTCGCTGCTCTCGTCAGCCTCATCCTCGCCCGCCGCGCGAACCCCTGGCGCTAGCTTGTACGGCGACTCCCTCTGCACGACGGTTCTGCGGGGTGGTGTTAATGGCTGAACTCTATTACGTGGAGATTCGCGTCTTTGCGATGGGCAATGGCTGACTCACCTCATGAAGAACCTGTCGTGGGTTACCACCAGCAGCGCCCCCTCATACGCCCTGAGCGCCATAACGAGCCCCAGGATGGTGTCTGCATCCAGATGGGTCGTCACCTCGTCCAGAATAAGAAGCTGCGGCGGCGGCCATAGCAACTTGGCAAGCGCGACCCTGACCTTCTGCCCTCCCGACAGGAGCACGAGCGGAACTTCCGACACGGTCGGCCCATGGAGTCCAAGCCCACCCAGGAGGGCCCGCGCATCCTTCTCCTGTGCCCCGTCGCCAATGCACTCCATCACGTGCCGGAGCGCTGTCACCTGCGGACTGCGAGATGCCATGGCTGTCATCTCTTCGACCGACTGCTGCGAGAAGCGACCAATCTTCACCCGTGCATGGCGCGCAATCGTGCCCGAAGTGGCTATGAGTCCGCCCTCCTCATCACCACCCATGATCAGCGAGACCAGCGTTGTCTTCCCCGAGCCGTTGAGGCCCGCTAAGCCTACCCGGTCCCTCGGGTGTATCGTCAGACTGACGTCCGTCAAGACGGGCAATTTCCTTCTCCCAGGATACGCAAATGACACCTTCTCTAGGCTTACCAAGGCACCGGGGTACTTCAACTCGGGTGGCTGATGCGGGAACGAGAGGTGCACTGGCGGGTCGAAATCAGGCACCTCAATCTCCGCCCGCCGTGACGTATGGTAGCCTGCGAGATCCCGGTTCAGCTTGAAGCGACCACCTTTGAGGCCGACTTGCAATCCCATTCTATCATCGAGCTTCTTCTTCCTCGACGCAGCTTGCTTCAGCTTCTTGTCGTCTCCCTTGTCCTTGGCTGCCTTGATGTTGCCGGCAATAGTCTTTTCAATGTGCTTCTTCTGCTTGTCCTGCGCTTCCTTCATCTTCGTCATGTACCTGGCCTTCTTCCATCTCTCGCGCTCGTACAGACTGAGATTGCCGCGGAACGGCTCCAGAGTCTGGTTACGCAGCACGATGAGCTCGTCGGCCACGGCGTCGCCGAAGTCGCGATCGTGAGTCGTTATCAGCACAGTCGTGCCTTTAAGATTGCGAATGTACTCCTGGAGCCAGATGATCGATGGCAAGTCCAGGAAGTTGGTAGGCTCGTCCAGCAGCAGTACATCGGCATACTGTGTAAGAGCACAAGCTAGCTCGCAACGCGTCTTCCATCCTCCCGAGAGCTCCGACACGGGCTTGTCGATACGTTCTTCCTTGAAGCCGAGACCCAGCAAGACTACGCGTGCCTTCGCTTCCGCCTCGCTCGCATCCATGAGTTCGAGGGAAGCTTGCACGCCTGCGAGCAGATCTGCAGCTGCTTGCGTCTCTTCACTGAGCTTCGTAGCATCAACCTCAGTCTCCTGCAGCCGTTTCTCCGATTCTTGAAAGCGCTCCTCAAGCTTGATTAGCTCTTTCCTCGCTTCTTTACCCCGCGCGCCACTTCTCCTTTCAGCGATACGATGACCTTCTCTTAGTTGCAGCGCTAGCCTCTCATGACCGATACGCCGGTACGCCCGCACAGGTGCCATAGAATCAATCGAGTTCTCAACTGCTTCACCAAGCATTTTCGCTTCGCGCACATATCGCTCTCGAACCCGATCGCTCCGAACCACATGCTGTAGTACTGTCTCACTCTCCAGACTCAGCGCAGTCATTTCGTCTCCCAGGTCTTCCTCCCTCGTCTGACCTAGGAGTAAGATGCGGGTGCTCCACGGTATACCCGGAACCAATCCATCAGCAATTGCCTTGAGTAGTGTCGACTTGCCGGTCCCGTTTCGACCCACCATGACATAATGTCGCGCTTCCACCAAGTGAAGTGTTGTGCGGGACAGCAGTTCACGATTCGCAACTGTAATGGACAGGTCTTTGACGAGTATCTGGATATCTAAGCATGTATGATGTTTGAGAGGTACACTGCTTCTTACCTCTTTCGATGCAGGTGCGTCGACAGCATCGAGTGCGTATCGCGATTGCTGCGCCGTGACTGTTATATGTCCACCGCCGTGATGCTCTTCCGCTGGTGGCGCACCCTCCTTGGCTTTGCGTACCATTGTGAGAAAAGTCGTCAATTATTGAACTGGTTGTAATCTTTGGTGAACACGTCGCCGTCAGAATAATGTATTGGGATGTGATTGTTCTGGAATTCAGCAACCTTTCACCTCATATACACAACAGAGATATAGCCAAGATAGGGCGGCGCTCGGCTCAGGATGAGTCGACGCTGCGGCTTTTGATTGGCTGAGGGATGTCTGACTAATCGGGCACGTCACCTCAACGCTACCCTCACAACTACCAACAACTCTCCTCATCAGTCCTCCTCATCCGAAGCCTGGCTACTTGATGACTGCGTCAAGCTCTCAAACTCCTTCTGCAACTCCAAGTACTGCGTCACCTCCGCAACCCACTTTTTGAACTCATCAGGAGTCTCGTCCCAGTCCTTTACATCATCCGGCCACCTCCCTGCGGCATGTAAGATGCTGTATCTGAGTACTGCGGTTTGGCGTACTCGCTCTGTCCGTTTTGGGCCCTCGAACTTCGCCGCTAGAAGCGCATGGTACGCTTCTTTTGCCTGCTCGTCGCGACTGCGCACAATTGACAGCTTACTTCGTACCTTCTCCGACATCCTATTAACCTGATTAGTGTAGACCGCCCACATAATCCGCTGTTGCTTGATAGGATCGACCTCATCCCACCCCGGGACGCCTTCAGGGAACTCAAACCCCTTGTCGAGTGCTTGCCGTTGCAGCTCGGCAACGTGCTCCACATACTGTCGATCAGCTTCTCGTTGTTGTATCTCTTTAAGCCGCTCATTCCTATCCGCCTCGCGCTTCTCGGCCGCTGACAGATCAGCGCGAGGATCCTGGTCGTCTCCCTCAGGATGAAGGGTGTCAGTGGCATCCTTCATACTAGCCAACCACCCATCAAGCACCTCAACATCCGCTTCCAACCTGCTCACTTCCCAATCCCGCAAGTCCTCATATCCAGGCACATTTAGTGGAAACGGAGGGCCCTCCTCATTCTCCTCTTTGGCGTCACATCTCAGTCTGGCAAGCCTCCACATCCACGCCCTCTCTGTCTCCACACTCCTGTCCATGCTCAACGCCTTTCTTGTCGCTAGCGTTTCTTCCTGTATATCGGAGAAGTAGGGTTTTGCCGAAGACATTGGTGCGCGCGAACTGTTTTCAGCCAATGTGCCTGGTGGGCCAGCGCTGCCGGTACATAGATACTCTTCGTCGTCGTCATATTCATAGTCGTCGTCATCGTCAGACGGAGATAGGAGACCGCGTTGAAGCTTTTGGAAAGAGATTAGTATAGCTTCTTTCCCATCGGGAGAGTGGGTGTAGATGTCGGCTTGCTTTTCGACGTTAACAATGATTTTAGAGCGGAACCGGGGGGCTGGACTTGGAGGAAAGGGTGTTAGGCATGTGGTGCAGAAGATCGAGGATAGCGGGTCATCCAATTCGCACAGGGGACATGTGATGAATCTTGGCGCGGGTTGAGATGGTTGTGAAGGTTGCAAAGACGGAGATACACTATCAGGTGGTAGTGTGGACGCTGTCTTTCTCAACACCGAACTCCTGAGGTCGTTCTGAGATGACACTCGTTCAGACTGGCTTGCTAACGGAAAATCTGATATAGCATCTCTCTTTGAAGATCGAGACCGCGAGGCCTTCAATTCAGCACGCGAAAACGGTGTTAAAATCGATTCACGTCCGCGTCCCTCCTGAGGCCGCTTCAGCATCGCTGAAATCACTATTTCCGATGGACTCTGCGAATCTACTTTCTGCTTCCATTGGTATGAAGTACGTGTCTGATGCCCAAGCGGCGGTTGCGTTTGGTATCGGGGCGGTTGCGGGGCCTGTGCCGCAGCATCCACGGTGGTGGCATGTCTTGTCCTTGCGTTACAAGCGGAGTTTAGAGAGGTATGTTTCACCGTTGATGGTAGTCTAGCCGGTATCAAGTCCTTGGCTAGTATCGATGAAGCTGGTGGTCGTTCAGACGGACGGTAAATTGGCACTGAAACACTACCTGGCCACAGCGCTGTGTCTGAATCCTCCGACTCCGAATCCAAGCCATTACCCGTCGACTCCGCACTATCTCGACCATCGCCGCCCAGTATTTTCTTCGCTTCCTCACCCCCCACACCCACCTGCCTCGTCCTTCGATCAACACCCTCCAGCCACGCATCTAAACTCAGAACCTCACCCGGTATCTCCATCGTCTCGAAAACACTCCTTACCACCCCCGCCCTATGCACATCCCGTACATAGCCCGAAACATCTTTACACACAATACTCGGTACCCGCTTCGACACACCGACGCCTACACGCACACTCTTCCTCCCCAGATGCGCTAGGCGGTGCAGCGTGGATCCCGTGCTCGCGGGAATAATACCGAGACGCGCGGCTTGGGATCCGTAGAAGGAATTTGGAATGTGTCGTTTGTGTGGCCGTTGATCGATATCTTGTTCGTAGCGTTTACCCTGTCGGCGATGGGATGATTTGATTTCTAAATTAATATCCTCTTCTTCCTCAATTCTTCCACGTTTTCTCGGCACTGGATCATCTAGAGGAAGACCGTAGCCGCTGCAAAACATTTCTTCTCTCTCTGTCATTGCGGTATTTAGCAAGGGGTTTGCAGCGCGTGTTTGCTAGAAGAAAGACGGGAGTGCGGCATGAGGTATCATGACTTGCGAATACGAGTCTTACGTGATGATATGGTGGGACAAAGAAAGGATGGTTTGACGGACAAAGAGATTGGCGGGAAATGGGTAAAAGGAAGAGGGCGGGGTGAATGGGGTTGTGAGAGGTACAAGGAAGAAAGGACGAAGAAGGAGAAGGTTTGACGGGGCAAAGAGATCAAGGGAGATAAGGTAAGACAAAAAAACGGTAGAGGCTTTTGTTGAACCCAGCCCAACCCCGACTCATTTACGAGCGTAACGTCGGCAAGTCATAGCAGATGCTGTTGGTCAGCCCGGTGCATAGAGTACGGCACACACGAAGGGTCGTGAGGATGTTGGAAGCTTGGTCAGAGTGCTGATCTGTTACATCCGTTAATTGTGTAAGTTAGCAACCTGCGACTACAAACGTAAGAACAAGTAGACAACTAATGCTGTTTCAGAGTATATATTGTGTTTGCTATTTCTTCCATGCTTGGCATCATCATGCCCGTCTTAGTAACCGTCATAAAGAGACCGGTAAAGAGCAGAGAAATATGCTACATCCCCTACGTGCCACTGCGTGTAGATCCCAGCCGGTACTATCGAGTAAGCTACAGACTCTTCTATCTTGAGACCGAACAATTGAAAGGAACCATTTTCACCCACGATCCCAATCGCGAGACCACCCGCGCGGCTGGAGCTTACCTCAGCGACGGCGATCCGCGGCAGAGAGAGCCCTCTTCCTCGCATCAAAGTAGTTTAGGAACTCCCCATTTTCCTGGCGAGCTTGGATGGGGGCGGGTACGGGAGTGGGCTCAGGAGCGGGCGCGGGAATGGGCTCAGGAGCGGGTACGGGAGTGGGCTCAGGAGTAGGAGCGGGAATTGGGATAGGAAGAGGTTCAATGCCGATCTCAAACTCAGGAGGAGCGGGCCGAGGAGCGGGCACTGACGGGGCGGGCGCAGGAGGAGCGGGCGCAGGAGGAGCGGGCGCAGGAGGAGCAGGCGCAGGAGGAGCAGGCGCAGGAGGAGCAGGCGCAGGAGGAGCAGGCCGAGGACGGCGGCCGCGCTGGCGAGCCTGGAGGGGTTGGGTCCTGGGAGTGAGCTTACGAGCCTGAATAGGTTGCACAGGAGCAGGCTCAGGAACTGGTGAAGGAGAAGGCTCAGGAACTGGTAGAGGAGCAGGCTCAGGAATTGGTAGAGGAGCAGGCTCGGGAATAGGGATCGGAATATCAACACCAAACTCAGGAGGCGGCCTTGGACCAGGCGCAGGAACAGGAGCAACGGAAGGTTGAGGGACTGGAGGAGGCGCAACGGAAGGTTGAGGAGCTGGGGGAGGCGCAGCGGAAGGTCGAGGAGCAGGCGGAGCGGGAGGTTGAGGAGCAGGAGGTTGAGGAGCAGGCGCAGGAGGAGCAGGCGCAGGAGGAGCAGGCGCAGGAGGAGCAGGCGCAGGAGGAGCAGGCGCAGGAGGAGCAGGCCGAGGACGGCGGCCGCGCTGGCGGGTCTGGAGAAGGTGTCGGGGCTGAGGAGACAGTCGGTCAGGGTTGAGGTTCACGGCCGGTACACCCTCGTCAATAGGGCCGGGCTGCAACACAGGAAGCTCCCTGAGAACAGACAACCGGGCCTCGCGGTGCTGGTGAGCTTGCCCCAGACCCTGAGCGAAGGTCCATTGAGCAAGGGCAAGGCCAAGAATGGCGGCTTTGGCGTCGACGAGCATGATTGATACGAGGAGCCGGTGAGCGATGAAGTGGTGTAAAGAAATCTATCAAGGAGAACAAAGAGTGGTTGAGAAAAGTGTTTGCTAAGGCAAATGTCTGCAGATGATCCAGCACCGCAAAGGAAGGTAAAGAACTGAAAGTGATATGTTGCGAAGGATGGTGGTTGTGTGATGAGACTGCTGAGAGATGTGACTTTATGGCAGCTGGAGGGCTTGTCTTTTATATATGTGAGAGCGATATCAGAGGCTGGGGTTCATCCGCTCATCGCAACATGAGACAGCATCGATCAGCACGTCATCCGATCATCTTGGGGCTTGGAACATTGAATCCACAGCGGTCGTTCTTGACGGATACCATGCAGTGCCTAGCTTCGCCTGAATATGAGGCTCTGAGGGCGCTTCAGGTCAACCTTGTCTTTCCCTTGGCCTGTTTCGCCCGAGCTAATGGGGGATTAGACAAAATAACCTGGGGTCAAGGAGTCAAGGAGTCAAGGCGTAAGTATAACCATGTATGGGCCAGAGAGTTACCCTTCTTTGCCTCTCCAAGTCCTCACCGCTCTCTAGAACCTAGAACATATATAAGAACGCACAAAAGCATTAAGATAATCTAGAGTATAGATAAATCGCGTACTAACTCCGGAGTATACGCAGCTAAACAAGTTCCTACGATCTGACATGCGCCCACCAGCGTTCCCCAGGCGCGTCTCAGCCAGGCCAAGGAACCAGTTCGGCCACACGGCTCGGCCCTACTTTTTAAGTTTGGAAATAGTAGCCCAAACAGTTTCTCGGCCTGAGGCTTCGCGAATAAGGCCGCGCCACAATGTAACAAAGGAAACTTCCGGCACCGTACCTATCCGGGGGTACCGGCATAACTATCTGCCCTACCGTATTAGCGTAGTGCGCATGCGCATGCACCTGCCACCCAACCCTCCGAATAGTTCTCCTGTAACACTTTTCTGTTACAGTAGCCGGCATCCAAGGGATTCCAAGGCATAGCGAATTAACTCAGTAGAGAGAAGTAAGGAGGCTCTGCGCACCTGGGCGCGTTTCGCCCAGGCACTGGCTACGCATTACATAAGGGGTCCTGAGTAATACAGATCTAGAATCGAACGATGAGAAGAATAATCAAGACGGTTCAATGACTCGGAGTAACGAGGGAATTTGAGCGAGGGGTTCGTCTAATGCTAGAAAAGTTTCCAAGTCAGTCATGCTCCATAGTCAAGCTACGAATAAGTCTCTTAGCCAGGGTAGGGAAATGCATTGAGGCGTAAGATTGTTGGAGTGCCTTGATTTATTCGACGCATCATCAAGACGATGCGAAAGAGCAAGAGCGGGCGCAATTGTCGCCCTTGAAAGAGGTTTGAAGGAGCGACTCTCGGTCTTTCTCACTCTTGGCCTGCTACAACTGTGACAGGGCGCCGCCGAGCCATTTGACAGCTGTCGCATGACCATGGATGGTCTGTGCCATGTTCCTATATAGCTCCTCCTCCACCCTAGATAGTTCGGTAGACCGATATCCGATTCACTCCATGTTCATCCTACAACAGGTGGTGCGAGCGCCCTGGGACGAGGATTGAGGATTCTCATCTTTCCTCCTTCGGTTAGCGCGAATAAGATGTTGATCTTCAGTTTCGTGGCAATCTAGCCTTTAGGTTTTTCAGTTTTCGCAGGAAACGTTAGTTGCCTAATTCATCGTCTTTGATTTGAAAACAACCAAGTTATCAATCCCTACACAGTCTCTCGCGCCCTCCTCGCAATGAGGTCAGCCTTCTTCTTTCTCATATCCTCAAAGAACATCAGCATCACAGTGCGGTCAATACGGTTATTCTCCCACCACGCCTCCTGCGCCGCATCCGTAGTCCCAACATACACCTCCCGTGCATGCAACCTCGCGCACGGCCACATGCCGAACGGTCTAACTGATAGCGTTGCGAGCAGTGGATAAATTTCTTCCAGGAGTAGACTCGACAGCACCTTCATCTCGCCTTTATACCCAGGCGACAAGGCGTCAATCATTTCCTGCGAAAGCTGATCATACGTCGCATCAACAAGACGCACATGTCCGCCGTTGCAACCAAACGCAGGACCATACGGCGGCGGAGGCCGAGCTTCTGGTTCCGTCGGGGGATCGATATACGACGCGTACGCTTGCTTGTCGACAACAAGGAAGTCTTGAGTCCACAGCCGTCCAAGTGCCGGCAACATGGTGAAAGTCTTCTTAAAGTGCCGTTTCGCAGCCGCCACGTCGCCTTCGGCAATGCCAAAATCTCGGCCGTCGATGACCTTGATTCCATGCTTGCTAATGATCTTTTCGAAGCCCTTGATCCAGGTACCAGAGCGCAAAACGTCTTTGCTGAATTTGGACTGGAAGGTCGCCCATTGCTCGTCGGTTTGGTCGTAGGTTAGGCGGTAGCATACGAAGCCCCATGCGTCGGGGTTGATCTCTTGGTTGCGTGGGTTCTTTGCGTAAAAGGCCATGCGTTCGCGTAGGATGCTGATCCAGTGTTCTTCAGTGGGTAGTTTCAGTGGGCCGCAGAGGGCCAGTCGAGTCTCGTCGCGATTCTTCTTTCCTTCTTCGTAGTGGCCGAGGAGATTCTCCGTGTCGCGAAATCGTGCATGTGCTGGCTTCGTGAATTGCGACATGATGTTCATGCGGTCAGATAGTGACGGTGGGTTGGACGCTTCCTCGGCCTCTGCCTTGTCTTGCGCATCGAGAATAGCTGCCTGGTGTTTGAAGGACTTTGCTCCCATCGTCTTGGACCAAGTGGCTCGTCTCTGCATTACGGAAAGATCTTTGAAGGTGTTGGAGGCCGTGTATCCCTTGAAGCCGGTCATTGGAACGCCAATGGTGTAGTCGAGCCTGGTGAGCATCCCTCTGAGGTCTTGGACACACTCGTAATACTTCTTGCCAGCCTCACCTATTGCTGCTTCGTCGGTTCCAGCGGTCTTGAGCGCATCTTGGTATTGCACGAATGCACGCGCTTGAACCTCGTCAACACGATCTACAACCCATTGATGCGTCCGTTCCGACATGTTTGTCATGGTGTCGTTCCAGTATTCGGCCCACATGCCGGCAAGGTTGAGTCTTTCCGTGATTCCGTTGTGTTCGCGCCGAAGATTAGCTGCCTGCTCGAATTCGACATACTTGTCAACCATCCAGTTGAATGCATCGCGTGTCCGGTTGTGAACGTCTTCGTGATTGTACCAGTCGAATATGCGGATAAGGTCGTTGATCAACTCAAAGAGGTTGCGGTAGTTGGCGGGATCATCCATCTTACGCTCCAACCAGCGATCTCCGCTGACTGGTACCATGCCAAGTAAGATCTTTGCTTTGAGAGGACGGAGACGTGCAAGAAAGCCAATGTGTGCCTGGTCTTTGAGCTCTTTGATCTCTTGTCTCATGATCAACGGTGCAACGCGGTCCATACAACTATAGTTGAACTTGTTGTATGGTGCAGGAGCCCATTGACTGTATGGAGCATTCAGAAGGCCCCATTCTTCTTGCGTCAAGAGCGGGAAAGACGGACGGCCACCACCGGGTCTTAGACCACCAGAAGCGTAGTCACCCCATGACTGCAAGTTTCGCACCGATATAAGATCCTCTTCTTCTAGCTGTCAGTATGCGAATGTAGTATTCTCAAAGAGGTAGTACCGTAGGCGAGGTTTAGTAGCTGTTCGTGACTCCAAGATGCATGGTCACCGAACCACTCCTTCATGTGCTTCTCCGCCGCATCTATGTCCATCTTGAGTAGGTTCTCGTCCATTGTCTCCTTTTTCGTAGCAGAAGCGGTTTTCGGTGTTGAGGTGAATTGTTGACAACGCATCGCCAGACTGTGTCCTTGTATTTGTAGTACTGAAGTCAGGTGCGGTACAAAACGGGCCATGCCGCAATTGGGTTTGCGCCAGGCTGCAATACTCAAGGCGTGCCGGACCACCGTAAATGAAGCCATCGGTTACTGATGGTCCAAGGCTCCAGGCGTTGGCGAGCTGAACGCATAGGGTTGTGGCCGCAGGGTGGATGTAAGGCGTGCCACTCTAGGACTGAAAGGGAAAGGCGGGATCGCCCCTGATCCTCGCCCTTAGGCAGCAATCTGAGAAAGGTTGTCTTTCCGGCACATTACCAACCTTCTGGTCGATCCTTCAAAGTGGGAGATTAAGCTGTACCGTATCAGGCAAGTTCTCCACAATCATTTAGAGAGATGCAGTTGCGATATGACCGGTCAGTCTCGGAATTCACAGACACAACGAGATAAATGCGGCGCGGTCGCCAGTGGGCGATGGGAATCGAGATGACGAATTAAAAGGTATCGAAGAGGGTGTCGATGACCTGGAATGGTGGAGAAACGCGGCACCATCGCAACCGGAGAATCGTTGTATCACAACCGGATAAAGAGCTTTGCCTGTGTGAACTTGTTACCGTGCGCGGCAACGACATCAAGTCCGTAACCTAGTCTGTTATGAATAACGCCGTCGAAGCGAACGCACTGCATCGTGAGTTACATTGCCGGCCGATTTTTGAGCATAGAAAGAAGGTGCTGTGCGTAGGGAAGGAGTGAAGTCAAAAGAATGATGAGTTGAAAGGAATCGCCACCGAACTGCCACGTCCGTGAGTGGTTAGGCGACGAGTTAGCGCCCGCGCTCTTCCCGAAGACTAATCCGAGTACTGACTAGACTGCTCTCTGTCCCCACAAGTCGATTGCTGTATCAACATGTAGATAAACATGATGTGTAGGATCTTATAGTAGATGCATCATTTTACAGAGCTACCTCTCATGTCGCAGTATTTAGAATCGGGATGTTGGAATGTTTGGTTAAAACCGTGCGCGCGGATGGGAAACAGTGGCATGCGTATGACATGGTGCTCCTACAGTCTCATCTACAACGGATCCTGCGTGAGCCCCAACATCTTCCACCCTGCTGTGCGACAAACCCTGTGGCTAGGTTTTGTTATTCTGACTTGAAACGTTTACCGACCCTGGACTGTTGACATTCGCTATATCCCCGCGACCCATTAGCTTAACGCTAACCCATGTAGGATACTCTGCGCCGGTAAAACTATTATTCTAGGGGGATTGCATGAATAAACTCCCAGGGAATGTACGAATATCACTAACACTTAGTATATAATCACGTGTTGTAATCTCGTATTGTAGTGCCGTATCGTACACGAAGGCTTTTTGGTGGCATCTGTATATAACCCCGCTCCCTCCCACAGCCTAATGAAGGACACACACATGAGTACAACAACTTGGAAACCCCCGCCTGCGACAGTTCCCTCCTTCATCGGTTGACATGCTGCCAGGGATTGACCCCGAGGAGCCGAATCCGATGGCGCCACCGTTTGAGGGCAATGCCCGCGTGGCAGAGACACGAAACGCGATGCCGGATTTTTGGTTTCTGCAGCTTACATGGACGATGACACCGAGCGGGTTGCTGCTTAATCGGAGGGTGGGGTTCTTCAATATGGGCAGGAATAACTACGAGAAGACGGATTGGCGAATTCGAGGGAGTGGGACTGTGAGGCCGCGGGATTGGGATTGGTATGGGGGGTTGCGGATGTGTAAGGCTACGTTGGTTTGAATCTAAATATCCATTGTTGACTCTGTTTACGTAAGTGTCGGTGTAATCTCCTCTATTCCTTATTCTAACGCATTGAGTACCCCACCAGTACAGGAAACGCCATGGCAGCCAAAGACACCAAGCAATACGCAAGAGTTTGGATCTCAGTCAACACTAGTAAGCAATTTCTTCCCTCGATCGCTAGTTACAGCTCAGGCTGGCTTCTCTCAGCTTACAAAAGATGGCGAACTAATGCTGCACCAAAACGCGCTTCTTGCTGTGTCCAAACTGTGGTCGCCTTTGACAGTTCTTCTTTCGCAATACGCAGAAGATATTGCCCTTTAATGGGCGCTTAACAATAATTTGCGCAGCATGCGTGAATGAGGCGAAACATGTAGTTTAGTTGAAAGAAAGTGGCCTCTATTAGCAGACAAAACATTCGATATGTTGCTTTTTCTAACCTCATCGCTGCGAGATTGCATTTGCTCACCACTCTAATACCATTGATCGCTGCAACATCTTGACATATCGTACGCTTTCCCAACCGACTATCCTTGAAATAACCGCATTCAAGGCCCATCACCGCAATTCACGTTGGAAGACACAGTCATGTCCGACTTGGCCGACCCGCTCATGGACGTGGACGTAGCGGCTGCCCCTCAAATAACACAAGCTTCTGGCATTACAGCTCAAAGTGAGGTAAAGAAACGTAAATGGAGCGCCGACGGTGTTGGAGAGATGTTGCAAAAGCGACTGCATACTCTCGTAACAACCGACACACCAACCAAACTCACGCTGAAATGCAGTCGCTGGGCATCAGCACAGGACATCAAGGCATTTCACTGGCAACTAACTCTAACCGACATGGAGGAATCATCGCAATTAAAGTATGCCGAAATCGTTCGTCGCGCTTCCCGCGCAGGTGAGTCAAAGAAACGGAAGCCATAGCCACCGCCGCTCTCGCCAGTGCACCGCCCACACTTCCCATTCTGGGCCCGTGACGGAGAGGACGGTGGAGCGAACGATTTGCCACGAGCAGCGCACGAAAAGGCCAGCGTTCAGGAAATCAATGTGCGCAAGATGAAAGATGCCGAAACTGTGCGGTGGGCTGAGGAAATGAGGGAATGTGACTCTCAAGGTTGTTGCAACGTGGATATGGCGGCCGAAGTTGGTTAGCATGTGCAAAAGGCTAGACTGCGAGATGACGATATATTGGATCGTGATACTAAAGCGTCTTACCGAATTCAGCGCTCTCGTGGGCTCGTCAGTTAGGGGACTGAGTTTGAGCTGAACGATCAGCTACGGCACGTTTTGAGGCGCATGAAGGAGGAAAGGACTTCTTCCATCTCGTCCACGGAAGCAATTATCGGCCCTCTTGGAGACTACGACAAGTAGGCGTTATGGAAATAACCGTTCCTTCTTGATAGCGACATCGAATTCGAGAGTATAGTGTGTAGCGTGTGTAGACTCCTACGGTAGGAACGACGTCGACCCACGGACACAAGTCGTCTCCACTCGTGGTAGCCAGTAACGCGTCTCAAGGTCGCTGCGAAAAACCTCGTCAATAATTCTTGCAGTAACATTTTTTATACATTTCGTTTGGACATTGAAAGCAGAACCTAAACCATTACTACCTTGCCAGTAGTCTTTCGACTTGCAACAAATCGCCATGGCTCCCAAGGACGACGAGGAAACCAAACCGTCTGGTAAGCGTCGTCGTCGGCGGGCTGCCTCGTCCGCTGATGAAGCGTCGCAACCGCCACGGCAGCTGAGACGAATCGTTCCAGCCTCTCCGCAGCCACGGTATGATGCTATTAACAACGTTACCAACTGGGAAGAGCTGAAGGAGCATACTCGTGAACGGCTGATGGCCCGGGGCTTTGGGCCTTCCTATGCAGAACCTACGGTCGACGAGTCACAGCCGCTTCGGGACCGTGTCACTGGGCGACCTGTTGTTTTGCCGTCGGCCACTCGTCGAGGGCGTGGTAAGAAACAAGTTCAACATCCGCAAGCGCCGGGAGATTCTGTCGCTACTGGTTCACGGCCTGCCATCACTTCGCCAGCTACCCATACAGATCGTATCCAGCAGCAATCACCATATCGCCAAACGCAGATGGATCAACATCCGGTAAATGCGCAGCTACAAC
>JAESFQ010000439.1_pt1 | contig 15169 bp, 6 predicted proteins | sample 9269431 | NCBI WGS metagenome assembly JAESFQ01 (sample SAMN14502588, study PRJNA617103) | algae metagenome | isolation source: Plectolyngbya sp. WJT66-NPBG17 and co-occurring heterotrophs from well... | place: USA: Mojave Desert, Joshua Tree National Park, California | collected 2006-08-06
TTGGCAAAGTATCAGGAGATCGCTTTCTCGGTGCAATATGTGTGGCTGGGTTGTCGATTTCATCATGCGCGTACGCACTGCTGGCTCTATCTCGGCTCAAATGCGCGCGACCACAAGAACCTCTCCTGCATCTTACATGATACTGTCACTGCGCGTCGATACGGTTTACCATACCAGTATCTGAGTCGCTGGTCGACAACCTGGTCGAGAGATTGCTCTTGCAAAGCATCAGTACGTGCACCACTTTTGGCCCCGAAAACAGCATGCGCATGAGCTGCATTGCATTGGAGATTGGGACCAAGCAAAATCGGTCCTTCTTCCCGATGTAGTGCGCCTTGCGCTGCAGAAAAAAGAACTCTGAGGCTTGCCTAGCTAAAGCTGCGTGCGTACTCCAATCGAAGTACTACTTGTCATTGGCTGTGGAATGCGTTTCACGATCTTAGCATCCTTCTAGCGGCCTTCTAGAAGGCAGCGGTGACCCTTGTGCTCGCCCAATGTTCCATGCTTTTTGAGGACGCGAGTCAAGAACTTCGACGCAACCGCCTTGCGACTGCATATACGCTTGCTGTGTTCATGCGCGCAGTTTCCTGTATCGTCATTTCCAACTTGAATGGGTGAAAGTGCTAACAGATCACGACCCGGGATATGCCCAAGGAAACACGTTCTGTGCACGTGAAGTGAACAAAGCGCCAAATTCAATCTCCTTTTGAGTACACGCGTCTTCTTCGCGTCAAGGGTGTCCTTCTCTTCTTGCTGCGTATTCCACGTCCAGAGCGACAACAGACGAGAACCGGCACTACCACCCCATGCGCCACGTGGAGCGTGTAACAGCAGATTGTACTCGAATGATTTCAATGAAGTGGTTACCTCAGCACTCGAAATAGCTCGGAATCACAGCGCAATGTTGATACTTCTGTGCCCTCGGAACACGCGAAGATATGCACGTCGGCGCAATGCGCATAGTCGTGAGCAGATGCGATGCAGTTGTTGCTTCGAAGATGTCGAGGTTTCATGAAACGTTGACATGTTCGAGAAGATGCTTAGACTGGGTGTTTCACAGTCGCGTCCCGCATTGACAGCCGGGCGCCTCCAAACTCAAACGATCGAGACTAACATCTTGCCAACGGCCTTGTATTTCACCTAGGATCTGGTAGTCAGGGCTCCCACGGCTTGTTTCAACCTTAGTGTATGGCTTGGCAATCGAATTCCGGTTGTTGCGCTGGGAGCCTCTTGCCAGTCAAAGCTGTCATGGCCTATCCTATATAAGCAGGAAAATAACAAATCGGACTGCCGTTGGTGGATTACATGAGGCTCGAGATCAGGATTTTCCGATCAATAGTACATAGCATGCGCGTACCACCAGGAGCGTCCCCGTCGACAACAACACCTAGAGCCCTCCTTTCGACATGCGCAACGGAGGAATGCCCCTACCTGGATCACTCGCATTGCGCTGCATGAAGTTTGGACGTTTCGAGGTTCTCGGTCCGCTTACTCCATTCTGGACAATGAATCAGAGGAGTCGCCAGTGATTGCTTCACTTTACCTGAGAACACCGTTACCGCTCCCGAGCACCTGTACAGCTTGATAGCCTTTAACGGCTCCGACTATCTCATCATCGTTCCTTACAGTCGGTACAGATCATGCTCAACATAGACTGAAGTCTGCATGTTACCTCAACACGCTTTATCCTATCGGCCCACTTACTGACGCGTCACACTGTGGCTTACTGTACACTCGATTGCTACCCAAGATCGGCATCCACCTACTGTTACCCTAACTGTCCGCCTTGATCCGAGAGAGAGTCAGGCCCCGTAACGACTACCCAAAAGTAAGTGAGGCGTGAAGCGAAACGCAAGTGTGCGGGTCATATAGATGAGTTGGCAGTCATCCTGTCGGCTGGCTTTACTCACAGGGTGCTCCTGGTACATGGGAGGAGCAGCCAACTGCCGGGATTATCAGTAGCCCACAGCAACCTGTTCTGAAGCAAGCCCAACTTGCTCACTCCACCAGTCACAGGCTGAGCCAGGGGAATAAACCCCAAGTACGGTACAGAAGATAGCTACAGTATCTTGATTGGAAACTCCCCTCGCCACAGACTACTGCAGTGTTGAGGTGGGGGAAGGGGGGTTACTATCTTGGGTGTTTCGAAGTCACAGACTGCATTGCGGTGCACTGGAAGGGAAACCTCGTCAACGACGTCGTCGGCCTAATTGCCCTGGTACTGTCTGATCGGCGTGAACAGCTGATGTGTGCAGCCATCACCGGCTTCGCAATCCTTTTCCGGTCCCCCCAAACCTTGTGTGGATCAGACTTGCTGGGTCTCAGCTGCGGGGTTTTACCCCATGTGCTGCACCTCAAGATCGATGACTGATCGCGGAACGGACGCTCAGTGCGTGTCCATCCGATTTGCATTGGGTTTCGAGATGCTGTGCGTAGCGATGCCTTGATGAGGTGGTTGTTGTGTAACGGCAGTCTGACATACAAAAGATTACTCGGCCTTGGAGACGAACTGTCATACCCTCGAGCTGCCGTCACGTACTTCTCTCGATCAGCCTTGTCCTCTTCGCCACTGCGTCTCTTCCAGTCAGAGACAAAAACCAGCGAGAGCATCACACTTCGACGCCTACAACCCATATCAACGGTGAATACACTTTACTTACGGAACTACCGTCAGAACCAGACCACTGTCGTATTTCCCTATTAGCGGTCATACATGCTCGATGCTCACTTACTTGCTACTAGACAATGACTCCCGCCGTTGAACGACCTTGACATACACCATAGTTCTCCTACTCTACATCCACCCTTCTGTCCCTCCTCCGTCTCCCCCTCACCTCCCTCACGTCTTCACTTCGACTCCGACGTAGCCCCTCTTCCGAGCTCAATAGCTCGCTCGAAGCACCACAACGAGAAGCCTTGAACAAAGAAATACACCATCAGCTAGATACAATAGGAGTCATAGGTTCACGCAACCCTACCACATCGTTACGTCTCTGGAGAGAGGAGATGCAAGTCAATGGTCCCTGCAGACCAAGCTATACAAACGGCGTAGATAGCTTCCCTATCGTATGCAGGGCAGCTATAACCCTTTATCCCTCGGGACACGTCGAAACTGCATGCCAATACTGCGTGCCATCCGCGCTCCTTCTGTCGACCTGTGTTTGCAATGGCATGTGCGGTTCTCATATGTTCTACCATACCATAACATGCAGCCGAGAAACAAGCATGACGGTGCTGGTTGTTACCCTACATACTATCGCATCTTCACTGTATATTGTTTGTTTTATCGAACAACGATATCCATGACTGGGCAAAGGGGCCGTGACACTCACTTACTCACTCTTTGATACAGTGTTGTCGTGTATGTATAATATGTACACTGTTGTTTAGTCAGAGAAAGGGACTCTTGCTTTTAATCAAAGAATTAAAGGTACGAGGAAGTTAGGCTGGGTAACAACATATTCTAGATAGCTAAACGTCAGGTAGAATTTGCAAACATGCAGTACGTACAGGAAGTGCCGAACAGTGCAGGAAAGAGCTTACGCAATATGGTAATAATATTGTATAAGTGTGAATGAAGCTAGCAGCTATTCCTTGGACTTGTGTAGAACGCTTTTTTGTTATTGTTGCAAGTTTGAGATAATATCACCACACCAAAATGTAGAGTAGAGAAAAAAGAACTACTCTACCTCTAATTAGCTACGCCGAATGCTGCAAACCTCATGATATCGGAAAGTGTCTGAACTCCTTATCCACAGAATTTAACTTTTTAAACTAAATCACTCTTTCGCTTCTACGTCTGGCTCCTCAAACTCGACTAGTGCAGTCCCCGCCTTGCACAAATCGCCCTTGCCATGCACAATGCGCTTCACGATACCATGACTCGGGCTCCTAATCACAGTCTCCATCTTCATACTCTCGATAACAACAAGCGCTTGGTCCTTCTTCACCTCCTGCCCCTCTTCGACCTCCACTCGGAGGACCTTGCAAGGCATGGGCGCGAGAACGCTGTTCGCCACGTCCTTGACACCGAGGGCCTTCTTTGTCCACTCAGGCATTGCGAGCTTGAGACGGTACTGGCGACCGAGGTGGAACAGCGTGAGGCGGTCTTCGTCGCGGATAAAGGTTGTTGCTAAGCGGGTGTGTGGGTAGAAAGACGTTAGTGTGTTGTTTGAAGGCGAGAAGGTCGAGGTGACGTTTGCAAATGTCTGGTCGCCGATGCTGATGTCAAATTTCTGGGGGCTGGTTTGCCGGATGCTGACTTTTGTTGCTTTGGCATCTCCCTTGCCGTCGGCGGGCGTCTCGATAAGGTTGAACTCGCGTTGTTGGTATGCGCTGCTGAATCCGAATCCTACAGATGTAACGGGCGGTCCAGTCCATGCGTCTCCTCTTGACGCAGAAATCTCTTGCAGCGCAAGACCCAGAGCAGCTTGTGCGTAAACTTCTGGTGCTGGGGGTTGGGGCGTGAAGAGCTCGGCGTGGTGCTTTTGTATATATCCTGTTTCCACGTCGCCAGCAACGAAGTCTGGGGATACGCACATGCGCTTGATGAACTCGATGTTTGTTATAGGACCTGCAACTTCGTACTCTTCTAGGGCGGCCCGCAGCTTCTGAATTGCAGCTTCGCGTGTGGGGCCTTGAACGATGAGTTTGGAAATCATGGGGTCGTAGTGCGAGGATACTTCGTCGCCAGCGATGAAGCCAGAGTCGATACGAACAGTTGATGTGGGCGACGGGGTCTTCAAGTGTAGCAAAAGACCAGAGTCGGGAATGAAGTTCATGTCTGGGTTCTCGGCGTAGATGCGAGCTTCGATGGCGTGGCCCCTCTCTTTAATCCTCTGTTCAATCTCCTGTTGGGTGAGAGGTAGTTTTCCACCCTCAGCAACAATGAGTTGCCATCTCACAAGGTCCTCACCCGTTACCATTTCTGTGACAGGGTGCTCGACTTGCAGCCTTGTGTTCATCTCCATGAAGAAGAATTCGCCCGTCTCGTTGTCAAAGATGAATTCGACCGTGCCTGCTCCTTCGTACCCCACTGCGAGTGCAGCCTGCCTCGCCTTCTCCCAAATATCCTGCCTGATAGCCTCATCCAGATGCGGTGCTGGAGACTCTTCCAGGATCTTTTGATGTCGTCGTTGTATACTGCAGTCCCTTTCTCCGAGCGCAACGCAGTTACCATGCTTGTCGGCGAAGACCTGGACTTCGATATGGCGAGGTGTGGTGATGTACTTCTCTACTAGCATGACTTCGTCGCCGAAAGAGTTCCGTGCTTCTGATTTGGCCGACGCGAGCTGGTCGAAAAACTCGGCTTCGGTATTGACGATGCGCATGCCCTTGCCACCGCCGCCCTTTACGGCTTTGAGGAGGACTGGGTAGCCGATGCTCGCAGCCTGCTCTTTGAGGTATTCCGGGTCTTGATTGGAACCGTGATAGCCTGGGATACAGGGAACGCCGGCCTTGGTCATGATGTCTTTCGACTCACTGCCATATGTTAGTTATGACGTCTAGAGTAAATGTTAGTCACCTGCCTCTTGCTTCCCATAGACTCTATTGCTTGCCATGGCGGGCCGATGAATGTCAGACCCGCGTCTGTGCATTTTCTTGCAAATGTAGGGTTCTCGCTCAACTACCGTCCCCGTTAGCCTCATCCACTGCGTCGTTCACAAAAGACCATACAAAGCCATAGCCCGGATGTATGCCCTGGCAGCCCTGCTCTTTCGCAATCTGTATTATGCGGTCTCCGTCGAGATATGCAGAGGGATCTCCAAGGTTTATGGCGTAGGGTGAGCTCAGCGCGTGCTGCGATCGAGCATCTGGGTCCGTGAACAGGGTCGTGGTTCGGATGCCGTATTCTGAGGCTGTGCGTCCAACTCGCCTGGCAACCGTGTTAGTTATGACGCTGCCATATCCTGTCAAGAGCCTCACAGTGCAATCTCTCCACGGTTCGCTATGAGCACAGAGGTAAGCGGTTTGGCAGCTGGCGCAACGGTAGAGTTGTAGCGGGCGCCATTGGTAGCGAGAAGCTGGCGCGAGAGGTGAGTAGACTTCCTGAAGGCACGCATGTTCACAGACGGGGTATATGGAGCAAAAAGGATTGATTGATTGTGCAACTACAAAAGTGCGTTGTTTGTGGCACTGCGGAAGGAAAGTTGGGGGAAGCCTCGGTGATGTTAAGCCGCGTGGAGCCGTTGGCGGGGAAGGCGCGCGCTTCGTGTTTACGGTAGCAAACAAATGCGGAAGTCGCATCTCCAGGCACTCGATAGGGAAGGAGGGTAGGGCGGCAGCTCCAGTCGCACACGCAGTCACACATGGCGAGTTGGCTTCTCTCCGCTGGTCTCGATTTCCTCGAATCGGTGGCTTGAGGTTGCGCTGATGACCACCGTGCACTCTGGGAGGAGTGCTCTGCACGCCCGCGTCATACCCTCGCACCCTCTTACCAACACCCCGACTGCGCATCCACGACTCGACCACTGCGCCGCACAGACACAGACGCGCATCACCACATTCACGTCTGCTGTCATTCTCTCTTCGCAATACGCTACGACACCGCACGCTTGCGCATCGCATCCGACGACGTCTTGGGCTGCGCCCAGCGCATGTGATCGCACACACCACCATCGACTCTGCCCGCCATGAGCGACTACGACGACGACTACGATGATTACGAAGGTGACTTCTTCTATGTCGAAGATGAGTACATGGCAGCCGACGATCTTGCAGAGCACGCCGTCGCCTCACCACCACCAGCTACATGCGGCGATGAGGACATGGAGGACGACTGGGACCGCTTCGACTACTTCAACGACCTCGAGTACGGGTCAGACGGCTACGACGATGCCAAAACCCAAGCGCTTCATGTCAAGGGCGCCAAAGCAGGCCTAAAGAGGAAGCGGGCAGTCACGACTGCTCCAGCCAAGAAGAGATTAGCCAAGGAGAGCGTGAGCACACGAACCGAACCAACACCACCAGGGCACTCACCCATTGTCTGGCGCTCACAGACGAAGCGCGGTATTGAGCCCCAGACACTCGACGATAACGCGCAGCCATATGCCTTGTTCAAGAACTGGAGGGAGAAGCTCGCAGACATACCAGACTGGGCGAAGGGCTCACCCCCGAGTTCGCCAGGGACACTATCTTCACGACCGGGTAAAGGAAAGGGAAAGATGGCTTTTGTCACGGAGCCCGCATCGCCTCCGTACGACGAGGACGATGACGGTGACGATGAAGACGACGATGGCATGGACCAGGGAGAGGATGGCATACCACAAGAAGCGCTAATGGCAGCGTTACAACGGCAACTTGCGGCTGCTGGTGGACCGCTTAGCGGTATGGACCCCCAGCAGCTGCTCGAGTTCGCGATGCGCATGGCAACCGACAAGGACGCAGGTGACGATATTGCAGGCGAGATGGCAGACGCAATGCTAGGTGGTGGTGAAGAGGACGAAGAAGATGCAGATGCAGAAGAAAAGCTGCTCTCGTGGGTGTCTCAACAGCGCAACGGGAAGAAGCAAGAAATTCCTGCGGAAGAAGACACCGCGCAACGGCCACCGACACCGCCTTCATCGCACTTGAAGCACAGCGTTCGCGTCACCGAGACAAACTCAACCTCTTCAACTACCGCACCGACTCATATGGCTGCCGAGCCCGGTACAATCAAGTCCTCTCTTAAGCGCAAGGCAGAAGATGAGCCTACCGGTGAAGGTTCTACAAAGGTGCTCAAGAAGAAGACAACAACAACCAGGTCTTTCGATGCGCCGACGGCTGCAAGTCAAGCCAAATCCACGCGGTCAAAACCTGGGAAGCGCAGGTGAAGCACTCGAGATAAGGGGTTCGTTGTGAGCAACAGGAGTGTCAACTCGCATCACTGCCATGATATTTCTTTCTGCATTGTACCGGGTGTAGCCTTGGGACTACTTGGTTTGGGAGAGTGATATGCATGGGTGCAGGCAGGTAACATTACTCTGACTGCAGATGATTCTTTCCATTGTTTTCCTTCTTCTTTATTTCTTTTCTGTATTAAATATTTGTACATTACTTCCCTGGGATGCGAAATGAAACGAAACGGGACGAGATACGGAGTCTTCGTGTAATGGCATGAAGCTTCCTAGTGATGAATCTTTTTTTAATCGACTCGGCTGCACAATATGCGTGACTGGGAACAGTCTACACCAACGTCTTGAAGTGGCCACAGAACGGGCAGTGCAGGGACTCGTGGTGAAATGATAAAGATGAGCATATGAACAGTGAGAAGCGTAAAGTTAATCTTCAAGAACTCGGTTTCTCTAAGCTAGCTGTCGAAACGACCCAAGCCCAATCTAAACCTTTCAGGGAAACAAAAAGGATATTATACCCGCCTGTGACGAGAAAAAAAATATAAAACAACACGACATCGACTTGCTTACCAACCTCCCCAATCTAAGCAGTCTGCGTCCCCACATCAACACCCGCGACCCCCTCATTCCCTACCACAGCAGCAGCGGAATCCTGAACCGGTGCCTTCTTCTCGCCAAAATTATGCAGCCGCTCCCCAATAAGATAAACCTCGTCCCTAACCACCAGCCTCCATCTAACAAGCAGCTTGACAGCCGCCGAAGAAGCCCACATGATGACCAAACTGCAGCCCACGGCCGGAAAGCTGAAGCGCCAGAGTAAATTCTTCGTCGCCTCGCTCGCACCACGGTACAGCGTCCGGCTCGTAACAAACGCCAGACTAGACGGCACCGCAATAGCGACAAGGAAGAGCGCCAACACAGGGACAAGGAAACAACGCGTCGCGATCTTGGCGTTGGGGTAGAGCCAGCCGTCTCGGATGACGGCTTTGAACGCGCGAGCGGGGCGGGAATTGCGGTTCGAGAAGACGAGGCGGGCGGCGAGACGTGAGTACAAGAAGCCAAGGGTCCAGTCTTGGATAACGTGGATGACGTGGGGTTCCTTGGGGCCGAGATAGGCGTGCAGGGGCATGAGGAAGTAGAGTTCCAAGAGGACGGCGAAGAGGAACGGAATGGCGAAGATGAGCGTCGCCCAGACGTAGGAAAAGCGGAGAGCGCGGCCACCGACACGCGAGGCTGTTGCTGCGACGGTATGGAGCGTCGACATGGGGTCTGGGATCGATCTGTTGAGCGAGGAGATGAATTTGGCGGCGTGGTAGGCAGAGTAGCCGATGCTAGCGAGCGTGTAGACGCCGAGGGAGAAGGCGTGGATATCGTTCATCTCAACGGTTGGTGGGAGGAAGAGCGAGAAGAGGAAGCGACCGAAGAGGAGAGGTAGGATCGTGACGCTCACTCCTGATAGACCCATGAAGATCCATATCGCAACGATGAAGCACAAGATGCGCACGCGGAACCACGGTGGGATAAAGACCATCGACACGAGATCAGAATTGTGCACCCCACCCTCGGTCTGTCCATCTTTGCGCACATTATCCCGGTCGACTTCGACAAAGACAGGCTGACCTTTTGGAATACGAGCTTGATCCGAGGCTGGCGCACGAACATACCTGCCGTCGTCGCCTTCTTGCGAGAGGACCTTGTCGCCGAAGAGGAAGTCAGACAGACGGAGGAAGCCGGCGCACTTCTGGAAGCACCATTTGTAGATGGCGTGAATGCCCTCACTAGGCTTGTAGAACCTGATTATGACCGGCGTGAGAAAGTTGTAGAATAGCAGGTCGAGCGGAAACTCCAGTGACGGGGCTTCGGTGGTCCAGTGGATTGGTAGGACATTGGTAGTCGCGCGGCTGAGCGTCCATACGACACCACCGAGGCATACGATAACGAGTGCTCCGTATACGAGAGCGCTGAAGGCGATCTTGCGAAGTTGAGTCGTGACGCTACGCTCCAGAACGTCCCGGACAGGATGGAAGGTCGGATCGTCTGGGTCGCGGATAAAATACAGCACGCCCTTGCGCATAATCTTGCGGCACATGGACACAAAGAGCGCAAAGTGGAACATGTAGCAAGTGCCAATAAACCAGTGCACGAATCCAGATGTCCAGGGGCTTCCCCTCGCGAACTGCCAGCGGTTGTACAACGTAGCGTCCTTGAATAGTGGGAGCATTGCCAAGTCGAGGAGCAGACCGCAGTACAGCGGGAATGCCAACATCTCTATGCTAATAATAAGGATGACCTTCAGTACACCACCGGCTTGTTGTAGTATGTCGGAGAGAATGCGTTCAATCCTCTGTCCCTGCTGTGATGAACTGAAAGGGGTACCGCGCTTGAGATATATCGCGCCAGCAAAAGCGAAGAAGCCATAACCAGCAAGAATTGCAATCAAGCGGTCGCTCGCCGTCCAGCGCTCCATTGCAGTGTATGCTGCAGTGGTGTTACGACTCAAGTCGAGGTCAAAGGTGAGTTTGTACGACCTGGACGTCCAAAGCCATGAAAGCAGAGCGTTGCACTGGCCATAGGCAGTCGTAGAGACGTTTCGAACTAACAAAGGAAGGCTTCCAAGAGCCCTCAATACAAGTCTGGGCGGCGAGTCTGCTGATATCTCCTCGATAATGGCATTTGCAAAGTTACTCGTTTCGTTGAGCGCAAACGATGTCGTGTTTTGTAGGCTCCGCAGTGAAGCATGTGCGTTGACCGAGAACCGGAAGTGGTCGGGCCGAGGCGATAGAGGTGATTCCATAACCATCTTTCCAATTCGAACCATGGCGCTCTCTGCGAGTGAATACGCTGGCGTAGATACCGCGCGGAGTGGGCCCTCTATGGTCTGAGACAGCTTTCCCCAGGAACATAGTTTGACTAGACTAGAGATGGCATAAGAGCCCCAGTACGTCGCACTAGCCACGACGAAGAGGGTAACGTCGACGATGAAGTCTGTGACTGCAGCGACCACTTGCAGAGGAAGCTTGACGAAGAGTGAAACAGGACTTCCCATGAATAGGATGACGACTTTACCCCAGAGATAAGGAATCCAGACGGCGCAAGCCAGCGTGGCGGAGATGAGCACAGCACTGAACAGGGCGTTCTGGAAAAGGCCGACAATGGGCCCTTGCATGCCAATGAGCTCGAGTATACCTTCCAAGTCTTCTGCGTCTTCAATTGCCTCCTGGTCGTTGACATCTATGCCAGCTTGTGCAGCAGCAGCAGCGACTTCGGGATCTTGGGGAGCAGCGTTGCCATGATCTCGCGGCTCGTTCCCTAGAAATGGCACAAAGGGCGCCTCTTCTGCTAAATCGCGCACGATGTGCTCATCATTGCCTCCTTCTTCGGCGGGCTGGATCGTGGGTGCTATGTCTCCAAACATCCAGTCTAGAACATGGTTCATTGGGTTCTGTGGAGGTTGGGGTTCTGCTGGTTGTACGGTGGCAGCAGTCGCAACTTGCTCGTCTGGATTTTGCTGAGCCACTGCAGAACTTTCCTGTTCTTGACGGATGCTCGGATCTTGTTCAGGCTGGCTGCTGCTATTATCGACTTCAATGGTAGTATCAACCGTGATTGCGTTGTCTATGTTAGTACTACTGCTTTGTGCAGGAGATGTTGACTCGTGTGGCATATCCTCTGCATCGGTATCAACAACCTTGGCCTTTCCCTTATCGTGAATATGTTCTCCTTCCAGCGCTTGGTCGGAGTCATCTTCCACAATCTCAGGGACTTGCTGCCAGCTTCCGCTGCTGTGCTCACTATCAGGCTCTTGGTCGGATGCAGCTTCAGGCTCTTGTTCGTCTCGTTGGTTTATGTTATCGTCCTCCTCCCACGATTCGGGTATATGTTCCGCCGTGTCTGTGTTGGACGACGACGTCGGTGGTACGTTCTCAAAAGACCATGAATTACCTTCCTCTAGACCGCGACGGATTTCAGTTGCAATGAAGGATTTATCGCGTGCTGGCATGTTTGGTCTATGTGAAGACGAGGACGACTCGGAACCAGCAAGGTCTGGTGTCAAGTCTAAAGGTTGAGGGAGCGACGAGGTTCTCGCAGGAAAGCCTGAGCTACTACCTTCCCCATTATTTTGGGGTTCGTTCGAATCGTCTCCGGTGTTGGTTGCCCGTTGAAGAGCCTCTTGGAAGTTCTGGGACGGGCCATGATCGGTCAAGGCATCCGCGAGATTGTCAGATGGTCCCAGTTGCATCATTGACCGTACATCATCCGACAGGCCTTCGCGTACTATGTTGCGAACAAGCTCGTCGCGTTCTCGGCGAAGCGAGGAAGACCGGCGAACGCGGCGTATTGTGGGTTCCACTGCCTCGGGTTCATCGGTCTCTTGAGCAAAGTCCTCAGGGGCAATTGGTTCGTTGTCATCAGCATTGCGAGGTTCATGAGCCTCTTCAGCCTCCTCTGCCTCTTGAGCCACTTCGGCATCCAAGGCGTCCAGAGCGTCTTCCAGCTCACCCTCGTCAACAATTACGTTGTCCACAAGAGCTTCCTCTTCCATGAGTGCAGCCCTTTGCGCAGCAACATTGTCGCCAAGCGCAACCATGTTGATTACGGGTTGCTGCTGGACGACCCACTCCCGGATGAGGAAGACGAGGATGAAAGCTACTACAACGAGTAGAGTAATTATTTGGCCCTCTATGACATCGATTATGAAGCGATTGGCGCTTTGAGAATGGAACCAGTTGAAGAAGGGGACGTCAGAGAGTAGCGAGGGGCTGCGAATGCCAAGATAGTCAGATGTAGTATTGGAAACTGTGCCGTTCCTGTCGAGGATAGAGAAATAGCCCGGCTTGTCAACCTGTGTGAGCTGGGAAAAGGGGTAGGGCATACCAAAGAAGAAACGCTTGGCATAGGTCCAGAAGATGGATTCGGCAGCCGTGGAGTTGTTTGGAGTATATGTTACACTCATCTGGCCAAGGGTACTTGCTACATGAACAGTCGAGTTGCTGCTCTTGGCGGTGTCGATTGCGGAACGAAGTAATTCGACATCGCTAGCGACCAAACTGCGGGTCCCGGGCGCTGTAGGCGTCTCGGGAGTGTTGACAAACATTTCTTGTGACCAGCCACCATCGCCGACCCAGAACAGACTGCGCCAGACGAAGCGCATGCACCAGGGAAGTAGGAAGAGCCAGACTGCGCCGACGAGGACTCCGCGACACCAGGTTGCGAACATGTTGAGAAGGTGTAGAGCGGCGCGGCGTACGAAGACGGTCGTGGGTATACGATTGGGCATGCCGGGATGGTATAGTTTGGTGAAGCGGAACGACGTCTTGCACAGTTCGCAGTGCTTCTTCTGGGTGTGGGACAGCCATTCCATCAGACATTCTTGGTGGACGTATTTGATGCTACCACTGCATTTGCAGGGAAAGAACAGAGGCTCGTCGGCGGTGCCCTCTCCACGACATATTCGGCAGGTATCCGCTTCGTCTTTGTCGGCGGCTCGCTCGTCGGACGTCTGGGGCACGTCGTGGTACGCGGAGGTCGCGTCGAATAGCCCCGCAGTGAGGGGCTCGGCGTTGGCTGCCATGGTGGCGTTTAATTACGAGTATGCGCGGAGGAGGAGAGGTTGGTTGAATCGAATGGAATTGGAGGTTGTGGTTCGGGTTCGGGCAGATGCCGCACGTGTAGACCTCAAGTAGGCATCGGAGCCAAAGTGAGGGCGCCGAGTAACTAGTCGGGATCTGGGCTGCGTGACGGGGTAAGGACGTAGGGAACTGGAAGAGTGAATGGGTGTGGACAGAAGGCGCAAAAGAGTCGATGCAGTCAGAACCGTGGTTGAGTGCAACTGTGTAACCACGGGAGTGGTCGTGTCGCCGCCGCCGCCGCCGCCGCCAGACAGTCCCGGCCTTGGCAGTCGACCACGCCGGGCCCTGGGTCCCTAGCAGAGCGACGGCGACCTAGTCTCTTAGTGCGGGTGTAGAGACAATTAATTCTCTAGCAGTAGTCTAGTACCTGGGACAGACGATGGGATTTGCACATGCATGCTTGCAGCTTGTCACAGGCTGCTCGGTATGAAGCCGTCCAGCACTACCTGAGACGGAACCGCAGGGGCAGCCTGAGGCACTGGGCATGTTTTGGACCTGGACATGGGCGACAGACGGACTGACAGACTGACAGACTAACAGACATATTCTCTTCGTCATTTCTATCCTCTTGTCGCGTAATCGCTGCACTGCCTCCGGCTCCTATCGCATGTCTAAATCCTGATCTTGACATCGTGTTCCCGCATCCGCACGTGCAATTACATCACTGCTGCAGCTCGGCTGTCGTCCCCCCAGCGCTAACAGACAAGTTACTTTGACGAGCCATCGCCATTATTCTCTCGACATCAACAAGCTAGACGGCTGCTGCCCATTGCTGATTTTTGTAAGTAGCAACATCCGTCTGCACGCTGCGGAAACACCACTGACTTTTGCACAGGCAGAAGCTGGTCAGCCACACAGCGTCACCGCCTACTCGTCCACCACACGCGAGCATGGCCGCCCAGGCCAACGGAAGGGCCAACAAGTCCAAACAAAATGGCAATCTGAACGGCTCCGCCAATGGATCCGCCAACGGCCACATAGACAAGACGCAGCTCACCTCGCGGTCGGCACGCTCGCGAAAGCCACAGCCGAGTCTCGTGGGATCCTTCACCAACATGGTTGCAAGACTATCCACGTGGTATCTCATCATCACCTTCCTGTTCCGCTGTCCCACGTCGCTCGACCAGCTGAACGACGACTCCCCCCGCGTATGCAAGCCCTACCTGCAGACCCGCTCCCTCGCAGCGCCCTATGTCGATCCCTACTACAACGCCTACGTCGCCCCGCAGATTGAAAAGATCAAGCCCTACACTGAACCCATTACAGCCTTTGCTCAGGAGAACTACGCAATCTACGGCGCACACAGGGTCGAGCATGCGAGGAAGTACGCCGAGACCCACTACGACAAGTCGATTCGGCCCCAACTGCAGAACGCCCAGAAGCAAGTCAAGGGACAGTACGATGTATATCTCAGCCCACATGTCAAAAAGGCGACTGATGCGGCTGCTCCATACTACAACGACCTCCGGACCAGCTCCGAAGACATCTACCATCTCACACTGCTGCCCGCCTACGAGCGTTCCAAGCCCTACCTCCAACAGGGCCACGCCTATGGTCACCACCTTCTCGTCCATGTTGTCTATCCCCACGTCCATACCGTAAAGGATGCCACCTGGGCCTTCCTCCTCCGCACCGTTTGGCCCCAGCTGCGCGTGCTATACGGAGACAACGTCGAGCCTCAATTGGTTCGCATCTCGGAACGCCTAG
>JAESFQ010000440.1_pt1 | contig 15148 bp, 13 predicted proteins | sample 9269431 | NCBI WGS metagenome assembly JAESFQ01 (sample SAMN14502588, study PRJNA617103) | algae metagenome | isolation source: Plectolyngbya sp. WJT66-NPBG17 and co-occurring heterotrophs from well... | place: USA: Mojave Desert, Joshua Tree National Park, California | collected 2006-08-06
ACCCCAGTATTACATCAATTCACTAGTTATGATACTCTATAAACAGATGCTTGTTTTTGCTTCATTCTTGGCATTGCTCACGGTGATGGAAATAACCCCATGAGCAGCCCTGCAGCAGGCGAAGTCATTGGGACTGAGACCCTGTACCAGATTGAACGGTTCAGTGACACACCGGGCCCACGGTCTACAGAGAAATTAATCGAGCAAACATTCCTGTCGTCTTAACCATGCGATCATCCCAAATGCATTCGACATCACTCGCCTCGCCGCCTCGCCAAATGTTCCCTGGTACGTTCTTCGCGGTAACGGCAGTTCGTGGCTACGTACCTAGCTCTGTTGGGCCCGGTCTAATAATCTATACTATATCCATCTCGGCTCTCGCTCATGAAAGCATCGACTAGGATAGGATACCCGGTCGTGCGTCTTAAGGTGATCTTCTTTTCGTCATATAGAATCATTGCCATACAGAGCGACGATGCAAAATCAGCTGTCGGTCACCCGCAGTCCCATTTCGAAGCGTCAATAGATTCAACTCCATAATATCTCATTGGGCCACGCCAACATTTCTCTCGTGTCTATCAAGCGAGTCTTGATCTCCCTCGCTCGCATCTCCTTGAATGGTCTCCTGCATATCCGAGACATCAACACGGTGCTGCAATCCCATCGGCTTGAGCCATAGGGTGCTCGTATCGTCGTTTAGCCGCTCGAATCCGTCGTTGCTCACTGCTTTCGGACCGCCAGACTTGGGCTCGGTACTCGAAGACTTCTTCATGCCCGACCCGTGAGGTGTTGTGGACCGGCGGAGGAGTGGGTACATCAGAGGGATACATGCGAGGACTACGGCAAGACATGGCTCTAGACAACTAAAGATGTTGGCTTTGGGGATAGTGAAGGTGATATCCGTAAAATCCATGCTAGATAGGACGGAAATGCGGAGGGCGCTGACGATGCACGTGCTGTTCTGGTCAGATCAAAACTGTTATAGAGGCTCATTTTAACTCACAAAGTACCCAAGCCGAAAACGGCGACGAGAGTCACTCTCTTGAACGTCGCCATCTGCAGTTGGTATAGTGGGCGCATGGGCAAGAGAAGCACCACGATGTCGGTGATCAAGTTGATAATTCCAGTAATCGTGAATGAGGTAACTTGGTCGCCACAGCTCCCTCCAGGGATTGATTTATCCCAATTGAAAGCGAAAGGCTGGCAAACCAAACAGCCAGCGAGAATGGTCGCAACTGTCCAAGCAACAATGATAGACATGGTCATGTAGGAGCCCCACACAACCCATCGGATCGGGAAGATCAAGATATATAAATAAAGGATCGAAATCTTGGTGCAACTGAGACTTAGTACCCAGAGAAATTGCAACGGTATAATGAGTTGCGATAGCTTTGTGATAGGTTCAAGGCCATATTCGACCAAAATATCCGTAACGTGACCGTAGCCAATTCCGGCGTGGAAAACACCTGCAATGCTGATTGATTGCAAGCCAACGGCGCATATCTATGTCTCGTTAGCAGTGCTAATGATTGCGAATTCCGGGCTTCATACGCAAGCGACGATGATAAAGTAGTCAGCGAGTGTCCACCTTTTGTGAGCGATAGCATGAGCGATCAATCGTAGAGCAACGGCGAGGAAAGCGAGAAAAGCGAAGCTGAATGCTACACCCAGTACTGCCCTCTGGTCATGGGTGCGGATAGGAAATGTGGCGGCCATGACGTGGTGTAGACCCTGGGGCAACCTGAGTGTATGGCCCACACGTTGACGTCTACCGTCTCTGCCGCGCCTGCAAGAGCAGATTCGGAAGCGTACAAAACAGGATGTTTCACTGTTCAAATATCGCTCTTGCGAAAGGGATGAGAACATGCGCTGACAAAGTCTCCATGCAAAGCCTCGCATTTCCGTATGCAGGTCCCATGTCTTTTCCCGGGTTGACCACGACACCCCTTGGCGTAGGATTCTAACAAGGAGCGTTTTGCAGGCCTTAAAGACCATTCTCTCCGCAGTACGGCCGTTCAGCCTAAGCGGACACTCCCCCAGTACTAAAAGTGTGACAGCGGCAGTCACCTCCAGCTAGGCGACTTTGGCGTATTCTGCCTGGTGTCTCATCCTTATTGCTGATAGGATGCGTGACCTGCAGCTTCCCTCGTACAAGATCACAAATGGACCTATGAAGGTAATCCCGAGCGAAACATGCGCACTGCGCTTCAGAGCTGGGGGAAGACAGGCCTACTCCATGGAGACCGGATCATGCATGTTACGCGACACAAGGGATCTCGCCATGCGTTCCCCGAAAAGATCCACGTCAGAGCTTCTCTGCCCCACGTTCACTCAAGAAGTCCGACGACGGCTGCTGATGCCGAGAGCGATGCTGCCCAAAAACTGTCTCGGATCTTCTAATCTTCGTCGTGGCAGTGATGTGGCAAGTGCAGTATGAGTCCCGGTGCAAGAAGGACAAGGCTATAAGGACCCCGGGCTGTTGTTATCACAATTTCGGAAATGCACGTGTGAAAGCAGTCGGGCCGTGAGATGCGGCCAAGCACCGACTTGGCTAACTCGTTTTGGGCAAGGCTCCTTAGAAGAGCCTGAGCAATGTCATGCATCCGTGGATGCACGTATCCGCCTTTTTCGTCCGCTCTACAAGTGGTGGTGTTGCCCACAGTTCTCGTGGGTTACTTCTCCAGCCATGTCCAGCCTTATTGTGACCGTCTTTATGGTCGCGAGCGCACTGACAGCAGTCTACCTTTACACCAACAATAAGCCCAAGAATGTATCCAAGAAGTCCCTGCTCAAACTGCCTCTCATTGGTGATCTTCACGGCTCTCCAATCGAGACACCACTGGTAAACTGGAGCGCCTGGTCCAAACAACGCGGGCCGATTACAGTTCCCAAGCTATTTGGAATTATACCCATTGTTGTACTCAACTCGTTTGAGGCCGTCACTGAACTCTTCAGTCGTCGCAGCCAATGGTACAGCAACCGACCGTCCTCTGTAAGCATGGAAATGATTACCGGGGCTGGGCCGGGACGTTCTCGGTTTACGCTGATGCACGACTATGACGACCATCTCAAACTGCATCACCGTATTCTGTCACCAAGTTTGGGTGCGCCTGCGGCGAGCAAGTACCAGCCACTTATGGAACTCGAGGCTAAGCAACTGCTCTTCGACCTCATCACTACCCTAGAGAAGTCTACCGACGGTTCTGCAATCACCACGAAGACCATATACTCTCTACTCGAGCGAACCCAGTCCAGCGTTATCCTTGCCCTCCATTACGGTCTCCGTATACCCAATTTTGGAGAGCCAATCCTCCACGAAGTCATTGCCATCCAAGCGAAAGTCACTCACCTCGCCGCAAATCCCCAGCTTCCAGATCTTGTCCCCTTCCTTCGCCACTTGCCCACTTTCATCTCTCCGTGGCAGCAATATGCTGACAAGCTGTACGCGTCTCAAGTTAATCTTTACATGCGCCTCTTCCGCCATGGTCGAGACGCACCCGGCTGGAACGCGACGAAGCAAGCAATCGCATCCGCACCGAAATATGCTCCCATTGACTCGCCAGTATCAGATCTTGACCTTGCCTTTACGCTCGCGACATCCATCCAGGGTGGTATGGAAACGTCCCCGCGCCAGATTCTGTGGCTTTTCGTCGCAGCGATACAGAATCCTACCGTCCTAACCCGTGCGCATGAAGTACTAGACAAAGTCGTTGGCCGAGAGCGTCTTCCTAGATTCTCGGACCGTCAAGGCCTCGCGTACATTGACGCTATATCACATGAATTGTTCCGCTGGCGGCCCATCTCTCCAGGTTCTATTCCGCGCCGTGCTGATCGCGCGGATGAGTTCGCTGGCGTAAAAATCGCCAAGGGTGTAACCATCATGGCAAACGCATGGGCCATCGGCCGCGACGAGGCAGTCTTCGATCCTTCCCTTGGCGATGCACAAGATTTTGTGCCTGAGCGCTGGCTGCGTGATGGGAAGGTTCGTGGCGACCTTCCACTCCCTGTGTTTGGTCAAGGCCGGAGGATCTGTCAAGGAAAACGTGTCGCTACTGATGGAACGTTTATGAACATTGCACACTTGCTTTGGGCATTCGACATGGAACCCATACAGGGCGAAGAGGTGGACCCGTGGAAAATGGTAGTTGTTGGCTTCATGACTGAGCCAAGACCGTTCAGATTTCGCCTCAAGCCTAGGGGGCAATGGGTACTAGATGCTGTGAGGAAAGAGTGGCACAGTGCCGAGAAAAGCTTAGAAGGACTGATGGGCATCGCTAATGATGTCGAGACGTAATTATTTTCAGTGCTTGATTTTTCCCACCGTCATTGCGGTTGTTCTATACCCTGACTGGAATCTCCACATTGAACATGATTTCGGGACCAGGCGAGATCTCGGGGCCGAGAACTATATCTACAACGGCTCAACGGTTCCATGATCCATGGGCTTGTTTAAATACTAACCAATCAGTGTACCTGCTGGTCCGGCATTTCTTGGATTCTAGATCGCATACATATGCTCGCCCTGGACAACTCACTAGGTGAATAGTACCCATCCGCTAAACCCATGATCATCTTAGTTCCAACCCATCAAGGACTCGGACGCGCGAGACTCGGCTTTGTGGGGAGTGTGTACAACGTGTTGTGAAGATTTTTTCTTCAGGATTTGCCGTTTAGTGATCGGCTTTGGCGGGAGAGGGTCTCGACTGCTGAGTCGTGGTTACGGCCCGATCCCGTTCATCGCCAATCATAACCTTGTAGTACCTTGGAAATGAGTATCAACCTAGCCATGTCATACAGATGCGCGCGATCCAATGCACCCACGAACAAAACTTGCATGCGAGACACCTTCGTGAGTTAAGGCCTGGGCACATTGGGTCGCAGCATATCGGGCCCAGTATGCTCGGTCTGGTGGGAAGAATCAGCCTTGTGAGCACACATAGATAGCTCATATTGCTCATACGCATGCTCCCGGTCTGACAGCACCTATGTATAGTACTTCGGAGCATGGCCTGCGAAGGAGCTACCAAGGTATTGTCTTCTGGGCTGTATCTTAGTGTCACGTTATATTCTGAGGTCTTCACCGGATCTGACATCGTCGACAAATAAGTTCCGGATATAGTGAGAACCCCTGGACGCGTTCCGACGTTGGTGGTAAAACTAAGAAGAAACGAGCGTTTCCGAAAAGCATGACCTAACGTTGTGGCACAGGGAGAGTGGACTGCCGAAGCACCCGACGGAGGTGCATGCACAGCAATAGCCCTGCAAAGATATGGCGACCAGGTAGGCGCACACTAGGGAACCCAGCCTGCGACAGGGTTGTCAATATATCGTCTTTAGGCGCATCTAGAGCAACGTACTATAAAAGCGTCCATTACGAATGATCCTCGTGCGTCAACCTGGCATATGGGCTTTGCTTCGGTGGGTTCGCGCCGTGCAAAAGTGTCTCTGACTGTGAGCTGTGCTCTCATTGTGCTGGGCCAACGCGAATTAGTTGTTGACGATAGCATCACGTGATTAGACCCTAGCGTAATTTGCGGCAGTTACTGTAATTGCGGTAACATCCGCACCTCGTGTCTGCACAGTACCTCATGCCTCCTTGCACAATATTATACGCTCGCTCCTATATACACAAGGATGATCGAACCAAGCCTCTCACCTTAGGTGTCTTTGTCATCGGATTGAGCTTTCTACGTCCGCGTCGCCAGGCGTGTGGATCTGGACGCGTCGCAAATTTTCTTCAAGCGCATTGGTAGCCCATCGCAGACAGCCGGAATGACCAGCCATTGACAAATGTAACGTGTGTAGCTCATTTACGTCCTCCCTGGCTTTTGGAACCAATCTCGTTATTCTTTATCGGATTGCAACACTCTATGTCTCTCATATTGCGTCTTGTGCATTATCGAAGTTGTAGACATTTTCTACGTATCTGGAACAAACAGGAGTATTAGGCGGCCTCGGGGACTGATCAAGCTGGTGGCTGGCCGCTTACTCCTCAGACGCTATTTCGTGGCCTTTGTCGCTCCGGCTTCGTTCTACCCTGATATATTGATGTCAGTTCATTCACATGGTGTATCGCTGCGAAGGCCCACCTTAAACTGTGCTCGCATCTCTTTACGCGCTCCTGTGCGTATCCGGCTCACATCAATGTGGTCTCCCCATTCAGGAGTATCACCCGAGTCTTCTCCGTTATCGCGATAGTTTCCTCGTCCTCTTTTATTCGCTGCCCGCCAGGACCATTCATTACAGACAAACATTGCTGCAAGTGTAGCTCATCGCGGAATACCATCTCTCCTATCGCGTCCCAGTCCACGTCTTGGGGCGATCCAATGAGGACGACTGGTGCATCTGGATCCGCTCGTGCTCTGCTTGATGTGACAGCTCCCATTCGGTCCCCAGCTCCGGTCTTGACGCGTACTACGTAACGCAGCTTGAAAGATTGTGGGGGATGCACCTCAAACACCTCTTTTATCAAAGGTACATGGGATTTTTCCATGTAAGACTGGAAATGCTCCGGGGTGACTTCTGGGCGACGCAAGTAAACACAAAGAACCGATATTGGCATGTTGTCGTTTTGGATGTCGGTAGCGATTATCTACTTTTCGGTTCGGAAGGTGCGACAAGACACTCTGAGGTGCTGGTGGCAGTAGAGTAATGTAGACGACGCAAAAGCTGAGGTGCGTGGGAAGAGAGGAAGCGTCTTGGGGCACACCCAAATCAACAAATCACACAGGGCTTTTCGGGAGCTAGTTGAGATGTGCTTATCTTCGATGGACAACAATGCCCTATGAGTGGGACTACAACAAACGTTGACCGCGTCGAAGCCTTGCACGGATAACAAGACAAATTCGGCGATTGCGACAACGTTGGGCCTTATTAGGATCGGTGGGTGGTGGGCCTGTGGACAACGTTTCGCGTCGGAGGTGCCTCCGGCAACAGCGTTTCGTCTTCATTCGCTTTTCGTTGTTCTCCCCCTTTCGAGTTCATGTACCCAACTGTGGTTGTTGATAGAGGCGCAGCTTTCATATCGAGGGGCGTGGTCAAGAGATATTTCAAGGAAGTTTGCGGGATGCTACACTGGTGAAACCATCTTCCGTCATCTCAATGGCCAGTTGCTGATGCAGGGTCTCGCGACCACACCTTCACGTCGCCTATAACACCATTTGCAGAAGGTATCGTCGAAACCGTCTGTTGTGCTCGTACATGAATCAGTAAGGGAAACTATTCCGAAGTGCACTGTTCATGAGCATGCTCAGGTGACGGTGAGGAAAGCGCCGCGCAGGCGCTACACGAGTTCTTATAGCAGGCATGGGCAAGCACTTCGTGACCCTTGTATGTTAGAAGAGCCGGCTAAAAGCTGAACAGGGTGTCCGTTCCGTACCGTTTGCCGGAGGCCATGGCGTTTCCTGAGCGGCTTTTTAGTTTTCGCATACCAATGTTGATCGTCGACGCGTCACGAGCCGTACCCCGCAGCCCGAGAGGCATCGGGCAATCTGGCACCGAACTGTCCGTCCATACAGTACTGTACGCTCACAACATCGCCTACGGGTCGGACCGCATATCCGAACGCCATGATGTCGTTTCTGAATGTCAGGGTACTGTCGAGAAAAGAACAAGAAACGTAGCTCGGCATTATTTTCAAACTGTTTCACAACTTGGCGTGAACTTCATTCATTCGAGAACAACGCGACCATGAGATTTCGTGATGGTATGTGCCAACGTAGTCTGTATAAACTTGCTGCTAACGATTGCACAGGTATGTGGCTGGTCAATGACCGCTTCACAGTTCAACATGCGGAAGAAGTTTACACTGTCACACCTCGCGAAGACCATAGGGCAGTCACGCTTTTATGCCCGAGCAGGAAGATATTCACCAGGGGTGACACCTTGAATTTGAGCACCATATCTATCGAAATCGAAGCCCAATTTGATGGCGTCATCTCTCTCGAAGCTACACACTTCGCTGGTGCTCGACGCCTGGGTCCAGACTTCGATTTATACCCAGCAGGCAAGCCTGAGTGCAAAGGGGAGATCCTGAAGCAAGACAACGGGACCACGATTACTTCGGGCGGACTAAGCGCAACTGTCAGCTCCAATGAACATACGTTCGACATCAGATTCCATGCCACAGATGGGTCGAAGACGTTAACTTCACTTCTCCACCGCAGCGTCGGACTAGCGTACTCACCGGCGCTCAGCACGCCCAAGATTGTGGAAGACTTGGGTGGTCACAAACATTACATGTTCACACAAACTGAACTGGGCGTTGGTGAGACCATTCATGGCCTGGGTGAGCGATTTGGTGCGTGGAATAAGATCGGTCAGAGTATTGAAGTTTGGAACGAGGATGGTGGTACATCGAGCGAGCAGGCTTACAAGAACGTATCATTCTGGCTAAGCTCGAGGGGCTACGGTGTCTTCATTGACACACCCGACAAGATCGACATGGAGATTGGCAGCGAACGGTGCTCAAGGCTGCAGACTACAGTTGAAGGGCAGCGCCTAAAGTGGTGAGTTTCTCGAGAGACTTGTGGGATCTCTTGGCTAACTTCCAAGGTATCTTATATATGGACCAAGTCCCAAAGAAGTACTCACCAAGTACTCCATTCTCACGGGCAAGTCGAGTAGGGTTCCAGCGTGGTCATACGGTCTCTGGCTCAGCACATCGTTCACGACATCTTACGATGAGAAGACCGTGCGCCACTTCGTTGAAAAGATGTCACAATCCAAGATACCAGTCGAAGTGTTTCACTTTGATTGCTTTTGGCTTCGTGCTTTCCACTGGTGTGACTTCATCTGGGATCCTGAGAGCTTTTCGGACCCTGCGGGCCAAATCAAGCGCATGAAGGATGACGGGCTGATCAACAAAGTCAGTGTTTGGACAAATCCTTATGTCGGCCAAGCAAGTCCTGTATTCAAATACGCAGCCGAGAAAGGCTACCTGCTCAAGAAGACAAACGGAGATGTATGGCAGTGGGATCTGTGGCAGACTGGCATGGGCATTGTCGACTTCACAAACCCCGACGCTTGCGACTGGTTTCGGGGATGCATGGAGAAGCTCTTCGACGTGGGTGTCAATTCCATCAAGACAGACTTCGGTGAACGTATACCCACAAAGAACGTCCAATGGCACGACAAGAGCGTGGATCCAAGCCGCATGCACAACTACTACGCCTTCATCTACAACAAACTCGTCTACGAGGCAGTGCAGAAGCGGGAAGGTGAGCATGAGGCGGTATTATTCGCACGCACAGCGTGTGCAGGATCCCAGCGCTTCCCACTTCACTGGGGCGGCGACTGCGAATCAACGCCTGCTGCGCTCTCTGAGTCAGTGCGCGGAGGTCTGAGTCTTGGACTCGCATCCTTCGCGTTCTGGACGAGCGACATTGGTGGTTTTGAGGGCAGCCCACCACCTTGGATCTACAAGCGCTGGGTTGCTTTTGGACTTCTCAACACGCACAGTCGACTCCACGGCTCGAATTCGTATCGAGTGCCATGGTTGGTCGACGACTCATCATCAGAGCCCGAGAACTGCACTGAGGTCCTCCGACACTGGGTGCAGCTTAAGCGCAGCCTCATGCCATACCTCTATGCGCAGGCCGAAGAAAGTGTCGCCAACGGTTGGCCTACTAGCGTTCGTGCGACAGCTCTCGAGTTTCCAGATGATCCAACATCCTGGTACGTGGACCGCCAATTCTTTGTTGGCAGTCAGATTCTAGCTGCTCCTGTTTTCGAAGAAGACGGCAGCGTTGAGTACTACCTGCCGCCGGGCCGTTGGTTCAGCTTCTGGGACAGCAAAGAGATGCAGGGTGGTCGATGGATCAAAGAGAAGTATGGCTTCCTCCAATTGCCATTGTTTGTTAGAGAAGGCACTGTCTTGGTGCTCGGGCAAGCAGACGGCGAAGGCGGCTTTGGCTATGACTGGCTCGCCAGCGGTGGTGAGATTAGACTCTATGGCGTGACGGAAGGTGACAAAGCGACTCTGGTGGATACCAAGGGCGACCAGAAGGGTGTCCTAGTGGTCGACGCCCATGGTGAGCTCCAGGGTATGGAAGTTCTGGGTGGGGAGTGGAAGGTCTCGAAGCTAGGATAGGCAGGCGATCCGGCCATCACGAGGGGTTATGCATCCCGCGCTTATCGTCAGGCAGTCTTGACAAGCTTCGACATGGAGCAGAGCCGCTGGAACAGTCCTACATCAGCGAAGCGAACTAGTAGCGGGCGCTATTTATTGGCGGAAATTCAATATACCTCCCCGCACGCTACTGTACCCCAACATCCTTCAACTTGTTCCCCGGGTTTTATAGACGCAAGATCAGCAAATATCTTTCCGCCAGCAGACATGCTCATTGCTTGTGTGGGATCGCACAGTGGAAGCTAGGCGCGAACTTCCGGTTAAATGCTTGTTGCGAGAGGCTAGCCTAATAATGTAACATGGCCAGCATGCGTCGAAGGCGCGAGTACATCATTGCTTGGGGGAATATATACCTGCAGCAACAGCACGTTGAATTTGAACATCGCTCACAACATCTAACCTTCAGTACAGTCTTCGCTGTTTGGATCGACCAAGGCAGCAAGTATGGGCCTCATCTTCAACGTTGCCCTTGCGGTCTTCGCTGGCACGGGCAGTTTTCTCTTCGGATATGATTCTGGAGTTATGACAATTGTCATCCAATCACCCCACTTCCTCAAGTTTTTCCGCACAAAGAAGACATCGCCGGTTATAGGGGCTATCAACGCGACCTTTTCAGGCGGAGCCTTTTTTGGTTCGCTGATGTATGTGAACGGCCTCTACGTAGAGATTCCGGCATAGACTGACGAATGTTAGGGGAGGTTTTACAATGGACAGGTTTGGTCGCAGAAAAACGATCATGATCGGTGCCTTCATAAACTTGATTGGAGCCATACTCCAATGTGCTGCTCGAAACCTGGCTATGATACTTGTCGGACGAATTATGGCAGGATGGGCAGTGGGTTTGATGTCCATGTCCGTGCCAATCTACCAGACAGAATGCGCTCATCCTAAAACGCGTGGTCGGTACTTTCGAGCCCCTCCAAACTTCCAATACTTACAGATATAGGCCTAATCACTGGGCTTACTCAGCAGATGATTGGTGTAGGATTCATCGTCTCAACCTGGGTTGGTTACGGTTCCTCAAAAGTACCCGCAACATCATCGTTCTCTTGGCGCTTCCCACTCGCTTTTCAATGCGTTCCATGTCTGATCATCATATGTGGTATGCTGTTCTTCCCGGAATCACCCAGGTACTTGGTCGAGATCGATCGCGCAGACGAAGCACTGAAAGTGCTACGCAAGTTGCATTACGATGGCACCAACGATGACTGGATCCAGAGCGAGTTCAATGAGATCAAGTTGACCATTGATGCGGAGAAGGCAATCACAGCACCCGGGTGGAAGGTCATGTTTACTGTTCCCGTGTGGCGGAAGAGGCTCATGCATGCTACTCTTGCTCAGGCGTTTACGCAGATGACTGGGTATGTTGTTTGCCTGCTCGTCGATCCGGCCGTACTAACGTCATTTTAGCATCAATGTTATTGGCTATTACTCGACCATTCTCTACGAGAATCTCGGCATAGAGGGTGACCGCAACCTCCTCGTTACTAGCATCTACAACGTGGTCGGCCCCATCTTCAACCTTTTCTTCATCGTCTTCCTCCTTGATCGCGTTGGCCGCAAAAAGCCCCTTCTCTTCGGCACCGTTGCTATCACCATCGCCCTCATTTGTGAGGCGATCATTGGATCTCAGGTCGAAGGCGCAACAGGATCCCGAAGAGATTCGCTTTCCGCCGCCGGAGTGTTCTTCTTGTTCCTGGTGTCATGCATCTTCAGTGTGTCATTCGGCCCGATTTCGTGGGTATACGCCAGTGAGATTCTTCCGTTGAGTATCCGTGGACGTGGTTCTGCCTTCGCAACTGCCTTCGGTAACTGGCTTGTTGGAACGGTGTGGGGCCAGGTCTCGCCAATTGGGCTGGGTGAGACTACGTACAGGTTCTACTTCATCTTTGTGGCATTCAACATCTGTGTTACATTCCCGACGATCTGGTTCGTGTTCAAGGTACGTGTTTACCCCGAAGAGCTCATCAAAGGATTTTTTATTGACAAAGTTCCAGGAAACGAAGCAGCTCACACTCGAAGAGATTGATCTGCTGTTCGGCGACCGTGCGCTCGGTACCCTTCCGGATAACTTAGACGACAAGCAAAGGGAGATAGAGCTGGAGAGGATCGATGCTGCGAAGAAGAAGCTTGCTGGCACGAGCGTTGCTGCTGTGCATTAGATGAAGACGTCCGAAAGATAGTTGAAGCGTCTCCGTCCGCTATACTGGTCGCATCAATGGGTCGAAGATGCGCACTGGGGTGCTCAAGGTTGGCAAACACTAAGTGTATTATGATCATCCGCCTGTGGCACAATGCCTCGGCCTGAGGTCCAACGTAAAGCTATAGTCCCCTCATAATATCGTCAATAGTGACAGGCTTTTTCACTGCATTCGAGAATCCTTCGTGGAAGGATACCCATATCCTCCCTACGTCACCCTGCATTTCCCCACTATCTTGCTTCCTCTTCGCCTCTTTCCTACTCTTGTCTGTTTCCACAACCAGCCTGCCGAAGAAGTCACGTTTCACGGCCTTTTTGCTGGCTTCGGCGACCTTCTCTTCAGTCGTCTTCTCTTCCTTCTTGCCCGCCTCAGTCTCCTCGTCGTGTTCGTCTTGACCACCACGACGTTTGGCATTAGCACGTTCACGGAGAGCTGACTCTTTGCGCCACTCTTGCTCAAGGACGCTGCGAACCGCGTAACGCCCCTTGTCGTCTTTCTTGCCGGCCAGCGTTTCAAAGGTTGCTAGAATATCCAGGGCAGGCTCCATGCGCCAAACAAAGCCAGCACTTCTGTTCGCCACATCTTCCGTTTCGACTCGTGACTTTTCGAATCGAACGCCGGTGGCCACCATGGCTTCCACGGCCTTCTTTACAAGCTCCTTTTCCGAAGCTTTGCGGACTGAGGCAGTAGCGAAAGACTTTGAGCCGGATGCGCCGGTGTTCACTAGGACAGGTTTCACGTCGGGTGACAACATACGCAATACGTAAGGTATAAGCTCCATGGCCATCTCCTCCGGACTTCGGAACATACGTGTCAAAGGCAAAGTCAGACTTGTCTGTAGAGCCATCAACTGACTCCTGCTAGCCTTTGATTGTTCCAAGGCTGCAAAGCTTGCACCAGGTCCTGAGAAAGGTGCCGGCTGTGCATCTGGGTCTACCACAGGGTTTGAAGATGATCGAATGGGTGAGGCAAAGAGGTTGTGGAAGGCAAGGACAGAGTTCGAGAGGTATGGCGCTAGTTCCCATTCCTGGGAGCCGTGAACCGCCGAGTTGAGTGTGTCATGGAAGTAGAGCCATTCGTAAGCGGCGGATGGCTTGCTTAGGAGGGTATCGTCCTGGAATGGCTTCTCGGGATAAGCAGTGAAGCAATCTGTTCGTTCTTAGTATGGCATCGGCGCATAAGGTTAGATAGGATATACCTGTCACTATACGGTCGCAATCTCCACTCGTATCGACCATCTCCCTTAGACGATCCATAGCTCGCCGTTTGCCTGCTTCGGCGACACCGATAACTCCGCTCTTTGCCCGCGCAGCTGCCGATTTTGCATCAGTCGTTTCCGCTTGCTTTGGGAAGCCAGCACCCTCACGGAATACTCGATCAACAACGTCCTTCGCGCCACCTCTTCCTAAACTCCGGGCTGCTCCACCACCGTGGCGCAAGTCACTGATAAGGTTGTCTTCTATCCACTTCCGCGATAGATGGGGCCTCTCTTTTGACTTCGCGTCATGCGACGATCGTAAACGAGCTGCTATCCACTCGCTGACCACCATTACCCCACGGATGTCACCCTCGCCCGTGCCACTACCTGTCCCACCCTCTTTCTTTGTACTGACGCCCCAAGTAGCTTCGCAGAGACGGCGCACACCATCTGAGTCGCATTGAATGCCTTCTTTCCCGAAAATTTCCTGCATGCGCGAGACGACCATGTTGAGGGCAGGTTTGCGAATATGCACGATCTCGGCCATCGAAGATTGCCGTAGCGGTCGCAAGGAAGGATGGTAAAGATCATTGCAAATAAGGATGAGCGGCCTCAACAATCGAAAGTTGTCACCCTTCCTCTTCTTGGTACCGGCTGTAGATTGCTGCTGCCCTAGTGTCTTCGAATTCCGCTCGTCGAGATTGATCAAGTCAATTAGTGCTTTGACGAAACCACCTTCTCCTGAGCCTCCGCTGCCGACAACACCATCCACTTCATCAACTACAACACACACTGGCTTCCCAGCTTTGCGCACCTTGCCGTTCACTGTGCTAGTATTGACGCCGCGCACGTTCTCGGTTCCAACCATATCTCGAATGCGGCCTTTGACAACGGCTCCGCTGCGCTCATCTGAAGCATTGATTTCCTGCACTTCGTAGCCTGCTTGCCGTGCGCAGACATGAGCTAGGGTGGTCTTTCCGAGTCCAGGTGGTCCAGTCAGTAGTAAGATCTTGCGGTGTCTCTGTTCGTCTTCTTCGAATCCGTTCTTTGCTTTCTTGGACTTTGCTTTGCCGGAACCGGGGAATACAATTGGATCCCACGCCTTCAACCAGCGCAATACCGATCGGTGTGTACGCTCATCTCCTACTAGGTCTGTGAATTTCTTCGCTCGGTACTTCTCAGTCCACATGAGTGTGCGATTGGTCTTGCCACTTTTAGCAACCGGCTGCTCGATCGAGGGGTGCGGTAGCTCATGGTTCTTCAGAGACGCATTCAGGGCCTTCTCTTGATCAAGCGCCTTCGCCTCGTCCATGAGCTGATGAATATTGAGGCCATAGTAGCTTGTCCTTGCCTTCCCTTCTACGGGCTCCGACCGTGCTGCGATTATCTCTTCGTACGTCTTAGTTTCGCGTTTGGCCTTCTTGCCTATGTGAATAGCCTTTCCCGACGCGTTACGGGCTACGATGCCACGTGTAGGCTGTGCTGAAGTGGGCTCCTGTGATATCTGTGGTCGCTTTGCTGGCGATTGTGACCGGGACTTGAAGCTGTAGTTGTCCAAGTCGTCTACTGGTATCGATTCGGGGTCCGCTGACTCGTCCTGACTCGCAGGCGGTGTATAGT
>JAESFQ010000441.1_pt1 | contig 15147 bp, 11 predicted proteins | sample 9269431 | NCBI WGS metagenome assembly JAESFQ01 (sample SAMN14502588, study PRJNA617103) | algae metagenome | isolation source: Plectolyngbya sp. WJT66-NPBG17 and co-occurring heterotrophs from well... | place: USA: Mojave Desert, Joshua Tree National Park, California | collected 2006-08-06
GCTTCCAGGTAGCTCCGGTGTACCTCCTACACCACCCCAGGCAGGTAAGAAGACTGGAAGCGAAGTAACGAGGTATCCGAAAGCCGACCAGGAATACTTGAGAACAAAGTCCTCGAGCATGTTGTACCGGATCTTGAGGCTGTAGATGCCCTCCATCCAGTGTTTAAGGTCCTTGAATCCTCGTTCGAGAAAGTGCTTTTCCATTTCGTCTCCGCCGTAGAAAGCTACTTCTTCCGCGTTTGCAATGAGTCGAGAGTGTAGGGCGCGGAACTCGCCTTCTCTTCGTCCTTCGACAGCTTTCAGTTTGCCAAAGGGCGGAGAGAGTTTCCGTAGCACCGTCGCGGTAAGGAAGTAGTTGCTCAGTAACCCGGTCAACGCTAACGGTCCCAGAGAGCGGTAGAGCTGGTAGTTGAACACGCAGAGATCCACAAACGGCTTTCCTAAGCTCGAATACAACGACGCGGCACTCGCACAGAACAGCGTCAGGTCTTGCGTGATATACTGATCGGCTCCGACACCAACGCCTCCGTCTAAGTTCTGCAACTTGTAATAGTTCAGATGGTCGTTCAGGTACAAGTCGTGTATGTACCTTGTGAGCCGTGTTCGGAACGCGATGGAAACCTTGCTCTGCAAGAACTTAATCATAGCATTGGTGTACGAGGAGAAAGTTCCCACGCCCAGCCATTTCACTATGCCCCATAAGAACGCCTTGCCGTTGCCTGCGACAAGATCGCGCACGATTTCTCCGTCGAGGCGCGCGACGACCAGAGAGAGGTATGTCCGTAGCATGAGAAAGACGCTGTGGCTGACCAGGAGACCCGTCTCCTTGCTATTCCAACGCGGTATCATGATATTGAGCAAGCTCAAGAACTGGTGTAGGAAGGCCAAGTTGAGGCCAGGCTTCGTTTGTGGAGGAGGCGCTTGTGGGTCGCTCGAGGTTGTATCGGTCATGCGGGCTGCGCGTGGGGGCTGGAGGAAGAGTCTACGATGCGCATCGAAGGTGGTTTGCTTGGTAGGATGGATCACTACTTTGGATGTCGAGTCACGGTAGGGAACGTAGATGGTCCTGGAGCCATCTTTGTTCTTGAGTCCTGAGTTCCTCCTCAGCAGCCGGCGACCAGTCTCCTTCTCTGCGCGCCGGCTCTTGTACCATCGTGTGCTACCATATCCTGCGCCTATGATGGTGAACAGAAGAGTGATGGTGGATAGCAACTTGGTGAGCTTTGATGCGCCCCGGACGCGGGATTTGAGGAGGGTAGCATAGCGGTCGTAAAGTGCTAAGAGAGGGTCACGAGGTTGTCGCAAGGTAGACTGAGCGGCCATTGTTGACCGTGTACATCCTCTCTGGGACGGTTATCATTTCTCGGTCGTAGAGGCAGTGCTGGAGGTGTAGAGATGGTGTGCCTTGCATGTGAGCAAGTGCCATGATGCTTGCTGCGGTTTGAGCCGAGGCATGTGAACGCGCCACGTCCACGTGCACTGGGGAAATCCGGGGATGGGGCTCCACAGTAGCTGGACGAACATAGAACACGGCCGCAACGCATTTCTTCGCCGTCCTCTCAACATCTACACTATACTGGAAATAATGTTACTACTGATGTAAATTAGAAAAAAAAACGTACATAGACAACCGCAGAGCTTTCTGGCTAAGATTACTCGACACGGAGTCTGACAACCGCCGGACATAGGAAACCATAGATATTACAATGCGAACAAACCCATCCAATGCAGTCACTAACTTCAAATCGCGATCATCAACCCCCTTATCCCTTCAATTCATACAAAGGTCCTTGCTTCCAATATCCTGTACCATCTTGTACAGCTCGCTCTTCAGCCATCCCCCCAAAAAGTCATACAGAAACTCCGCCTTCTCGCAATCTTGGCCATTACCTCTCCAATTAGCTAGTGTCTCAACTAGTGGTCCACAGCCTCGTAACTCATTCATGATTAATTTCCTTATGTATTCCTGCTGTTCAAGTACGTCTGCATCGTACTGTCTGAAATGGGATGGTTGCAAGTACGTGTTGAAGTGATCCACTTCGCCGAAGCTCGACGCAGATAAAGGTGAGAAAACGGTCTGCGAAAGAGGCGATGGTTGGCAATAGCTCCAAGGCGACGATGCTGATACTGACGCGCCAGCGTGGACGACGGAATTAGCGCTAGCAGCGGTTTGATACCAGGCTAGTATCTTGAATATTATACTCGAGTATAGCATAGCGAGGTGTGGATCCGACGAGCAGGAGCATTTGAGAAGCTGCAAGACATTTTCTCTCGCTGACCGAATAACTGGATGAACTGCGTTGAAGGATTCCTTCGTAGAGACTGGATACGTATGCTTGATATGTCGTAGGCTATCGAGCGTCGAGTATGCCAATGGATAACAGCAGTGTGCGTTACCTACAGTGACGTTGGGGTGTGTTGTCATATCGCTGTGGCTTCCTAGGGTTTGGCCCATGGGGCTGTATGGTACAGAGGCGGAGGAGGCGGATCGTAGATGCCCTGTAGTCTTTACGCCGGCAGAGTAATAGTCCACAGGTCTCACGTCGTTACCGCCAATGTAGTTGTTGAGAGCTTGCCAGTCGGAATAGTCGGACTGTACTAACTGTTCCTGCACGAAAGGTTCTTGGAAGATCTGATCTGACTCAGAAGTCGGCATTGGTTTTGGTTGAGTTTGTTGTGTGGATGAGGTCACGGTATCCATATAGCCGGTAACTGGATGAGTTTCGTTCGCGTATGATGATCCGGGTGCAGTCTCGGAGTCAAAGCCCGAACGAGTGGATAAGCTGGGTGTAGGCGACCAGTCTGAATTCCAATTCGACGTAGTTTCCAATTCTGTCTGCTGAAGTGGATATTGAAGCATGAATTTGCTGAACTCGCTACCTCCTGATGATAGACGTTGCTTTGCGGCTTTGACAAAAGGAGTTCCATCTGCGTTTCTCTTCCTCGTTCGGCCTGGCTTTCCGTGTTTTCTCGAGATACCATATATGCATGGCGAATTGATGACGAGGCAGCGCGCACAGATCGGATGTTCTTTGCTGCATTTGACTTTTGATGCGGCGCAGGAATCGCATGAAGCCCGGAGCTTCAAGTTCTTATCCTTCCCAGGTGTAGATAGCTTGGGGGCCGAAGTAGGCATAGACATCTTGGATATTGTCTTCTTCTTTTCGATTGAAACTGGCGATCTCCATAGAAATGGACGAGATGGTGTAGACATTATATTCGAATATGCAGCCTCTCTCGAAGAGTCGGTGTCGGGCGGATGGTAAGCTGAGCGTTGTACTACCAAACCTCTCAAAGCAGGCTCAGCTCAAAAAGGCTCCACCGCCTTTATATATGAACGATTTTCTACACATTCTCACCTTGTCCAAATCCATCTCGGTGGAGTAGGTGAGATTCAGATCTACTGCAGAGATATGCATCGCAGTATTACCATCTGCCATGATTAGCGCACCCGCATGTCTCAGCCATCGCGCCCGCATCAGACCCTGCTACCCGGCAAGCCGTTTACACATGCCTACCGGTCACGCCAACGGCTGCAGCCATTCTAATCCCTGACCCTATGTTTGTCGGGTGTATAGGAGCGTTGTGAGGCTCGCGTAGGAAAGTTCATGACCCTAATGCAGGTGTTGGGCGGCTGTGGGATAGAATAGGTACACGTCTTGGTATTGCTGCAGGTCATCCAATGAACAAATGATGTTTCAGCCTCGTTGTGCTGACAGACAACCCACACACATGCACCACTTTGTAGGCTTCCAACCCGCAAAGATACTAGTGCCGAGACGAACGGTTAGTACTGGTGAGTAACCGAACCATGGCAGATGCGGTTCTTGCGCGCTCTGAGTTCTCCCAGCGTCACAATACGCATCATATCTCTACTCTTCAGGTAGTGAGCATAGGGGCATGATGGGCGTCGCACATGTGGAATAATACAAAATGTCCATCTACCTGTGTTGTTTCCGATCAAGAAATGGTACCTTCCAAACCCCACCTGAGACTTTACAAGGCTAGCGCTCTACTAACCGAATAAGGTAAGACCCCTCGGTCCCAAAATAGCTTCCCACGTTAATGGCCCGCACACCCTCATCCCACTCCATCTTTCTAGCTTGCACCTATAAACATCTTCCACACATCCTTGGCGGAACCTGCATACCTCTCTCAAGGTGGTGAGCCCACGTGTATCCTCTGCCCACTCACCATTGTTCTCGCGCAGTCTGTGCACCGGGCGGAGCACATCCGAATGCTATATGCTGGTCCATAGGATCAAACAACCTAAAGAAGACAGCTCTGATTCCCAAATCAGAAAGTCTGATAGAGAGTAGATGCGGCTCTGCAGACTAGGCTTGGAGAGCCGGATACTATGCTCCAGCTTGTCATATTTAGGCCGGGAGGTAGGGCTACCGGTTCACGTGTTGCACGACGAGGTTTCCCCTCTTGACACGATACGATGGACAGACTCTGTGATTTCGGTGACGAAATTAAAGCCTCTGGTATTGATCACCGTAGATGCTAAGAGGTGTATGATATGCCTAGTATACTGGTGCTTTTACTCTGTAGTCTCCAGTGACAGTGTGGACCGCTCAGAGAGCGATATACCATCATTTACAATAAACTTTGCCCTGATCAATCACCGTCTCACCAAAGCCATCCCATCAAGCTCACCACAACAGCAAATCTACCCAGTCCATCAACCACTACACCTTTTCAAGCAGCCAAAGACCGTTTTCAGTCGCTGCAGTATGCAGCCTCTAAACGTGTAAGCGAAAAGCGCATTACCATTCGCTCGCTCCATGAACCGCTTTCACATTAGGAAAGGGACGTGACACAGCCCTCCAGTATGCACGCCACAAGCTTTGAGCGGAGCTGCGGAGGTCGGTTAAAAAACGTGGTCAGCCAGGTTTCTATCTTTGATGGCTGCCGGTCAGTTTCTATCTTTCGCTAATCGAATGGGCATGGACATGGACATGGGTATGGGCGCGTTTTCCACAAACACGGAAACCGGTGAAGCAAAACGTGCGAACATGCTCTACAGACGGAAGGTGGGTAACTTGGGCATGAAGATGCTGGTCTTGTCAACTTTTCTAACACGATAAGGCGTAACCCCTGCAAGGGTGAGTACTTCAGTACTTGAAAAAAGATGTGATATTGCGGCTCCAAAGTGTTAAGAGGCCGGCCGACCTGTCAACGCCTGATGCTTCAGTACAGTTTTATGCGAGTACAATCAATGGTCCTGGGGACCCGGTATGGTCCCAACATCCTTACGCCATAATATGCCCGATTGTACACCTACAAACATTTCCGAAAGACTGGCTACAAGTGTTTCCCACTCGAAAATTCATTCGTTGCGCCATCAAACACCATAGTCGTTCTCAACAGTCGGATGCACATTCAACTAGCGCACCTCTTCTTCAACCTCGCCCCTAGCAGCCGCCTGCTCAGCCAGAATACACCGCTGCCGAGATCCCTACTCTTCGGCCTCGGTATTCCAGATCTCCACCTCCCTGTTTTCCAGCTCCTTCATCTTCTCCTCTCCAAAGATGGTTTCCGTCGGTAAACCAGTCTTGCCAAAGTTGACGACAGGTCCGATGGTATTGATCCATTGCTGTCTCCTCTCCATGAGAGTACGAATCGGCTCGCCCACGCCCGGTCTTGAAATGCCAGCGTTAGCCACAGGATGACTTCCACCTCCCGCACCACCCGGCCGCTTGTTCTGTTTCTTGCCTTTGCCGATATTGCGGTTGCGCTTGAGGTATGCGGCGTTGAGTTGATTGTCGAGATCGTCGGCTATAGTGTTGTATTCCTGCTGGGCGATGCGCTCTTCGGTGAGTTCGAGAAGGCGTTGCTTCCGTGCGCCGTTGATAATGGATTGTTTGCGGAGTTCTTCCTGGAGGAAGCGAAGTCGTTGCGCTACTTCGTCGTCGAAATGGGAGTCGTACGACTGCGATTCTGCGTCTGCTTCAGAGATGAGACCATAGTGCTTAAGTTCCATTAGTACACGATCTTCTATGCCAACGTAGTCGGTGCGATTATTTTGTGGCGGAGGTTTCCAGCTCGGCTGAACGAGATCGGGAAGTTGAGCAGCGGCGGGTATCGAGTTGTTGTTGGCTGTATCCGCTGGTGCACCTGCGCCTTCGTCAATGTCCATCGCATCTCCATTTACTCCGTTCGTCTCGTGTTGGGCGCTCTGATTGCCGCGCCCCTCTGGACGTAACGTGGCTAGTAGGCGTGACAGGAGAGGACCAGCAGACACTTGGTCTGTTTCAAGCACGTCGTCTGATATATCCTCAGCTGCCCCGCGCGGGACGTTGGGTGGCGGTCGCGGGTCGTTGGAGTCTATGTGCATTGATCCGTCTTCCTCAGCCCATATCTCCTTGTAATGCCGCTGGCCACGTCTAGGCAGGATGAAGGGAGCTATGCGGTCTCCTCGCTCCTTCAAGAAGGCCACATCTTCCTCGGTGAGGGGCCTTATATACGGTTCAACGTAGTTGGCGAAGACAGTAGCGTTGACCTGTGACGGCGGCTTAGCATTGGAGAAGTCCTTTGCCGGTGGTGATCCGGCTATCCTGTCACGGAGATCGTGTTTGGGAAACTCTGCAACACAGTATATTTCCTTCCTCTCTTCGATTGACATGCCTGGCGTAACCTCGCGTATGTGGTATATAGTAGGGTCGTCGAATTTGGCGGGGTCAGGACCAAACGTTTGGAACTGCGGTACGGCGGGCGCGGGCGCGGGTTGATGCGAGACATCGGAGCCGCTGGGTGAGGGCGCATCGGCTGGCCCGCCGCCGGCAGCGGAGGGCGGAGCTTGGGATATCGGTGACGAGATGGCGGAGGAGTTGTCTGGGTGTGAGGTCAGAAGTCTGTCGAGCCCTCTGATCTTGAGCTTGACAATCAACTGTCGGCGGATAGGAGCCATGTTGAAAAATATACAGTGTAGCGTGCAGGAAGAGTGATTGTACAAGTAACAGTCGAGGGGAAGAGAAAGAGCGATTGCCTAGTGTTTGTTGACTTACCTTTGCCGTCACCACCGTCCTGCCTGGCCACGCCATGGGCGCCAATGGCAGGCGGGTGTTTCCCATCCTCGTCGTGTTTCTTATTCACTTTCTTGAGCTTGTGTTTGCGCTCGCGATCCTCGCCGTCCTTTTCCTTTTCTCTTTCACGCGGCGCCCGATTCTTCTTGTTGTTCATTAGTTCGCGCAGGGCACCTTCCGACTGCACGCAGCGTGACTCGACGTTCTTCAATACAGTCTTCTCGATGTGGTCGCGCATAGACGTCAGTTGCTTGCCCGACGGAATGGAAGAGCCGTTGGCGCCACCGTCTAGTATCTCCTCGACGGTGGTAGGACATTTCTTGAGGTACGAGCTCAGGCGGTTTCCAAAGTACGACGACGAGGCGGTAGGCTCGACCGAGGCGCGCACATTGGGTAGCGGCGTCGTGTTTCGGCTGCGCGGTGCCTGTGAGGGCTTGGAGCCAGGTTTGGTCGCCTTGCCCTTGCTGCCCAGGCCTGGAGGTGCCATGCTGGAGGTGTCGCTGTGGGATGTTGGGGTATGCGGGGAAGTCCAGGCACGGCAGACGCGAGAAGACGGCCGAAGTCTAAGTGCTACCGGAGTAGTGGCATGGGCTCGCTAACATGGAATGGCGTGTGTCAATACGTGTCGCCGTGGCATCGCGGGTGCGCGTATGCATTGATGTTGCTGTTGCTGTTGCTGTGGGCGTGTCTGGGGAATCGGGCGGTGCTAGCGCTGAAGACATACGCCAAGGTCGTGAGAGGCCGTGTTGGACAAGGCCGCGTCGTGTCGGTGGTCCAACGTCATTACCGACGACTAAGCACTGTTCATGCACAACGGCATCCTTTCGAAACGTCCAGTGGGGTCCGTGTGCATCTTGTGCTGCCCATGTTAACGCAATCTCCTGTTCGCGCCAGCGAATCAAGCTTTGGCTAATCGGCTCGGCGCTTTTGAATGCATCCGGGAGGGGCGGCAGCGGTGTTGGACTCGACCAGCCTCAATTCCTAGCCACCCGCTTCCAACTTCACCATCGCTGCCACTTTGTATACGAAGCTACCTGCGCTCGCTCTGCAACCACACTACCAGCAATGAATTGTAGCCGGCCCATTCTAGCGGCCTCTGTGTAACCCTCATCTAGTGCGCGCTGCAGTACACAGACACTCACTCCAAACATGTGTACGTCACTCACGTTCGCCGCCCATTGGCACACCGTGCTGACCGTCCCACAGCTGCCCAGCGGATTGGCATCTTTACCATCGACTTCCCAGATCCCCTGCAGATCGACTACGATAACAACCAGTTCATCACGCTCAACGATTCCGTCTCGTTCCAGTATCGCATCCTCAACAACATCCAGACCTTGTCCACCAAAGGCGTCGACAGCAACCAAGACCCCTACGGTATACTCTACGTACCCGATGTCTCCACATCCGGATGCAAGGAGCAGGAAAGACTTCATGTGCCCGAGAATGCGACACGGATAGCGGATCTTCCGACCGACAAGGACTACGCCCTCATCGCCGTTGCGCCCTGGTACTCCGCGCAGTGTACGATTGAGTACTTTACCGCCGCGCGCAACCATCCCACCAAAGCCTTCCTCACATACCAGCCCGGAGACAGTAACGCCAAGCCACCAGTGCTGAATGATGCGTCGTGGAACCTTCAGGATGGCGGTAGTTGGCAGACAGCGAACGACTTTCCCACCTACGCGCTGTCTTCCATGACCGGTAACAACATCATGGATCAGCTGAATCAATACTCTGGAAACCTAAGCCAAGTGCCTTATGGCGATACACTGTCACAGATATACGCTCCCACCGACTACGTGCGGCTATGGGCAACCGTCAGTACTGGTGAGTAGAGCCTCCCTATGCCTACGGACGACACTGACCTCGCTACTTAGACTCTGGTGGCCAGCTCCCAAGTCTATGGGTATTCCTTGTCATCGTGCTAGCAATCTTACTTGTCGCTGTCAGCATCACCTCCCTCGTCATGCACATCATCCAACGAAGACGACGCAACGACCTCCGCGAGCGCGTTCTTACCGGCCAGGTCGACCTCGAAGCGTTAGGCGTCAAGCGCCTGAAAGTGTCGCGGCAAGTCCTTGACAAACTTCCCATACATACGTACACTGCTCCTGCCACTGCTACGAATGAGCCCGAGAAAGCCACCGCCCCGCAAGCGCCGGATCCAACACCCGGTATCCTGCATACCGCCGTCGACGCTGAAACTGGCCACAAGGGAACTCCGCTATCCCGCCATTCGTCTGCACCCACAGCGCCTACTTCTGCCATGTCTACGTCGTGGTCCCAGCTTACATGTCCAATTTGCATGGACGATTTCGAGGTCAACGAAACACAAGTCCGCGAGCTCCCGTGCCACCACATCTTTCACCCTGAATGCATTGATACTTTCCTCCTCAACCACTCCTCGCTATGTCCCATGTGCAAGCAGACCGTATTGCCTACTGGTGCCTGTCCAGTCAACATCACCAACGTCATGGTACGGCGGGAGCGCCATATCAATCGCATGCGAGCGCGCAGTGCACATACAGCGAGCGCCCAAGCAAACTCTGTATTTACATCTCCTGGAGCACCAGTACCAGCACCCCCAACTCGGCCGCCAGTCACTTTTGGATCGCTTGGTAGTAGGATAGGCGGAACCATCTCTGGACGGCGCATCTTTAGTGCACCAGAGCGCACGCAACCACGACCGCACGATATCGAAATGGGAACTACTCCGCCACCAGATGCCCAATCACAGCACCAATCCACCGTCGCACCGCCTTCGCAACCTACGCAAGACTGTAGTCCCACACACAATAGACGAGAATGGGCTCGGCAACGAGCATTGGCTATGCTTGGTCCGCGGCATGCGCCTGCTAGTGATGTGGAAGAGGAAGAAAATATTCCGAGGTGGCGGCGCGTGTTTCGCAAGATCTTTCCAAATTAACCAGCGATTTCCTTTGTTACGATACCTTGGCATAGTTTTGGCGCAACACTCTCATTAACGTAGTTTATCACAATGGTGTTTAGGGATCGTGGGAGCGGGTATGAGATTACTTGGGAAACGGAGATACCAGGGCTACATAGGACATGGTCGTCGCATGCCATTATCGAATTGTATCATATTTGAATCTGCTACCTGATGTTCTTGTTCTATTGGTCCCCGGCTGTTCGGGCTTAGTTACTCATACCCTGTCGCTGCTTCCCAATCTATTTACCCAGATCACGCATCCGACGGTAGTAACCCTTCGACCCGTTATCTTCACGCCTCCGTGCCCTACATCTGTTATCACTTACAGTGTGCGCAAGCACTAGCACAAGCAACGTTGCCTTTCAGCTCAAGACGTTAGCACGCAAAACATACCACGGAGCGAACAACGAGGAGCATCGATATTGACATTGATGAACGATACGAACGCTAGAACAAAGCGTCTTGCCAACATCTACACAGCCGTTTCACTGGTTGCAGAAAGTCTTTTGATCCCACTCGCTCGCTAAAGCTGTCAAGCTCCCCTAGAAGGTCCAGCCCACAATCAGCCGTCGCACTCTGCATTCGACAGGGTCTATCAATCTAATATATACAACATTCGCCTCTCCCACGCCCGTCTCGTGCTTGTCACGCTACAATAATTTCCACAACAACTATTTTTGGATTGCTCTTTTCTCAATCGTATCCCTTTTACCCCAGAGTCTACATGATCTAGAGCCCAATTGCCCTGCATTATGCGGCATCTTGCTCGCTTGCTTCTCGGCTGTCTCGTACAGAAGTCTACGAGCAATATCAACGCGCAGATCTCGTATCTAGAGCATGGCAACCTTACCAGCTTTGTTGCCATCTCCGAGCTAGAGATTCAACAGCTGAATGCAAGGTTCTCAGTTGGTAGCGAATGGCTATCTTTCTCTGTCCTTCAAGAGAATGTAGCCAATTGCAAGACTCCTTTTGCGGAACACAAGACCATCTGAGTTACACAAAGTGCCCTCCAGAGTCGGTGTAGTGAAGAACGTACTGCATAAGTTCTAGGTCTCGTACTCGGATAATACGTTAACATATAAGACGCTCGTAGCCCACAGTTACTCCAGTCTCAGTTGCAACACTACACTCACCAATACTTCATTATCTATACTCTCATACCAGACCGTCCAACCTCTTCCTATCTAGGTCAAACATCAGAGGCCAAGATACCACCACGATGAAGTGCACATTCACCACCCTTGCCCTTGCGGCTGTCGCGGTTGCTGCTCCAACAAACCAAGCACCAGATTCGTTCAAGATCAAAAGCGTCGTGTCTGGCGGCTCAGGTTGCCCCCAGGGTAGTATCGACATTAACTGGACTGAGAACGGCATTCTGCCGATTTGTAAGGCACCATCACACACGTCTACCGCTTGATCCGTACTAACCACAATCGTAGACTTCAACAAGCAATTCACAGCCCGTGTCGGTAGTGGCAACGGCGCAGAAGACTCGCGAAAGAACTGCCAAATCAACCTCGGTCTCGAATTCTCCCCTGGCTTCTCCTTTGCCATCTTCAGCGCAGACTACACGGGCTGGGGCGATCTCGACAACGGTGTCACTGGTATAGTCAAGTCGACATACTACTTCTCTGGCCAGCAAAGCCAGTCGTCATCAGCGCTGAACATAAAGGGTCCCTTCAATGGGAAATACTACAAGCAGGATAATGTCCTAGCTGCAGTCTGGTCACCATGCGGTGGTGACGCCCTGTTCAACATCAACAGCGAGGTAGCATTGACACCATTTGCTACGCCTGCTAATGGTGTACTTGCCGCGACACGGGAGGCTGGTCGCTTTACATCAAATCTGTACGTTCAGTGGAAAAAGTGTTAGTGGGAGTAGGTTTAGGAGGGGATCGTGATGGAATTGTAGTTGTAGATCGCGCTTAGTGCCACGTAGAAATATCAAAATTTTCTTCCTTCTGAATGCAAAACTTCATACCTTCATCAGCGGTGCTTGTGCATCTCACTAACTTGCTGTATAGCTATGTTTTCTTTGCATATTAGTATCCATACAGAACGCCGTGATCAGCAAGGCGTTCCACAGCAGATGCATAATGTGGCGCACGTGCTGACACATAAGCATCGCTCGCCGCCTACAAATCTTCAACGTCAGCATGGAGCTCAAACCTTTTCCACAACATTCTAATCGCCTTGCCCACTATTCCGATGTCATATCGTCTCACCAGAACACATATAGACGTGGTCGTTGGCTAGCCCGTATCCACCCGCTTCACCAACGTGATGATCGTAAGTCGACACGAAAGAGCCGCGGCTAACACAAGAACACTGAAACACATTAGTGATCCACAAGACAATGCCAAAAGGGTATCCGGCCAAAGATTCGTCCGTCTTGTAAAGCGGAAGACTAGTCTCAATGTCGACACGTCCAAGACTAGTCAAGATTCTGACGATTGCGGTGTCGCTTGTCTCAGAGATGCTTCCAGTCGGGTGAAGCGGTGGTCCCGCTGTCAGGAGGAGCAGTCCACTTTTCAACGGAAGAGACCGAGATGGGCCCGGCGGGGTGCAGCGGCATGTGCAAACACACGACGCGTACATACTGGGCAGACGGCTAAGCTGTTTAGCATATACTACGACTTCATTCCGTAGGTTGCCGCATCTGGGAAGATGCTGATGATGCTGATGGTGCTGCTGATGATGATGATGATAGGTGAATTAATGGTCGGCTCATCTAGGCGGCAAATCCTAAGATCGAAGAAGATCCGGGCGGTGGATTTTACTGGGGAATGGATGGTACAAGTCTAAGCTGCTACTCGAGCCCCGCGATTCTGCTGCTCAAAGTGGGGTCAGGGTCGCAGCCAAGGACAGCCGGGTCCTGCAAACCCACTACGACTTGTCCACTATGCGGCAAGCGGACTACCGAGGATACGGCAAGCAGCGAGGTAAGAGCAGTGAGGTGGCGGTTCGCTTTCTTTAAGAAGCCACCCTGACCCCTCAGCTGTCTCCGCCAAACAAATACCTACACGCGAATACCATCTTACATTATAACAACCTACTACTACTTCTGCCAACATGTCTCCAGGAAAAGTCTCAACTCTGGACTTCGAGACTTTCCATAATATTGTCAATGGTGAGAAGCGCGGCTCAGACAACATCCACCATGGTGTCAACCCAGCAACTGGTCAGCAGCTCTGGGATGTACCCATTGCGAGCGAACAAGACTTGAACGACGCTGTTGCAGCTGCCAAGAAGGCGTTCCCCGCATGGAGAGACACCCCAATTGAGAAGAGGAAAGAGTTGCTCAACAAGATCGTTGAGTCGTACCAGCAACACACCGACGACTTTGTTAACCTGCTCTGCAAAGAGTCTGGCAAGCCGGTACGTCATTGCGCTTCTCAGGAATGTCGAGAAACTTGCTAACGTATGAATAGAGGAAGTTTGCTGCCATCGAAGTTGGTGCCGTTGCTGGATTTATCGGCCACCACTTGGCACTTGATGTCCCATCTGAAAAGGTCGAGGACGATGAGAAGACCATCTACACAGAGTACTCGCCTCTCGGTGTTTGCGGTGCCATTTGCCCATGGAACTTCCCACTCGTCCTGAGCACCGGAAAGATTGCGCCAGCTCTCATGACCGGAAACTGCATGATTGTCAAGCCTTCCCCCTTCACACCTTACACAGCTCTGAAGTTCGTCGAGCTGGCTCAGGAGATTCTGCCTCCGGGTGTTCTTCAAGTAGTCGGCGGCAACAATGAACTCGGTGTTCAGATGTGCCTGCACCCCGACATTGCCAAGATCAGCTTTACCGGCTCTATCGCTACCGGAAAGAAGGTCATGGAGACATCTGCAAAGACTCTCAAGCGCGTCACACTCGAGCTGGGCGGCAACGATGCCTCGATTATTCTTCCCGATGTCGACATCAAGAAGACTGCACCTGAGGTTGTCATGGGCGCCTTTCAGAACAGTGGCCAAGTATGCGTTGCCACCAAGCGCATCTACATCCACGAATCTATCTACAAGGAGTTCCTCGAAGAGATGGTCAACTTCACCAAGTCTATCAAGATCGGAAGCCCAGACGATGGCGACAACCTGCTTGGACCTGTCCAGAACCAGATGCAGTACGAGCGCGTAAAGGGATTCTTCGAGGACAGCAAAGCCAAGGGTTACAAGTTCGCCGCTGGCGAGCCCGACGTTAGCACCGGAAAGGGGTACTTCATCCAGCCCACCATCATTGATAACCCGCCCAACGACTCCCGCATCATCCAAGAAGAGCCGTTCGGCCCTATCGTGCCCACACAGCCATGGTCCGATCTCGACGAGGTCGTCGCACGTGCCAACGACACAAACACCGGTCTTGGTGCCTGTGTGTGGGGCAAGGACGTTGAGAAGGCCTGCAAGGTAGCGCGCCGCCTCGAAGCTGGTTCAGTATTCGTAAACTCATGGGAAAAGCCAACACCTCAGGCGATATTCGGAGGACACAAGGAATCTGGAATCGGCGGAGAATGGGGCAAGACGGGTCTTCTTGCATACTGCAACCCACACGTCATCCACGTCTACAAGTCATAACGCAACAATTATGGAGGATAGCATGATGGTATGATGACATGGATGAACAAGGCTTCCAAGGGGACGATCATGATCTAGCTAATACAAGGATGTTCTAAATGCTTGAGCAAGCTTGAGTGCTTTAACCCGTAGATGATGTGGCGCGCCCCATTGCAACGAAGCAACATGAAGCATTTGATAACCGGTGGCTAACATACAAACGTCTGTTCGCCTGGTGTTGTGTCCGGAAAGGGTTTGGTTTGCATCTACTTCTGACAGGCTTAGCACTTGGCGCGCCGGCAGCACAGACCTGCATGAAGCCGTCGTACCTGGATGTCGGTCCTACGTTCATGTCGCATGAGCGGAACCTACCCACTGGCAGCTTGATTGTTTTGCTTCTGCGCCGCGTCAGCCCACTGTTCATCGGTTTCTCGTTCGTCAGGACAGAACGGCTAAAGTCGTTGGGTTGTTCCGAGGTCCGTTTGCCTACCGTAATGCGATGATCTCCAGGATGGCGGCAGGCGGTTTCATGAAACCTTGAAACAATGCGCACCCGCCCAAATTTGACCCACCACGCAGAATCCTTCTAGACGCATTGCGCTGGCCGGCGTTGGTATAAGAT
>JAESFQ010000442.1_pt1 | contig 15147 bp, 12 predicted proteins | sample 9269431 | NCBI WGS metagenome assembly JAESFQ01 (sample SAMN14502588, study PRJNA617103) | algae metagenome | isolation source: Plectolyngbya sp. WJT66-NPBG17 and co-occurring heterotrophs from well... | place: USA: Mojave Desert, Joshua Tree National Park, California | collected 2006-08-06
GAAGCTGAACCGGCTGAGAGCTCGCAGAAGCTCCCAGTAAGGCATTAGTGTGCAGAAACACTAACATGGAGAAGGGCCTACTATCGTTTTCTATTCGCTCAATTTGGGCGGACGCGCCCCTGGCGGCGCTAACGCCGGGTTCAGGCAACGACGAGGCTGTGTTGAAAGTCGATCTGCACTCGGCCCCGTGTGCCAATATGAGCATATATTCCATAATGATCCATATGAATCGATTTCAATATTTCAAAATATCTTATCACACTCGGAGAAGGACATAAGCAAGCTGTGAGTCACAGGAACAGCATTCCTGCCGCTCATCTTGCGGAGAAGTTGTGACGGCCCTACAACACGCTATTGCTTCTACTCGCAAGCAACATGAGTGGCCAATCGTCGAAACAAATGGGAAAACGAAGACAGCACTCTAGTCCGGAGAACGATTTCGATGGAAGTAAGCGATCTAAAACAGTCGCTGACCCAACATCACCGCTGTGTACGGCATGTCAGAAGCTGGACATCGATATGGGTTTTGAAGCAGCCTACAATTACTACGGAATCAGAAAACACGACCCCAAGAAGTTGGCTAAGATCTACGAAACCTACGACGGAAGGCATTTCTACGATGATGCAGTCTTGGTGCATCAGTTTGGCACTCGATTGTCCAGCGAATCAAACTGCCCATTGTGCAGCTTCTTCCGATCCGTCAGAGTTCAGCCAGATGTACATGAGCGGCATAAACTACTTGCGTTCCCTAGCAGCGATGCATGGCTCTTCAATGCAGAGCGATTGGAAGCGACGCGCAAAGACGCAGATTGGCTCAAAGAGTGCCGCGATACAGTTTTCATGGCAGTCGTACCAGATGTCGAATCCATTCCATCGGCCGCACACGATGCTACTTGGCTCGATTACGAGATTCCAGCAGTAGGAGCCATCTTTCGTCAGCCGTTTGGCGAGCCCAGCTCCGATAGCAACCAGATTTTGCTGGGAGCACGAGAACTCATGGGCACATTTGATCTTGAACGGATACGGGTTTGGCTGGACTTTTGTCGCAGTGGGCATGGTATGGCTTGCAAGCAACGCGCATCGAACGAACCGGTGACCAGAGGCTTCCGTCTTATCAACTGCTCTAAAGATCCCCCAGAAGTGGAAGAAAAGCCATGGGGAACGCCATATGCTGCACTGAGCTATGTTTGGGGTACTACTCCCGCGGATCTGGAGAAGTGGCCAGCGACCGTCATGGACGCAATCGAGGTCACACGGAAACTCGACTTCACTTATCTATGGGTGGATCGGAGTTGCATAAATCAGTCCGATGACGACGAGAAAAGTTACCTCATTTCAAGGATGACGACCATATACGAAGCAGCGGAATTCACCATCGTAGCATCTGCAGGAAGCGGCGCTAGTCATGGCCTGCCTGGGGTACGATCGACACCTCGCAGACCGCAGCCCAAGTACTATAGCGATAGCGGAAGCCTGCTGCTGTCGATCCTTCCTGACCCACGGCGCGAGATTCTTCAGTCGCAGTACTGGACTCGTGGCTGGACCTACCAAGAAGGCGTTCTCTCTAACCGGCGCATCGTCTTCACAGAATATCAGGCCTACTGGGAGTGTCGGTGTATGGCGTCACACGAGAGCGCACATATGACGCTGTTCCACGAACCCGCGACCCATGAGAACGATCCCAACAGCGTCCTCGTAAACTTCATGTTGACTGGAATATTCAAAGGAGGCGATTTCAGTGGAGGTAGTAGTGCGCATCACGAGGACCTTGTTATCTCCATGGACGAGGAGTATCGGCTGGACTATGGGTTTCCTATTGTTCACGAGATCACTGTTGGGGCCCAACTGCGAGGGCTTGCTGAGCATATGCGTGAGTTTACTAAGAGACGCTTGACACAAGATACAGACACCTTGCCAGCCTGTGAGTAATGTCAATGTGCGGATTGAATATGTTATACATACTGACTCTATACATGAATCCTTAGTTCAAGGCGTTGTTGGAATGTACGAACAAACCGAGTCGCTATATCTCTTCAAGGGAATACCATTATGGAAAGGCGACATTGCTGGAAGCGCTGCCGGCGCTCAAATCACCTTCGCTTTGTCGATAACGTCATGGTTCCACCGCGCAGGTCCGCATTACGCCCAGTTTATTTCTGAACCATGCAGACGACGTACTCACCTACCATCATGGACCTGGGCTGGCTGGAGCGGTACAATTAGTTGGCGCTTGCCTCCCGATACCGAACACTGCGCCTACATGAGTGATCTCATCAAAGCTACCACCCCAAGTATCGTATGGGGTGCGAACATCTATCTTACACATCCTGGGCGTCAAGATCGAGTACGGCTACTAAATGGAAGTTCGGCGCTTCGTCTGGCCAACGGGACCTTCTCCACAATCGAGATTCGAAATCCGTTCCTTTTGAATAAATTTCACGGAGTTAAGGACGTTAATCGAGATTGGTCGTGGGGGAAACTTGTTGGCAGACCTGGTCGTGAACAGATCATGTCGGATAGGTCGGATAAAAACATGGACTGGTGGAGGATAGGTGGTCGTCTGTGTTTCAGAAGCATGTCGATCGCGATGACTGAGCAGCAGTGGACTGCCAAACATGCCTCTGGTGAACTCATCAGTGTTCTGGTATTTATGGGGAGATTTATTGCTAATGAACATGGTGCAGCACGATTCTTGACATTGCGGAAGGTACCTCATGCTAGCCCTATCGTGTGGGAACGGGTCGGCATGCTCTCTCTGACGCTTGGTTACCAAGCTGGATGTCGAGACATTTCTGGTCTTTTTCGTCTGATACCAGCTCGTCCTCAAAGTGGTAGTATAGTAATCCAATGAGTTTCTGGTGTCTGTCCTCGCAAAGAAAACATACCCACATGCGCTTCTAGTTTGAATATCCAGTCAAGCAATGCGCTCACAGCTGTCATTTGAGTCAATCCGCGAGTGATAGAAGTCCAGCAACCAATACGATGGGTTTCATGGCAACAGAGAGTGAATCGATGGTATATATGAAATCAGCGATTAGTAAACACATTGTAGCTTACGACACATGTACCATACGTAGTTTTCCAACACATCCTGAAGAACAGGATGCAGGGTGTAGCCGGAAAGAATGATGGAGCTGAGCGGTCTGCGAAGCTCAGTAGAACGTTTCGTTCCTGCTCAGAGAGAGAGCAGAATCTCTATTCAACTGGCGAAACACGTATGCAAGAGTCATAGCTATTTGGGTTCAAAGCTTGCGCGATGGATGCCATTTACCTTTTCATTCAAAAATCGAAATCCCAAATAGGAAGTCCCATCCGGACCGATCACATGACCAAACATGGAAGAATGCACATTCCCATCTCATCGCGCACCTCCGACCTCGGGCCGGGGAGCTTTCGCCTGTCAACTATTTTAGCCTTTGGTTCTGAAGCCGCCGGGCCGATAGACAAGCTTGTTCGTACGAGTGATCCTCGACAAGGAGCAAGGGTGGAAAGTTTCAGGGCGAGCAGGTAAGCAGGTAAGGTACCCGCTCAGGTGCATTTCATGTGTCACTGGCGTACGGTACCGAACTGCCGATGCGAGGTGTGCTGGTTGCAGGTACGTATCAGGGATGTGGAGAGACTTGTGTTCTAGAATGCTGGCTAGTGTGGAACGTGGTTGAAGGGTTTTCTTGTTGTGGCTTCATGGTAGGGAGCGAGTATCGTGAGGTACGCTTTAGGAAGCTGTATCCGATCAAACGAGGGAGTTGAAGCGGTGAGAATTGAATCGTTGACTGGTGGGGTCCGGTTATGCTGTCAGCTAGCATGTGAAGATGCATGCATAATGAAACAGCCTTCGGCATGCCTCCTTGGGTCACGCCGTTCTCTTGATACATCTGTATGGTGATGATGGTTTTTCATACTCTCGAATATACACCAGAAAAGCATAGAAGGCACAGTTTTCAGAGCATGTAGGTCGATTCCGTTTGTACTATGTATTACGTGTTATTATACAAATCACCAAATGTGATCTATGAGTTGAGCTTTTTTTGTTGACCAAATGCAAAACGCCTGCTGGATGTCCATCCTATCCACGATGGGCTCGCCACAGGCAAGCAATCCAACGATGAGCTGAACGCTATACGAAAAAATACAGGAAGAGTGGCGGGCATGTGAACGCGACGCCGGGTATCCTACAGTCCACTAGTGATAGTTCCATGCAAAATCAGACCAATGGCACCGTAAGGAGATTCGTGAGGCATGGATGATCTCATCGTAAATGGGGTATAAATGACGAAGGGAAACAAGAAGCTCGGAGTTATTGCTCCAGGCTAAAACTTCCGGAGCGGGAGCTGGTGTTGGAGAATGGAAATTCGCATTCATCGGCGTAAGTTGGTGGGCTGATGGGGACATCTTCGTAGAGAGGTGGCTGCTCCTCATCCCAGGCGATACCCATACCAGAGCGCTCAGTGAGAATGAGGTGGAACTGAGTACGAAGAACGCGAGCGGCGCCGGTAGGAGTGGCCTGGCTGAGCTTCTTCAGGGGCGCCCATTCTTCAGCGACAACCATCTCAATGATAAGGTTGTGCTTGACGCTCATGCCACTCGGGCTCTCCACGTCACAAAGAGGCTTGAGCCCGACATTGCAGGCGGCCTGGAACTCCACGTCGATCTCGCCCTTCTCAAAATCGGTCTTCCAGCCAGTCTTGACCTCTTCGCTGGCAATAGCGCGAACATCCTCATGAAGGACACCCTTGCCCTCACCACCGACCTTGGAGATGTGCTTGGCACAAGCTGGAGCGATGAACTTCTGGGTTTCTTCAATGCGCCAGTTGAGTTTGCGGAGCCTCCATCGCGTTTGCGAGTCTGCCTTGTTCTGGACAATACCAGATAAGCGCATCTCGATGGGAAAGTCACCAATCGGGTGGATGACGGGCGGTAGCTTTACCGAAGCGGTAAGGTTTGTGGGTGGGAAGATGCGAATGGAGTGCTTCTCGGCACCGGGAAAGATGGCGCGCTTAACGTCAAGGTTGCGCTTGTAAGTAATCTTGCCCGATGAGGTAGTGGCGACAGCAGAAAGATAGTAATCGATGGTGGCGAGGGTGCCGTGTGTAGTTGCGGGTAAGTGTCCCGGTAGCAAATGGCTGAAGGGGAAGGAGTGTGGGCCGTGGCGCAGCGATGTAGGATGCGTCAAGAACTCCCACTTGTGGATTTCGGTGGTTTGGGTGCTGCAATCGGGGCAGTGTGGGGCCACAGGCTTCTTAGTGGAAACAATGGCAAGCATGCGCATCTCGAATTTTTGCACAGTGACGTAGGGGTCATGAACGTTGATGACGAGCTGACCCGAGAAGATGGCGCCGGTCGAAGTCTGTGGGCTGTTGTAGAAGACAATGGGCGGCGACTCGACGCTCATGTTCATTGAAGCGGCGCCCTGTGCCTCGACCTTGGGGCTCTTCTTGACTTCGTCCTTCTCTTTCGCATGCTTGTCATGCTTGTGGCGGTTGAAGATGTCCATGACGAGCGACTCCTCCGACCTGGACTTTGCTTTTACGCGGGGTGCGTCGTAGGAATAGACTGGCGGAAGCAGGCCTTCGGCGTGCGGTTTGACGGGATCCGGTTTGGGCAATGGTGTGGGTGCCACCCTCGCGAGGGTGCTCAGCAGACGACCAGGCATGTCTGATAAAGAATCTGGGGTAGGGCTGAGATTGAGCGACGTAAGTGGATGGGTGGGAGGTGGGAAAGCTGCGAGATAAGGCGCTGTCCAATGGCGTTGAGGAGTGGGCCGGGATCCGCTATGCAGGTGCAGCAACTGGTGAATGCGGCGGCGTTCAAGAGTTGACCTTGTGGGAATGGAGGTGGTTAATAAGTGTCTGCGGCAGGAACATGTTCTGGCTGTCAAAGTGACCAAAGAGGCTGCTTGGGGTAGGGCGTGGCCGTATTTAAAGGCGTAGACGGGTTTTCATGGAAGTTTTACATGAGAGAAACTCCATCTCGCATGATTTCATCCGTCATACCAGATGCAGGGAGTGCACACGCCACGCTAGCCCATCCTGGCAAGCCCACCCCTGCACTTGCCTGCAATTTTTGGGTCAGGAGGCAGGAACGCACGGCCTGCCGCTCTCGTGATCGCCCCGTAGCTGTCGTGCCTGCCAGCTAAAAAGACGTCAACAACCATCGCAGCTGAGCTTGGGCGAGAACCTGCAGGTGGTGACTGTCGCGCTCTGTACCATTGCCTCGCATTACCAAGCACTCGCTGCACCGCGCACACCGCGTGCTCCACGCACCGCCGGCTCATGGCCATTGCCGAACGCATTCCGGAATTCAGCTCGTGCTGGGTCCGCCGCCAACAAGGGCACCGTGGTGGCTTGACTATGCCGGGGCAACATATGTGACTCGCCGGCGGCCATCAACTCCAGCACACGCTCACACACAGTGTACCAGACTGTCTCCACCGGAAAACCCTGGGGTGCTCCTCCATCATAACGGCACATTGTCCGCCCGCTAGCCATTATTCGCTGACGCACACCTGATGCGCTGTTCCCCGCAACATTGGCGTTGTGATCGCCTGGAAAGTCTGACTCTGGGGGTGAATGTTCGAGCATCTCCTCGGACTACCCATCCATTGGGGCGGCTCCCCGCATTCTTCAAGGGCGTGAATCGTCACATGAGGAAGAGCACCTGACGTTTGCCTGAACACCCCTTATGCGCCCTACTCGCCTGCATTGCCCATTGCTAATTGTGCAATGTCTTCGTCAGTTCACAGTCATGTTGGTACGACATCGCCATGTCGACTGATGCCAAGCCGCGCCGTCGTTAGGTAATGCTGCGAATTTTGCACCCACCCACCGTGGAGCGGGCAGAAGCGCTGACTGGATGCTCCACCTGTCCCAGATCCTTTACAGCTTCTTTACACATTTTGGCCTTCCGGCCCGATACTGGCTGTTCCCTACGATGCGTCGTGTCAAAGCACCCACTTGTCCAGGGACCCAGACTGGTCTACATTACTCGATGGAAACGGCGCAGCTTCCCATCACGCAAGCACTGTCGCGTCGGAAGCGCCCGACGAGTGCCTGTGGATCAGGGCCGACAAAGGCGTCCAAACACCACCCACGAATCTCACGATGCTTCGCTTAACAACGGTGACGCTTGCATGGCGTCCGCCATCTGCCAAGACTAAAGTTCCCGATTCGGCAAAACGATTGCAGTCTCTGCATATCCCTGCCAGAGCCTCCTACTGAGCCCATGTGGCGCACCCATGGTTCGTTCAAGGATCTTTTCCCTTCGACATGAGCAGAATGGGTCAGCATGCCACACGTGGCCTCAGAGTCACCATTGCGAAATTTGACGTGCGACTGGCGCCATCCAATGACCCGTGAACGTGTCATGTCGGCACCATGCTGGTAGCAATCGAGCAACATCTCACCGCTTTGGTGGTTGCTGGAAGCAGACATACCTCGCCGTGTCTAGACTTCCAGGACAACGCCATGCATTGCGGCTCTTCGTAGCCTCATCAAGGCAAAACGATTTGATCCACAACGGGCCGATTCGGTATACCAATTCTGAGCTTGATCGTGCCTGTCGATGCACGGCGCTCCCGTTATGGCGCTTTTCGTGTCGGGGTCTTTTCTGTTGTATCAGGACTGTTTTTGTCGCGAACCAAAGTAGTCCCTCGGACCGCTTCTAGCTCCCTCGGCTTCGGTTTCCATAATGATAGCCGAGGAACCCCGGATCGAAATGCAGAGTAACATCCAGAACCCAGCACATTCCTTCAATCTGATAACCGCTTTCCCTCATTTCACGACAACCCATTCAGACATGTTCTGAAATTTCTTCACATGTCAATGACAGATGTAACACGCAAGCGCGTACCAGGACACGCCTTATCCCAAGTGGACTGTAGTTTCGTCGTGACAAGAGTACCCGCACCAACGTATCGCCAGTACCCACACACAAACCGCACCAAGATCTTCTACAGTTGTCGATCTGCCGTAGATGATATGCAACCACTCCTTCTAGTCTATGTATCAAGAATTTCTTTCCCCCCACAAAACACTATAGCGACGCTAACCTGCAATTTTACATGTCCCTATTCAAACAGGACCATCCGAAGGCAAGAAGAAATCGCAGTCTCGTTGTAGATATTGATAGTAATCCAGGAAACCATAGGCAGCGTCGACTTCAGATCCAACAGACGTCTGTATTTTCATTAACAACAAGGTGTGCTTATGTTTTCTTTGCAGCTGGCATGAGGGACCGCAGTGGGTAAGCGCGATCCATATTCCACTTGTCAACGCTGGCGCGGAAGATATTGCAACTTCGTCACTAGCAACGTGTGCAGTGAGGGCGTAACCCTTTCTTCTCGAGCCAAGCCGCTTCACGCGTGTGACATTGCAAACTTTTCTTGGGTATCCCGACTCCTATGAGTATGCTTTTGCAATGTGTGCCCCACCGTAGGATTTTGCAAACTTCATCGGTGAAGATCAATTTTCCCGAAGAGCACATTGAAACCAAGACTCTAAACAGAGGAGTAGTCACGCATGGAATAGCACTTGATAAAGTGGCAGGTGCATCAATTCATTAGATCGTGCTACAAGCCATGTAGACCTTCACTCGTCCTTGTGTCCGAACCCTAGACTCCATATTATGCAAGCCATGTTGGTATCTCTAAGTGGTATCGTAGATCTACTCATCATCCTCATCCGCCTCGTCGTTGACAACGTTGAAGAAGCGGAGCTCGTAGACGCCCTTGGAGGTGGAAACGACGCGGAGCCAGTCACGGAGCTGCTGCTTCTTGAGGAACTTCTTGGTGCTGTCAACGTGTTAGCAGCATTCTTCATGTCGTGAAAGCCACAAGATTGCAGGGATGAACATACAGGTACTTCAGGTAGCGACCAGAGAACTCCTGGTGCGCAATGACTTCGATCTTGCCATCGCCCTGCTGGCTGATCTGGATGGTATCACCAAGGTTACCAGTGCGGCCCTCGACCTTGATGCGGTCGTGCAGGAACTTCTCGAAAGCCTGGATGTCGAAGATCTTGTCGTTGACGGGCTGCGAGCAGTTGATGATGAACTTCTTGGTGATCTTTTGGCCCTTCTTGGCGGCGGAAGCGCGCTTCTGTAACTTGAGTACTTAGCCTACTGTTCTTGTGCGCATGGAGTGCTGCTCCCTTGCGCTGGACAGCAAAGCGGTTGTACGTACGGTTGTGGACATTTTGGCGGTATTGGGGAAGGGAGCGCAAAGAAATGGATATCCTGCGTCTGGTTTGGAGGGGTTGGAGAGTGAGGTAGTGTCGCGCGATGCGCAGGAAGTTCGAGCAGTTCAAAATTGCCCGCGCGATGGTGGGGTACTAGGCCCGAAGAGGATAGTGGCACGCAAGCGCGATCATTCGTCTGGATATCTTTCGAAAGTCAAACGCATCAAAGAGAACCGTCACACCGTTCGAAAAACTGTTTGTCAATGCAATTGATATCAAAATGTTACATGTATCGTTCTAATTCCAATCTTGCAGCCACTTCCCATAGCGTGCTTCAGTCATCCCACTTGCAAGGTACATCTCTACTTAGGTAATAAGAGTTCGGCAGCCCAGGCACCGGTTGGATCAGTGCCCTTGGTTCTCTCATACCTTTGTGTCTGCCACAATGAATTGACAGTCTCATTTAGCCCGACGGAATCGGCTACGCAGACGAGAGAAAAAGCTCTTTTCGCGGTCAGTATTTCCCTCGGCGTATAAGGCATCTTCCTCTATAGAGTTGATGATGTCATGTTCCTCAGTCTCCTGTGTTGCTTCCTCGATCTGTGACACAGGTCGACGTGCACGAGCTTGACACATCTCCGTACGGCATTGTGGGCATGCGTTCGCACCATTCATACCTGACTCATTGACCCAGCTGTCTAGGCAGACTTTGTGGAAGTAGTGAGCGCACTTGGTGATGACCGGTTGTTCTTCGTCTTTGTTGTCTTTGTTGACCTCGGCCATACACACAGAGCATACGATGCCGTTAGAAACGTTCTGCGCTAGCTTGCAGAAATCCTCAAGCGGAACACGCTCGCCAGTCGGCTGCAGGTCATTATTCATCTCAAAGATGATATCATCAAGTTCTCCTAGATATCTCCAGGGGATATCACCGGTATGCAATCTCCCACTCTTGTAACCCCGACTCGTGTCGACGAACTCGCGGAAGCTCATATTGGCACGACACATCGGTATATAAGCTTGGCAGATGGCACCCAGCACTTGTATTGTTAGGGGCTCAATGAGGATTTGCGCGATCCAATAGGCCTCTGGGGTGTTTAGCGGGGGTATCATGGATTGCCTTACGGTAAGATGAGGATCTGAAAGACGGCAGCCTGCAACTTGACCTCGCAAAGCGCTGCAAGTTCCCCTAAGTTTAGCTCGCCGAGTGCGGGACATGCAGCACATTTCACTTCGATGTAGTTTTGCATCTCTTCACAGTAAAACTGCATCTGTTCAGGGATGGGATCCTGCGATAGAAATGTCATCAACCAGATGGCAGTCCTTTCTAGCACTGCGAAGAATCTGCCAACATCTTTTGCTGACACCTGGGACAACATCTCCGGTATCATGATAGCCAGGCTAGGAAAGTGTTCGTGGAGTTCGTCGAGGTTGGCACGGCATTCATCTGGAACGAGTGCGAGGGTTGCGTGCCGCAAGAAATCCGCTTGGAGTAAGGGAGGAGTGATTGCGTCGAGGTAGCGAATCAACATTTCGATTGTCGTGTATAGGTTGAGTTGTCTTTATTTGGGCGGGGTGATGAGAGAGAAGAGGGATCTCGGTGGGAAGGTTGATAAGCTAGAAGGAAGAGAGTGCGCATTTGACTGTCAAGGAGTAAGTGTTTACAGTGTCGCACACTCACGGGCCTTGGGCGTAGGCCAATTTTTTGCTCCTTTCACTTATTACTTTAGCAATGGCTTCTCATCACATGTTAATACGCCGCTGCAAAGAGGTGCACCTTAGGCACATGTGAATGAAGTGCATTTCTCTTCTCAAACGCAACATTTTCCCACTGTGGTAACACTCTTCCTGCTTAAGTCTAAGTTCCAGCTGCGGGTACATACTCAAGGCATCTACCGAGAAGAGGCGGCATGTTAGGAAGGCTGCAGGAGACGCAACCCTCGTCAACGCAATCAGAATCCTCACGACATGGGGTTGTCCAGCAGCTCACTTGCTCCTCGTACGCGGCTTTTAGGTCCCTCGTATGGTACCTAGTGAACGTGTCGTCTCGCTATTTCTCGTTCAGTAGGTACTAGGGAGTGCGCTACGAAAGCGTAGAAAAAAGGCCTTACCTTTTCTTGGGGAGAAGCCGGAACGGCTAATACTATCACGACACACACGAACAGGGTCGCGATGGATGAGCGCATGGTTGCTGGTGCGGGATGGAGATGGTAGTGTTGTGTAGTTTGAATGGCGTACTGAAGACTTGGGACAGCTATGGTTTCTTTGCAACATGAATACTTATAGATGAGCGCTGCCAGGCAGACCTTGCTACCAGGCTCCGTGTGGCACATGAAGATAGCGCAAACGAGTGATCTATAGATTAGCCAAGGACGCTGTCAATAGATGTGAACATCCTCGCGAAGACGGTAGCCATGCAATGGCTCTACTTTGAGATGATTAATATAAAAGAGTACCAGAAAAGCGTGCAGCGACTTTTGCCAATACTTATCCGCAGATTTCCAACTGCATCTATAGTTCGCTTCTGCGGTTATATGCTCTTATCTGGAGATGGATTCATGTTGTGCGTCGAGAAATTACTGATGTCTTGCGGCACAGTTAATCTCGCAACGCTTGGGGCCCGTTCTCTTGTACCTGGGTCTTGGTGTTGAAGCAAAGGCCCTTAGTGTACCCAATTGCTAAGCAATGCTAGACTTGATGCAGGGATTTTGGCGACATTTGTTCTAAAACTGGGCGACACCGGGTCTGGAAAAGAACGACTGTCACGTGCCAGGGTCAGTGCACTCTAGAAAAAGAACAGCGCCTGAAACGTTCCAAAACCTGGTACCATGTTCAACTGATGCGATACGATAGGTCGAAGCGCTCGCATCGCCTTCTCGATAATGATATCGAGATGGCAGATAACGAATACGGTTACATCACATTTGGCATCGTATCGCGGATTAGGCGTCCAATGTGGCAGCACTGCTAGACAGGCACCAGTGTCTGCCTAAACGCCTCGCTTCAAATCTGGACAGACACTTAGCGCAGCATCTGTGTGGCCGTTTCTTATCTTACCTCGCGAGGCTGTGGTTTCCATCTTACATCTACCTCTTCTCTCGTACCGCATACCACTGCTTGGGATATAATCATGCTACTCTCACCAGCCATGCGCAATGCCGTCCTTCAAGCAACCGCCATCTGCACCATCTCGTTGCTCTACAGCCACTCCGCCGAAGAAAACATGTTCGACGAAGTAAGACAGGATGAAAACGTCAACAAGCTGTTAAGCATTCTCGTTAATGGGACCTTACCTACTGACCCGATTATTGATTCAATCAACAACAAGCTCCGTATTGGTGAAATAGTCATCGACACCAAACACACCGTCAATACCTCATTCGGTAACCCATTCACCTACGCCACCCTCAAGCACGGCAACGGAACGGGAACCAATGGAACTGCGAACGACAGCACATCGGATTCTTTCTATGGTCGAAAATTACCAAGAGAGGTAGTAATCTCGTTCGTTCTTGCTATGCTGCAGTATTGGTGGTTCATCGGACTGGAGAGGATCCTGCCCACACGGCCTAGATATCGAGATGTACCGGTCCAACAGAAAGACCAAGTTGAAGAGAGCGAGGATCGAGAGGAAGAGGTCGTCAAGAAGTGGATTGCACAGGGGAGAGTGCATCGAGCATCGCTGAGTTGGCGCAATACCTTTTTGAAATGGGTTCTTGATTTAACAATTGGGTTGTTGTGCGTGTTTACGGTGGAGCATATGCTTCGGCAGACTCTCAAACTGAAGTCTCCAATGCTGATTTTCGACGACTTGGACGGCGTAAGTTCCTGTCCTTATCTCTGAGCCAGCTCTAAAACTGACATATCAACAAGCACCTCATCTACAACTTCTTGATCACATACTTCTCAGTCGCCCCGATCGCTCGTCTTGTTGCATTCATTGTCGTTCCGGCGTACAAGCAGATTGTTTTCATTGAAGGTATCCAGCTAGTTTGGACAGTCTTCGCAATGCAGTTTGTAGGCAAGATTGCTTCCTGGGTGGTTAAGAAAGAGTTTGTGCAAAACTTTATGAAAGACATGATCTGGGAGTTTGAGTATAATGCTCCGGAGTATCATGAGAGATTTTTTCATGACCGAGAGCTATGATTGGAGAGTGGCAAAGAGTGCTGATTGATCAGATGTTCCATATCTACACTACCACCAACTCGTTACTGCGAGGATGCTCATGCCTAGTATCCTCTGCCATACATTCATCAAACATTGTTTTTCCAACCTCCCGCGACCTGGCCTCATACTCCAACCACATGAGCGCTTCTTTGACTAAATCCGATGGCCCAGCAATAGTTGGCACGTGCCATTGGTTTTCTCCTTGGCTGACAAAATCTGCATGTGCGCGATCCTGCGCCTGCGCGATAGCACGTGCGCATTCAAGACGGGAAAGCGATACTTCAGGCGCGGCAGGGAACTTCCCTTTACGATCGAGGGTCAGGTTGAGACTGGAAAGTGACGCATGAGGTGTCGGGGGGAGTAGTTTATCGAATGGTAGACGAGGAAGCCCGTGGTTCATGTACCAAGCTTTGCGACTTATCCGCCAGGGTGCTGGCGCTGCTGGTGTCCGCAGAGCTGATTTTGAAGCACTCTTCCTTGGTCTCTTGGCCATTAGTCGCTGTCTTGACTTTGTGATGTACTCAGCGAGTAAGGCCAAAAACTCCTTGCATCTCTTACATAGCCTCGCGCTCAGTCCTGGTCTTGGTGACGGAGGCGTTGGCTCCTTCAAACGTCTCGATCTAACATGCTCTTCATATATCTCGTCACTCAGCATTTCGGACAAGGGCAAAACTGTGCGCACTTTCTGACTCGTCGTACTGGACGTGCCCTCTGATGTGATACTATATTCGCTTGTTGGGAAGAACTTGTGTCGGTTGCTTCTGAAGGACATCTCTCGAGGCACCGAATTCACCTGCGTTGAGGATACGGAGACACATGTCTTGGTACGACCAATATTGTGCGATTCCTCAGTCTCTTTCCGCAGAAGTTCTAAATGGCGCTGAACAGGTATTGGAGGCGCCGGTCTAGGGTTTTCCAACCAAGCCTCAGCCCTGAACTCCAACACACTGTCGCTGTCCGTGATGGATGAGGTCTCACAGTTCTCAAGCGATCTTTCAACAACCGGTTCATGCCGAGATCTTCTTAGTTCCAATAGGAAGGGATTGCTAGTCTTTGATGGAGTCAGGCTGTCTGGGCTCTTATGACGAGCGTTGTACGGCGGTTTAGATGACTCACCTACATATACTTGGGATGCTTCTACTCTCTGACATTCATGCTCTGACCTCCAGGGCTCGGTTCTTAGGAATTCCTCGGCAGTACAGACATCCGATGGCTGAGGCCAACAACGCGGCTTCGAACTACTGTCAACTGGCGAAGGAGGAGACCTTGTTGTCTTTGTGGAAAGCGTACTAGAGTTGCGGAATGTGCGAGGCTGGCAACCCGAGGATTGGGTTTGGCTAGCCAGGTCATCCCACTCGGATTGCCAGTCTTCGCTATCTTTACTATCGTAGTTTAGATCGCTTTCATGGCCAGCACCACCCCTCAAGCGCGGATTCGAGTGCGCTACCGCGGAGAAGTTTGGTGCATTGCGATTGTTCAGCCAGATGCTCTTCTCCCGAGATCTTCTAGCTCTACTAGTCGGCTTTGAAGCTTCTTCTTCATGCCTATAGCTCAAGCCCTCTGCAGTACACCCTTCTTCAATGAATAGAGCTTGACAGTAATCGCAGTGTTCTCGATGTTTGTCCAGCTCCACAGCCCAGTCTTCACAGTGCGCACCTCTTCTATACCTGAAGCCCCTGGAGCTTTTGTCTTTCAACTGCAGATTCAACCGCTTGACATGTTGCCAGTCAAAGCGACTGATACTGTCCTCGCGCTGTTGAATGAACTTGGCCGGAAACATGAGACGGCCAAGTCGCATGCTCAAGGGCCC
>JAESFQ010000443.1_pt1 | contig 15137 bp, 12 predicted proteins | sample 9269431 | NCBI WGS metagenome assembly JAESFQ01 (sample SAMN14502588, study PRJNA617103) | algae metagenome | isolation source: Plectolyngbya sp. WJT66-NPBG17 and co-occurring heterotrophs from well... | place: USA: Mojave Desert, Joshua Tree National Park, California | collected 2006-08-06
CCAGACAACCGCACGGCTTCCAGCTATAGTCTATCTCGCCTTAGTACGGACCGAGCTTAGAGAAGTACAGCCTAACCCCGTGTAACAGAGGCCTGACAAACGTTAGAACGTTCTAATTAAGTAATTACTCTATCTAAATAGAGCAATTATGCTATAATACTTTAGAAAAAGAGGTCTAAGCTTTAGCAAAAGATTCTGTCTATATATTGCTACGCTCGCAAGCTTGCTTCGCAATAAAAGTATCTATTAAGAAGGTTACAAGTATTTAAAACTTGCAATACTACTAGTAAAGGGTAATTCTCTCGCGGATACAATTATCCTGCGCACGGACACGGTATATAAAAAGGTACCTACAAATTTTAGTAGTCGCGAACGCAACCGCTTCCGACCACGAATACCTATCTCTTCAGCATCTCGATCGCTAAAGCATACGCCTCATCTCTTGTCTTCTCCGCTATACTCCCGGCCTCAACCTTCTTATCCCAAGCATGTCCTACGCCGGGTATTCTCTGGGAGACTACATGTCTCTTTCCATCCCTCAGCTTCTTTGCTAACTCCTCACCCTCAAACGCCAACGGATCCTGACCGCAAGTGATCATCAAGATATTATCTGGAAACTTCGCCGCATCGATAAACATCGGTGAAAGCAATGGGTGTTTAGGGTCCTGGCCCTTGAAATAACACTCGTTGAACACTGACACTATCCATGGCGGAACATTAGTCGGAGCTGGTTCTGGCTGGACTCTCTTGTATGGGTCAACGGAGACATCGGTCGGAGGGTAGAAAGCTAGGACTGATCTGAAGGTCTTCGCTGGAAATACATGGCCAGAGAGGGCAAGCGACATGTTTCCTCCTGCGCTGAAGCCACTGATCGACATATGAGTGAGATCATATTCCTCTGGGCGTGAAAGGACGTATTTTACGGCATCCTCCGCGTCATTGGTTGATGCAGGGAATGGGTCTTCAGGGGCAAGGCGATATGCGCAATCGAGAACTGTGTATGGAGTGTTTTCTGCGATGCGGCGACAGTAGACTTCATCAGTACCATGCCATGGGATAATGAAGCCGCTGCCGTGGAAGTTGAGGAGAACAGGAGATGGCCCTGGTTGTGGATTGCTTGGTTTGTAGAGGTAGACTTTGATTGTTCGGCCATCGTCCCGAGATGGAATTTGAAGAACACCATCAGTCTTTGGCGCAGGTACAGCAGCAAACCAGAGGCGAAGGAAGGTGGCGACTGCCTTGAGACGGGGATATGTTAAGAATGACATTCTATGCTCTTGTTGCTTTGAAAGATGAGATCGCAAGGGAGCGAAGGACCTCTTCACACGGCGCCCTCTGTGGTTAAGTACTGAAACATCTCCGGAAATTATCTCGGCGGCACTTATGGTCGGCATTTTGCTACAACCCGAACAAAGCTGCCGTTCGCCTCACAGTAGGATTAAGCAAGCATTTCCCCGCATTTCCCCGCATTTCCCAACGAATGTCAGGAAGTGGTTGATTGCCATACTCAGTTATGCCGACATGGAACACCCCCTATTCCAAAACTAAACCCTTTCGAAAAATTGCGATCGCCGCTCGAGCCAACCCACCGAAAACCACCAGGTCCTTCCATTATTGCATGTTCATACTTTCCAGCGCCTCTATTCAGCATTTGATACCGTTTGATCTACGGAACCCGCTCGTATTTTGTACCTTTCTCTTTGTCGCGTTGCTGTTAATACAAGACCGTCCTCAGAACGATGCCTGCTAACGTGAATCATCGTCCCAAAAATGTCAGAGAACTTCTTACGAGACATAGCCTTCTTATAAACGAACTAGAGCTAGTTATTATCTACTGTTCTTGCAAATTTTCTTTAGGTAATTCTCTAAATGCCGTTAAAAATTATCTTGCTAAGAAGCACAGTGTGCCTAAATTAACGACGAAAGAGTTAAGGCGTCTGTTGCGCTCTTACACCTTCTTAGTGTAAGAGGCTACGCCGTATTAAGCAGACTGCTCTAGTTACATTACGTACGGCTTAGCGCTAACTAAAGTAGAAAGGTATAAGGCCTACAAGAGGCGAGTTATACGCGTAAAGAGAACCTTTTTTCTCTTATCTTTCTTCTTGTGATAGGCTGAAGCCTAATTGGTTAGTTCCTCGATAGTATCTCGGTCACGTGCGCGAGGCGCACGGCTTACAAACTCTAGGTACTTACTAAGCACCTAGCGTTTGTACTAGCAGCCTTAGCCTAAGAGTTATTCTAAGCTACTACCTTCTAGATAATCTTTAGAGCTCTAGCTACTTATAATTCTCTTCTCTATTAAATATAATCTCTAGTATACCTATATAATAGCTTCTTAAGCGTAGCCTCTTATATTTTATATTTAATTCTAATTAGTAGAGCCTTACTATAAGACTCTATTAACGCAACGCGCGTTAACGTAGGTTACAAGCGAGTAGAACCTTTAAGCAAGTAGAACCTTTTTACTAAAACCTAACTAAACTTAAAGCCTACTTATAATATCTTAACGTAATAATATTAAAGAGACCTTAAACAAAAGAAATATACAGCTTACCTTATAGGCTATCTAACAAGACGTGATATTTAAGCTATAACGCGCTATAGCTACCTATAACGTCTCTAAAAGTACACTACAAAGACAACTCGCTAGAATACTCTATTAACGCGATTATAAGCCTAAATTAATAGTTCTTTAAGAATCTAAAGAGGTAGCGATTATTAGGTATATTCTTAAGCTAGTAGAGTAAGAATATCTACTTAGGCTTACTAACGTTAAAGAGATAGCTAATTCTTTGCTTAAGATTCGCAATTAGAAGCTAGTTAGTAAGAAATAAGCTATAAACTTTGTTAAGCGTTACTCTAAGCTTAAAGTTAAGTTTAATTAAAAGTATAACTATAGTAAAGCTCTTTGCGAGGATTCTAAGGTTATATAAGGCTAGTTCTACCTAGTATAGAATACAAAGGCTAAGTACGGTATCTAGAACGAAAATACGTACAACTTTAATAAGACTAGCTTTATAATAAACGTAATATTAACTAGCTTAGTAGTTATAGTAGTAAACTATTAAGAACGGCTAAAGATAGTGTAGTAGAGTAATTAGAAGTAGGTTATAGCTATCTAGAGCATAAACGCGACGAAGTAGATAATTCTACTCTTTATTATCTTCTAAGGTAAGTACTATCTCTTTACTTAGTATAAGAAGAAGAGTTTACTTTAAGACTAGGTAATTATAGTCTCTAAGAACAGCTAGACAATAAATAAGCTTAGTATTAAGTAGCTAGAGCACTTTAATAGGCATATAAAGAGAAGAGTTATTAGTAGCTACTATCTACTAGTTCTTAATAGTTACGAGAGCTATAGCTTAATTAATTTCTACTAGCTCTACGAGAAGAAGAAGATTATTACTCTCTATATATCTATACACTTCTTGCACCTACTATAGCTACTTAACGTTAGCTGTTTTGCGCCGCTAAAGAAGGCGTATAGGTACTAAGCTAAGAAGCTAATGCGTAACAAGATTACCTATATTACGAAAACAAAGTTCTTACTGTGCTTTATTACCGCCTACAAGGCCTTATTATAAGAAGTAATATTCTAGAAGACTTTTAAGGCGCTAGCTTAGTTCTATTTAATCTAGAGGCTATTATATTAATACTTAACGTTTGCCTGCGTACTCTACTGTTACCTACTATTAAGAATAGTCTCTAGTAGTCGTAAACTCTAAGTAATACTATAGAACTAGAGTCTTAAACGAAGCTAGTTCTTAAGAGGTTTTAGAAGTATATAAATAGCTTACTTACTTTAATAGTTAAGGCGGTAAAAAGTCTCTCTAAAGGCGTAGAGATAATAGCGTATACTTTAGTATTGTCGTAAAAGCGTATTACTAAGCTTAAAGTAGCTAATAAGGCTACTACGAAACGTAAATTATATAAAAGAAAGTAAGTATAGAAGAAGAAAACTCTTATAGTAGAGAAAGGTCTTTAACTAATAACTCTAAAGACGTTTAAGGCGCGTAGCGATAGAAAGAAGATAAAGAAGAAGGTGCGCGTTAAAGTAGATAAATCGTCTTAAAGACGCTATAGACGCTATAGTAAGATAGAATATAACTTGCGTATATATAAGTAGAATGTAGAAGTAGATTCTAAGTAGAATAGTATATTACGATTTCTAATTACTATTGTTAACAATACTATATAGTCGTGTATAGTCGTAGTTTTAGTAAGGTCTTAGCAAAAGTGCGTTACTTACTTAGGTGCGTTACTCGCTTGTGAACTACGTTAACCTACAAAGAAAAAGAGTTGTATCTTAGTACTATATATGTATTACTAGATAACTTGTTTAATATTCTTAATTATTAGTAATTAAACGAGTTTATATACCTCTACCTGTCTTAAGTTACAAAAGACGTTCTAGTAATACTAATTGCTAGCGTAGGTGTTAAGCGCGTTTTTAATACTACTAAGAATGTTATTAGAGATTAGAGACATAGGCTTTCTACTAGAATAATATAGTAGATTATAGTTCTTAAGAATACTATATCACAAGAGGTTTAAGAACATACTAGCATTAGTATAATAGAAGAAAGTAGTAGCAAGGCACTATCTAATAAGGTAGACAATTTTCTTAAGCTTTAAGCACCTATTAAAGACGCGCTAAGCTTAGAGAAAATTAGAGAAGACGAGCTTACAGAAGAGAACTCTCCACTCTAATAACGAGATCTCTCGCCACGGAAGCGCTAGTGCCCTGAGCATTACCGTGATAATTAGCTATAATAAAAGAATTACACTGTACACATACCTTCAATCTGCATCCTATTTTTTAAGATAATATATGCCAACCCATCCTTAGCAACCTTCAACCCAACCCCAACCCATCGTCCGTGCGACCCCAACCCAACCCCAACCCAGCCTTGGGTATCCCCAACCCATTTACCAGCCTAATCTAGTAGGCCGTCGACTGGAAGCCGTCGATGGCGATGCTCGTGTGTCTGTTGCTGAGGAAGCTTGCGATCCACTTTACTGTCTTCTCGTCTACTCGTCTCTTTCGTAGGTGCCTCCTTGATAGAAGTGCCCTGTTGCCCACAGGAGGGGCGGCGGGAGCTATGACTGCTTGGCAAAGCAATCGCGCTAGTGCAGCGAACCGTCGGTGCGGCTCTTGCGCTCCTCTTTCCCCATTGTCTCACATGCATCCTAACTCACTCAACCACGCCCACGCTCGAGCTCTGCCTGCTCCTCCACTCGCTCACACATGCTCTCAGGAAGCATCGTACCACGCCACACGTGCTGTTTCCGACAGGCCCAACGACGTATTATAAGCCGCGCAGCAGGCGTCAGCCGGTCACCGACCTCACACTCTTTTGTCGCAAAGATGAATAGGATAAAGCAGGACTCAGACTAGGGGATGCCAGTTCAGTACATAGATGATGAGTTCTTCGAAGACACCGGAGAGATGACGATGACACAGCTGACCACCAATAGTGACGTATGGTTAACGCACATCGAAAGATGGCTGTACGATGCCGTGTCTGAGTGTGAAGATCTCGCTGGAGGTAACGACGACGACAGAATGTAAATTGGAGAGGTGCTCGCATTCAACACAACGTCTCGTAATGGCAAGAGCAGGCCGATGCGATCGCGCGCCAAGTCAAAACTGCACACGGCCTTTGAACTGCAGCCAGAACACATGTCAAGACACTGTACTCAGGAACATATATGATTTCACTAAGAAGGGGTTGCCAAATTAGAAGCCCAACGGATTTGGTCAGGGCTACCGAGGCGGTCCAGGGAGCTACTACACACGTTCTGTAAGGGCTTCTTCTAATCCCATCGCGTTGTGCTGTGCTGTTGAGATAATACGATACTGCTTCTGTAGAGACTAAGCCCTTTTCTTGTGCCGCCACACACTTACACAGCATGTCACAACGCCTCCTACTACCGCATCTTTATGTGCCCTCCTCGGCGTCCAGTGCGCAATCCGCACCAGGGCGTCTGCGCTCTCGTCTCTATTCGTGGCGCCTACAACGCCATTGTGGTCATACGTCAAATCTTCTCCTGGCCGCTTGAGCAACTCCAGATGGACGGTAGGTGGAAGCGACCATGGCGGGCCGCCTAAAGATGTGGGCTTGTGCGCTGGGAATTCAATACAGACGAGGATACCGGTTGGTGAAAGTAAAGACGCTGTTCGTGCTGCCCAGTGTGGACGGAGGGAAAGCGGAAGGGCGCACAAGAACTGGACAAGATATTAGCATACACTCTCTCGACTGAGCATTTCCACTTGAAGAGGGCATACTGTATGGTCATAGATGATGTCAAATCCTTCCACACTGCTAGCTTCGCGTACCCACGCATCGCCAAAATAATCACCCAGTAAACACTGCACGCTCCCCTTTCCAATCTTCTCATCCTTAATCTTATACTCCCCCTCTAACGCGCCATCTCTCAACCCCTTCAAATATGCGTTCGCCTCGTCGACCGCATGCTTTGAAATTTCCAAACCATACGCGTCATACCCCCAACTCGCCAACAGCGCTACGTCATACCCCGTCCCACACCCAGGCACCAGCGCCTTCCGCCTAGTACCATCCTCTTTGAGCGGTACTGGCAATTGTACCCCCTCCGTGTGTTCAAAGGTACCAGGTTTCGGCGCACCGGGCGTGGGATTGGCATCGGGCGAAGTGGGAGGGTTAGACGGAGCGCGCAAAAAATCGATGAACGCGGGATTAGGGGTTCCACGATCCCATTTTATTGCGCGATCTGCCCATAGAGAGTCCCAGTCTGGCCCTTGTGAAGCCGGTGGCAGAGAGGCAGGTTGGGTATGCAGAAGGTCCTGGTTTGGAGTCACCATTTAGATGTTTCGGATTTAGTGAAACGACTTTGCGTGAGGTTTGAGATATAAGTGTGAAGGTCGAGTCTCCGGAAATGGGAGAGCGGAGATTTAATGGGTCAAAATGGAGTGTAGAGAAAGCACGTTGGTGGTTGTGGGCTGCACGCGACAATTTGAGCTACGCTGTGTGACTGTCCCACTGAGTAACATTTCCCGCTAAATAACATTTATGACTGGCGGAGAGAACTGGGGAATCTAGAATGAAACTGATTCGTGAAAGAATAGGTTGGATTAGTGATAGTAGTAGGAAATGGCTAGACGCATACGCATGTGATTTTGGGTAATTCCTGCTGATTACTAATAGTAGTGCAGATAACGTGGAACTGCAAATATGCCGTCGGGTTCCTGTGGACGCGGACATGTTAGGCCGCGCAATCTAGAAGTTCACTAATCCCTGGTTGAAATGCACTTGGCAGTAAGCTCATCTAGCTCTTCTCTTAGTAGCTTTTTGTTTAGCAAAATAAGACCGAGCAATACTAGCCCAAGACCTTAGCTCATGACTGATTCGCAGTGAGGAGGCCTGCACGTCTCCGTGGATAAATCCGGAGTAGATGTTCTCGGTCGCTGCATGTCTTCGCACTTTGCAAGCGACATGTTCACACGGTAAGTCGTAGTCTAGACCCTCCGAAGGGGCGATTATTATGGAGTCTAACAAGAGAACAGGGGTGCATTGTTGTCGCGTCTGTAAGGGGCTACGCTCAGGGAGCTATCGCACAGGTTAACTAGTGATTGTATTCGATAAAGAAGAGAACTACAAGTAGCTAGGGCCCTAAAGGTCGTTCAGGACGCGGCGGCTCGGGATAACCTTAGGCCGAGGCCGCTAGTACAAACGCCGGGTGCTTAGGAGCACCCGGGGTTTGTGAGCCGTGCGCCTCGCGTACGTGACCGAGATACCACCGAGGAACTAACTAACTAGGCTTCAGCCTCTCACAGCGTCTTGCGGCATTGTTAAGAGTATTTCTGTAAGTATGCACAACACTGCTGTAACTCTACTATGTGACCTTGGGAACGGATTATACTCTTACTAAGATATATCAATAGCCTTGTTTTAGCTTTATGGCACGGTTCGTTGAAGAGTAGTGTTGCTTGAAGATTCTCATGGTTCTGCGCGGTGGGATGTTCTATCCACGGGGAGGGAGGTTAGTCCGATGACATTGTGATTGTACCTATCACACATCGGATAGCTAGGCGAGTACAAGGCCTGATCTTATGTTCTGTTCACCTTTGTACAGATAAGCGTTAGTATTAGCTTAGCATAGAGGGATTACTGTAATCATGATCATTGCAAAGCTACGTAATTTCCATGCTGTGAAAGACCATGGCTAGATTATCAGGTAGCGACAAAGCGTTTGGCTTGCGCCAGGCCTATCTCACTTGGAAACGCTATTTCGTAAATGGTCGGGGTCTGGCTATTACGGCTCTAGCTCTTGTTCAACATTGATTCCAGGCACAGTTCGAACTCTGGGATAAACCCAAGGCAAAGGCAATAGATGGGGAGACATAAGGCCTACATAACCGTGCGCAACGCTTTCTCGCAGGTTTCCATGCTGTAGAAGTGTGACAACAGTCAAGACTAGGTCCGGATCAGACTGCAGGGCTTACCTTCTCTGTGCGATAGCGCGAGATTGAGTAAATGCCCTAAGAGGATGAGCGCAGCCGCGCGTATAGTGCTGACCGAAATCGGGTTTCGGCTCGTATTAGCGACGTGCGGGGGCTGTACGGTCATGGTTGGTTGAACGATGATGTTCTTGCTGATGCTCATCGATATGATCTTGCTATTCGCAGGTCATTACAGGATAACGCCACGATACGTGATTTAAAGAATCTTGCCGTTCCTGCGTGTATTGACCGTCATGGTCTGTCCTCTAGCGGCTGACGCGTTTGATGGAATTAATAGGAAATAGTATAACATCCTGCAATTGCTGTATGAACTGCTTTTCTCTCTACCTTACTTTAACATTATATATCGCGTAATCACGTGTTGGTTTATATTAGTATTACTGGTAACTGAACTGAACTTACTGCCAAGACTCGGTTCAATTCAGTCCAGACCCATGAACTGAATTGAACTGCACCGTTGAGATCTCATATACGCATGTATGCTAACGAATCCGAGCAAAAACCTCAAAATTCCGTAATGTGCTCCATGGTATAACTCTAATCAATTGTTCTCGGTACCTAGACAAAAGTATTGAAAGTGTAATGGACTACACTAGGGAAGTGTTTACGAAGGAAGGCCCTCCCAACTAAAATACACGCACAAACAATAGCTATATGCATCTCTATCATCCTATCGTTAAATTAGTTATATCTTCCCATACCTTGGATAAAAACGGGTTAATGTGTACTAACCACTATATTCCACTCTGCACATATTCCCATGTGATGTCTGGATTGGGGGCCATGTTCACTGTTGTCTTCAATCTGATTATGCTGACGACTAAAACACTGTTCCGCACGTCAGTATCTTCCACCTCCGAGCTTATTCAAGTGGGGGCGTACAATCCTCCTGCCATCATAACTAAAACCAACCCAACCTTTTCCTTCTTAGGGAGCCTGAACTGTCGTAGCATGAACATAGGCAGAAGTAGAATAATGGTATCCGTGACCGTATTCATTACGCCTGAAAATATGTTGATTTTTGTCCATTCAATGCATGAACCACTGGTAATGCTTGAATCCCAGAATTTTTCGAGTGGCCGGCAAGCAAACAGCCAATAAAACGACCCGATAAGACTATACAATACTACTACTACGATAGTAGCATAGATGGCCTTTTTGGGTTTCTGCGGCAAGGACCGTAGGAAGAGGACTAAGATTGATACCTTGCTTAACATGATTGAAAGGCCGTAGAATGTAACGCATATTGCGGCAAACTAACAGCTTTCATTAACCGGTTTATCCCATGCATAGGTTATGGAGGACTGTACGGGATCATTTCATACTTTCAGAAAATTGCCATTGAATGTGGAAAAGGGGACATCCTATAAATGATGCCCTAATCCGTAGCGAATGACTGGATCTGATTAGCCGAATATAAGTCGCACTAGGCGCATGATAGACTTACGTAGAGAGTCAATAATAGATGCTGCGCACGCTAGAAGCTAAACGTAACAAATATTTAGGTAGAGGCATGTACAAAACGATTAGGAACTAACCCATGCAAGAGCGATCATATCTAAAAATGAGCCCCATACTTATTTATGCGAAGATCGAAATACTTACAATCATCAATTCCCACTGAGCGTATAATAAAGCCTGTTGTGTAAAGACGCAGAATCACAAATACCGCTGAGACAAGGGATAGGATGATGTTTGTAATCAGGATAATATGCTGAAGAGACGGTGGATTAATAAAATTTGGTGTGACTCCTGGTGGTGGAGGAATTACTCCAACATTTTCCACCCGAAGCGAGAGGTCAAATGAAGGCATTACGCTATGAAGAACGTAAAAGTTGGCTTTCAAAGGACTAGCGATGTATTGTGATAGATATAGACAACAATGCGCACCAGGGAAATGTTGTGCCAGATAATGTTTGGATAGTGCGGGTTTCCTATGCGCCACACAACTTTCTTGGCCGAATCGGAAGCATAGCCGTACGCTACTCGATTTTCTCTTGAGTGGGTTGCTGACGGTACTGTAAGCCACCGCACCGACAAAATTGTATGGAAAATGGTAGCTTTGTATGAAAGTGCACTGACACGCGCTAGCAACCAGCTCATGAGAGAGCCCTGTAATGGGGCCCTGACCTGGAAGCCAGGGCTCCAGGATCGCCGATGGGGCACTCTGTGCTTACAGCTGTAGATCTATACGGGAAAGCCTCAATTCCGGTGCTGGTATTGCACGTGCATGCAAAAGAGGATAATGAAGGGCTAGACACAAGATGGGTAGAAATTGCAGGCTTCTGCTGCACCTGGACCCATGGTGTGGTGAGTTTATCCACTGCCCAGAGATAAGCTCTCAAACTTGCGGGGACGGTGACCTCGTCGCCGGAGCACTGGACCCATCGCGCTGGGTCTGATTTGCGCGGCCCTGCAGGGTGACATGCAAGGCATCGGCGGAACCGGGTGATCGCTCCTCGCTGTTCGACAGCTGAGGCTTTTGGTTGTGGGGACAAATCTCTCTGCATGAGCCTGACAAGGCCAGGAAAACTTGGCCAAATATGCTTTTAAAGCGTTCTCTGTGGACCCCACCGCACATGAGGGCTCCCTTGGCGACGGCGGGTGATAGGGCAGAATTAGCTGATGGTGTGTTGCACAAACCGATTCCAAAATTTGCCGCAGATGGCACATACCAGCTCAACAAAGCTGCATCTGAGCGCAAATAACGCAAAGAAAGCAGATAAAGAGGGGAGGAGACCTATCAAAGGTAGTGGTAGAGGAATTGCTGGCTGAAAATGACGTTGAGGCACAGATAGAGGAGGAAACACGCGAGGGTAGGTCCCGAACAGGTGCAGGCAGAGAGCGCAAAAGGCACTGCAAAAGCTGTGGTGAGGCAGGACACAACTCGGGTACGGGTAAGGAAGATAATATAGATAACAAGGAGTAATATAATATCCTATTCATCGCAGTAGCTTGTTGTGGAGTTGAGCTATCTGCATGCAAAGGTGTGCAACCTCGGTGGGGTGCGCAGCTCGCTTGTAGATGACGTTATTAAGAAGTCTGCTTCGAAGTAGCTTCGAAGGAATTGAATTACTTCTACCAAGAGCTTAAGCTAATAAGCCCTTGCAGGCTGTAAGACGTTGCACGAGGGTAACTGAACTGATCTTACCGCCAAGACTCGGTTCAATTCAGTTCAGACCCATGAACTGAATTGAACTGAACCGTTGAGATCACTGGTGGCTAGCGCGGACTGACAATGACTCTCAGCTGCAGGGCCTTCCTGCTAACAAAAACTTTCGAGGGCATTGCTGGGTGTAACGGGCTAGGTCTATGTCCGAGGCTGCGCCATCGTGCACAGATATACGGCTCGTGCGGGTGGCTCGCGCTCGTAACCTTATAACCTCGTGTGTAACCTAATCCTCTCCCCTTTTCTTCCCATCTTGGTTGTAGATAGCATCTGGACTCGATAGCTGGAATCCAGTTACTAGAGACCGCTCACACTGGGCACAAGCGTCCAGTGTGTCCATCAACCAAGTAAGTTGCTTGGTTGACATCAAGGCGCTAGAGCACTACAGTGGGCCGGACTAAATTAGTGGGAACCTTAAGCACCAACGCGCGACACTGGCCAATCACCTCAGGACGATCTGATTACGTTAAAGCAACCAGCTGAACCGGTCGGTCCAGAGGGTCCACAGTTGCTTGGAGCCCTGGTGTCAACCAAGTAACTTACTTGGTTGATGGACACACTGCAAGCGTCTTTGGAGATGATCAGAGTGATTCCATTGGTCTTAATATTCGCGCACATGGTATGCTGAGAAAACCCGACGTGCATGACTTGGAACCTTGTCGCAATGGCAGCTGCCCCTACACCGATCTGGCAGTGCCACCATCCCAGCGGTATGGGAACTTCCATTGGCACGGACTCCAAGCACATGTTGTTGATTCAGCCTGCTTCATCGAACTGGTCTGCGGATGTCACTGTTTATTGAAGCTGATTTGAAGGCTCGAATCATACCAAAAATGCCGCAAACCTTATAGGAACACCATGGGCTGATTCATGAATGTTTCCACTTGCGGCTACGAACCCTTTTACGAGCCGCCTCATGCTAAGAGCCTTCTAATTGGATGAAAACTACCAGTGCACGACCAAGTCAAGCATTGTCCTCTGGCCCGGAGCCACGACGAGTTCTGATTCGTACGAAGAGAGGGGTAATTCCGCCTTGGCGACTCACGGGGGACTGGGTACCAGCCCAGCATGTAAACCATAATTCAGGACTCAAGTGGCACAGCTGTTCAGAAAAGCAAAAAAAAAAAGATGTTAACTCGCGATAACATTTACCGTGCGTGACGGCCCAACATATAGGATCCCAAATTTCGAGGTCGCCATCACTCGCACGTTCTTCTACGCGTCAAATAAGTGCTAAAAGGTTAGTCTAGCTGCGTTGCATGCGGGCTGCGAACTTGTTCGCGGATGCATAGCCATCGCAGGATGCGATCACTGCCCCAGCGACAAATGCACGCGTTATTGGGTGCATTTCAGTGCGGGAAGCTCTAGGAGGCTTCGTAACTTTGTTCTGCTTGTATGCGAAAGGTTTTCTGCGGTTTATTCTGTTCATTTTGATGGTAGTTTTGGAAGAATACAGTGTGGAAAAGTTGGGATGTATTATGATAATGCAATGCGGCTGGTGAGATTTGTCCCCCGCGCTAGTGCTAGTGGAAATCAGCTACCCAACTTAGCTTAGCGCGTAATCTACGAACGCGAGACCTGCGCGAAACCTGCGCGTCTCTGCAGCACATGAAATTGTTCACATTACTTTTGGTATTAGGATCGTTTTTAGTTCCTCTAGCCTAAGTATGGAAGACATCCAGCTGTGATGGGCTGGAGCCTAGTTGGCGAATCCTCAATGATATCTCGGTCACGTGCGCAGCGCACAGCTCGCGACTGAACGCGTCTGAACGACGCTCAGACCAAACCCCTAACCTCGGCCGAAGGTTAATCCGAGCTGCCACCGATTAACCTTCAGCACCCTAGCAGTCTATAGTTCTCTTCTCTATCGAATACAATCTCCAGTATACCTGTGCGATAGCTCCTCGAGCGTAGCCCCTTACACCAGCCTCCTCTAGATTTTTTATATGACTCCTACGAAGAAGCGTATAATGCTCTCAAGGCGCATGGCATGCAACACAGTTACGGCTTTGTCCTAAAGCGGAGTAAACCTCACAATTCCGATGTCAAAACACGATATTATTACCACTATAACCAATTCCGGAAGTACCAGTCAAGCGCGAAGATACTGAGCACAAGCATGCGCTCAACGGGATGTCCCTTCAAGCTGGTCATCTTTAAGACGAAGCACAGCGACCGATAGAAGCTAGAGGTTCAGGACAAGCGATATCCAGAGCGGGAGAAAAGCAATTCGAGAGAAACAATTAAGCGGAAGAAGTCCAATCGAGGCGTTGCTAGACAACTTATATACGGCAGACTAGGTCTTCGCGGTCAAGAAGGATAATAACAATCATGTCCAAAACCTCTTCTTCGCCAATCAGAAGCAGATTAAGATAATACAGGCCAATCCCGATGTGCTGCTAATAGACTATACATACCAGACCAACAAGTACAAACTTCCACTACTGCACATACTCGGCTGCACCAACTTGCAGACTTTCTATTCTGCAGGCTTCTACTTCCTTAGCAATAAGATCCAAGCTAATTACCATTAGGCGATCGCGAACTTTCTCCTCAGAACAGGTGTACAAAAGCCCCGTGTGTTTATTAGTAATCAAGAGGAAGCATTAAAGATAACAGCTCAATTGTTGCTCCTAGAAGTCCCTCAACTCTTGTGCGTGTGGCACATCAACAAGAATGTTTAGACAAAGGCGCAGCAGACTTGGCGAGATGCCAATAGCGTAACGAGGGAGGAGAAGAAGAAGATTACAGAATACAGGGCTAGGTTCATAAAGCGCTAGACGCAGGTATAGCCTACTCTAACTCTACGATACATTTAAGAAAGCTTTCGTTCAAAGCGTCTTACAAATTTTTCGCAGAACTAACTAGAGTAGCTTGTCTACGCAAAGAGACCATTAGAGTTCCAACTTAAGTAGAATAAACAACTTAAAGACTACAGCTACTAGCAGGAACTTTGCAGGTACCTGCGAGGAAACCAATATCTCACACGCACCAAGTAGGCAGCCGCTTAGACTTCTCATCACCGACACTATAACACTATTACAAGCTCGCCCGTCAAAGAGATGCACAAGGTCTTGAAGGACTATCTCATGACCTTAAGAGGCGATTTGCTGCGTGTCGTTAAGAGAATTAAGCAAATAGTCATAAGCTAATACAACAAGTACAACAAGAACGTTGCTTCTTCTAAACACAGTGTTAAGTTTGAGCATAGACTAGAAGCAATGCCATTCCTGCCTCCTAGCATCCACAACGTCCTAACGCCGCCAGCGATCGAGCGCATCAGGCAACAGGACCTTCTCCGCCAGAAGGAGCAGAGACAACATCAGGGTGGGCACCCTTGTTCAGACCTTTTTGAAAAAACGAACGGTCTTCCATGTCGCCATACGTTGCAAGAAGTGGCAGTGGCTGGATCGACCCTACGACTAAGCCATCTGTACGACGATCATTGGCGCTATCAACGCGACC
>JAESFQ010000444.1_pt1 | contig 15131 bp, 10 predicted proteins | sample 9269431 | NCBI WGS metagenome assembly JAESFQ01 (sample SAMN14502588, study PRJNA617103) | algae metagenome | isolation source: Plectolyngbya sp. WJT66-NPBG17 and co-occurring heterotrophs from well... | place: USA: Mojave Desert, Joshua Tree National Park, California | collected 2006-08-06
CTGACCGCCCTCGGGTCGGTCTCCTGCGCAGACGCATCATTTCATCCCCATTGCAAACGATGCACAGACTGCCCTCCCGCTGCTTGTCACTCATCTAGTCGCGATGAAGATGACTTACGAGTCTCCTTTCACACCCCATAACCGACCAACAGTCAGCAGATCTCAAACACTCGCAGATGCTTTGCGACAGCTGATGAGCGTCTGCCCAGCACCTCGGTACCGAGCCAACATAAAGTTTATGCAGCTATCCAACATGAGCCTGGCTGGCGTAGCCACGATAGAGCTACTTTGCGCTCACAGGCTCGGCGAAAGGCCGAACAATCGTGGCGAAATCGATTCGCAGTGCAAACGCTTCATCGACCCGGTTGTCGGGTTCTCCTCTACTGTCCCATCGCACCAAACCTTTCAGGTCGTCATAGCAGGGGCCAAGGCACCCGGTAACCAGGTCAGTCCATAGGACGCACAGGTGTGGGGAAATGCTCAGCTCTGATCAGGCACCTACACGGGTAGCTTGCATCGCACGAAGAAGACGTTGGCTTCTCCTTGGAAGCGTTCATCGCTGACACGACGGAATTTCCGACAGCGCAGAGTGTGGTACAATCCATGGCGCACTAATTCCCCAGGAGTTCGACCGAGCTTGCCGCCCGGCGTTGGATGCGCTATCTGAGCAATGCCCGTTGCAAGACGCTATCCGTGCCCTAATGACCGATGTGTAACGTGTCCAACGGTCATGTCTTATACCTCCGTTTGCCCCCCTGAGCTTCAGCTTTTCGACAAGGTGCATCGGCCCTCTAACCTCCGGAGGAAACTGTTGGAAAAATGGTACGATACACAGTCATTACGTAGGCACGTGGTGACAGTTTCATGTTTGATGACCACAGTTTGAATGGCGTGTTTGAACATAGCGTGTACTTCTCATCCTTAGAGCTTACGGCATTGTATACGTCAAGTATATTGACGGAAAGACTTACTTTTCTATTGACCACCTACTCATACGCTGAACCCACATATTTCCAAATATCAGACACACTTAGCCCATCCAATCAAACATTCACTCCCTACCCTTCAACTCCTCCAGCCTCTCCACCAACTTTTCCCACCCAGCACTATCTTCCCAATTCTCCTTTCCTTTACCCATGACACTCCTGACTGCACTCCTACCCTTAAACTTCCAATCCTTAGCGACCAACTCCCCACTCCCAGCCGCTAGTCCCTCTGTACGTTCGCGCGGTCCCAGCGTCTCATAAGCATCTACAAGGTCAATCGTCATCTCTACAACAGCATTCCACTCGTCTTCAGTCCCAGACTCCCATTTCGGCTGACTCGTCACCGCTCTCCACGCCTTCTCGTGGCACTCGAGCGCAGAGCTTGGTCGCTTGGTGTGTGTGTATAGCGTCGCTAGGATGATCCATAGTTTGGGTGACACGGTGATGAGGGGTTTGATATGTTTCTCCACGAGGTCATTTACAAGACGGGGGAGGCCGGGACGCGCAATGTCGAACTCTTCTTCAGCTGAGACGACGTGCTTGACGAGCATGTCGATGACTTCTGCATCGACGCACTTTTCGCCTTCGGTTGAGCCGCGGAGTTCGCAGATGCGGCGTTGGGCTGTTACCACGTCGGACCACGAGGGTGGGTGCGTCGAGGCGCTGACGGCGAGGACGTTGTTCCAGATGCGGTAGTTGTCGTGCTTGATTGTGGCGGCGCGTTTGAATGCCTTTAGGGCGTCGGTTCGGGGGTGGTTTGTTACTCGCGTTTCTTGCAGTTCGCCGTCTTCGGTTTCTTGGGTCCTAGGCTTGAGGTGGAGAAGGGAAGCTGCGAGATTGCTCCATGCTTCGGCATCTTGGTCGTCAAGCTGCACGCAGCGGGAGAATGCTTCTACGGCATTTTTGAATTGAAGTAGCTCGAGGTATGCGCATCCAAGCGCGAACCATGCGGGATGGTAGAGCGCATTAATTTTCAGGGAAAGTGAATACGCTTCCGCGGCTTTCTCGTAGTTGCGTGCTGCGATATAGCGTTGACCAAGAGAGCGTTGAGCGCGCGCGTATCGTTTGCCAGAGACTTCCCATGCTTTTTCGTACATGGATAGATCGTTATCAATGTCACCGAGGATGCAGTAGTAGCGCGGTGCTTCAGCTGGCGGCGGATCGCGTTCAGCGCCCTCCCACTTCTCTTCATCCAGATCCACATTCTCGTCATCACCATTGGTGGCGTGGAACAATTGCCGCCGAACCATTTTCCGCGCTCTGTCTTCTTTCTCCGTGGCAGCATAGCATAGCGCTGCTTCAGCCCACATTTCAAGTCTCTCGTAGATCTCAAGTGCAGATCGCAATCCCCCAAGAGCGACCCATCGAGCAGCAAGCTCAGACTCGAGCTCCCAACGGGATGGCGAGCAGAGCGGAAAGATGTAGCGAAGGCGCTCCTCAACGGATGCGGCCTCACTCTCTTTCGCCTGTGGGAGAAAAGACGTGATTTTCTCGCCTGTTTCAGCATCGGTGGTGGCATCGCCCGAAGTCTCAGCAATAACTTGGTCGACGAGCGCTTGCAGCTGAAGCAGTCCACGCTCCATAGTCCGCGACTTGTAGCCTTCGATGCGACTCCTCACAAGAAGAGCTTGTGTGTAGACTTGCCAATTCGAACTACCACCTTCTAATACTCTCGTGGCATATGGCTCGGTTTGCTCTCTTGTAAGACCATCTGCGGGGTTGGTGTTCTTGATGCTCTCAGCCAACGAAAGCATGATGACGGAATCTAGCGGATCGAGCAGTGGCTGATTTGAAGGATCCATAGACGTGAGAGATGCTGGTAGAGTAGACTCATCCTTGATGTCCATGGATGCAGTATCGTTAGTAAAGGAGATTGATTCCAGCAACGTATCGTCGTTCAGATCCAAGGCCTTTGGTTTTGAGCTCTCATCGGATGCGCCATTAGTTTCTGATCCCGCACTTCGGGCGAGCACGATCAACTGACTAGTGTCCTTCTGTTGGAACTTTGTTCTCTTGCCCATAAGTCCAGTCAATGCAAATTCAAACTTTCGTTCTGATGTTGCCTGATCAAGATCTGCCCTAGCTTTCTTGTCCAGACCATGGTGCGTATGAATCGCAGCTCGCTCGAGCAGGAAACTCGTGTGCAAGTCATTGATACCTCCACTCTTCTCCGAGTTCCGGATCAAGTCCTCTACAGTCTGCAAGTCCTTGTAAATAACCTCCTGTAGACTTGGCGCTGGCTCGCTGAGCAGTCTTTGATGTATGAAATTGACTCTGAGACGCGCCCACGCTGAAACTGGGATGCTATTTTGGACGGGTGGACTGATGAGGATGGTTTGCGCAAGACATAGCAGCTCGATGTTTGGTGTGAGCTTGTATGCCGCGACACCATCTGCACTCAGCGATGCAACAAGATCCGTACGCGTCTTACTGAGAAGCTTCGCATCACCTGCGATGTCTTGTGAGAGCACTGTTTCGGCGGATTTGAATGGTAGCGGTGGTCCAGTGACATTAGACTGAAGGAACGCATGCAATGCGGCGATGGCGACCAGGAGGTAAACATGCTGCCGATATGCTGACGTCTCTTGTATCGAAGTTGACTCGTCCTCGTTCCGTTCTGATAATAGAAGTCCTAGGCGATGGATGATATAGTCGCTCCAGAGACCAAAGTCGCTTCTTTTGACGTCCTTGGTTGCTTCATTATCTTGATGGCCCAGTAAAAGCTGCGATTCCGGTAGTTGAAGGACTTTCAGGAAATCTCCAGATTCTGTTGCTTTGATGGTAGTTTCAAGCACTGCTGCGAGTTCATCGGGTAGCGAACTGCGAAAGAAACTCAGGAACACGTCCGCCATGTCTATACAGGTTGGTGTAGCGTTTGGGGTAGAAAACTGTCGCGTGCGATACAATGGAGATTGTACGGGGAGTGATTCATTTATCCCATTAATTTTGCATATTGATAGCGTGGTTGCGGGGCTACTTTGGGAATTTGCGGCGATGAGTAAGTCAGTGGAGAAAAAGGGCTGTCTGGTGGCACGCCTAACTGCTTTAGGAGAACAGGGTCCGATCCACCTCTGCATGCAGTACATACCAGACCTCCTCTTACCATGGTTCTGTAATTATCACGTTGAGAAGCAGCAAAGATGACAAGCTGGAATCAAGAAGGTGAGATGGGCAAATCATGCATGTGAGGTCATGCTTGACTATAGGTATAGAGATATGATTCTGCAGAAAAATTACCTAGGTGTAAGGGATCTTGTCATCATCGCCAGCGTACGTTCTGCCTCTATCGAACCAGCAATGCATGACACATGCGGAATAATCAGTCCGAGTCGCTGCTTGAGCTGCTCTTGTGGCCCCTGCTGCGGCTCCTACTATGGCTCTTGTGCTTATGGCTGTGACCAGACGAACTATGGTGTGAATGGTGGGAAGACCCATGATGTGAAGACCCATGATGCGAAGACCCATGGTGCGAACCGTGATCGGAGCTACTGTGCTTCCTATGTTTCTTGTGCTTCTTGTCCTTCCTAGAATCATGTTAGATTGTGTCCGACATAGCACTCGAGTATGTATCCAGCTTACTTATCAGGGAGGAGGTTGGCACCAACCGCTCCCAGAAGCGCTCCTCCTAGAGTGCCTAGCGCTCCACCTCCAAGTTGATTGCCAACGAATGCGCCTCCTGCACCTCCAATCAGACTTGAACCAAGGCCACGGTCGCCTTCGGCAGGACCACCAGGCGCACCGGGTTGACCGTATGGCTGCGCACCATAGCCATGCTGTGGGTCCTGATAGCCCTGCTGTTGGTGCGATCCGTACTGCTGGTTCGGATCGTGATGGCCTTGCTGCTGGTGTGCGGGAGGCGGGTAGGGAGAGGTACTGCGATTCGGATCATAGCTTTGCTGGTATTGACCCGGCGGCGGGGCGCCATAGCCGTGCTGAGGTGGCCCATGTGGGTCATGCGACGGTGGAGGGTAGGAGCTCTACTATGGTGTGAGTAGCTGAAGCCTGAGGTACTGGATGCGCCCATGTTGCGCAAGGATACTGACCTGTCCTTGCGGGTAAGGACTGTGATGTCCTTGACCATACTGGTCCTGGGGCGGGTAGCCTTGTTGATGCTCTCCATAGCCATGCTGCTGCTGTGGCTGCTGCTGGTATGCGCCGTCATGGCTGTAGCCGTAGCCTTGACCGTGGCCTTGACCCTGACCGTAGTAATCCTGGCCTGACATGTCGTCCTCGAATGCAGTGTACGTTGATGTCTAGAAGAACCGAGGTGTGTAAACACTCTAAGTAGGAATGATGCGGAAGATAGTCGGTACGTGTCTACGGCGGGGGAGGGGCAGGATGGCAGACGGTTGGGCCTGTGTGATTGCGGCATCACACGCACCCTTTAAGTGTGACATGCCTCTGCATAGCGCTGACTGCACGCGCCACATGTTTACGAAGGTCGTTCATGCCCAACGGGTTCGACAAGGGTCTCATGCGGCTGAGCTGTGAGCGATTTGGTGATGGATGTGGAGTCGGACATGTCCGGAGATTTGGCTGGGGCACAGCACTGACCACCAGCCATCTTTCGCTTCATCCGTGCAGCTGAGACTGACTTCACCGGAAGAACCGCGTTGTGTTGTATCTCGCTTGGATATACCCCGTTATATTTGCGGTATTAATTGTTAATTCATTGCGTAAGTGTTCACTTCACTGAAGCGTTGTTGCCTTTGTGCTTTCGGATATCGCTCCGCCCACAGTCCTCCTCTATGGCACACTGAACCTCTTTATTCCAACTATGCACAAGGAGTCTTACTCGGGGCATTGATGAAAGTCAACTCACTTAGGTTACGCTCAGTACTTAAAGTCTACCGTAAATATGTACCCCATATTATAAGTTAAAACGTTATAAAAGTTAGCGCACACCTTTAGAGTATATTGTAGCTGAGATACAATTCTGGGAAAACGAGGTTCTTCGTAACCATCCGTCCGAGTTTTCCACGCGATCTTCTGGTGATGTCCTTCGCACTGCCTATCAAAGCCGCGTACAATTCTCTAGCTATCCGCTTCTCGATGGCTTACCAAGCGCTCATACGGTCTTTCTTCGAAGCCAGTGCCAATCCGTCTCATACAACATGACTACGATGCCCTAGGCGACTAATGTATAATCGCACGCGTCGTTCCTTCCTTGTAGCACGGTCATGTTGAGGTTTTGGACTAGCAGAGAAGCCGCATCGGCCTCCTTGCTGGATTTTGAACAAGTTTGTCAGCGAAAACTCACGTAGGTATGGAACTGTTCCACTGTGTTTTGGAGCTGTCATCAAATAGCTGGCTCATATATGACAAAGGCACAAAGAGTCGAGGGGAGGGTTTTTTGCTACCTAGCAACGCCTAGGTAAAATGCAACAACGCATGACGATGAATAGTTAGAGTTATCTGGGGCGTCTCTCGCACATGCTATTGTCCTTTTATCGTTTTTGAAACAAAGTAGAGAGGTATGCTCCATTACTGACCTAAACAACCCACCGCCCAACGTGCCATCAACACCACTGATCACAAACGAAGATATGATGAAAAAGCGTATTTTTCATTGAAAAAGTTGTCCGCACAGCGTCCATATATACAAGAAGATCGGCTAGCTAAATATTTACATACGAAGCCTGATAAAACCCCCTTTTCTCTAATTCCCTATTCATTTCCAACCTCAATGATCATATCCTTTTAGCAGGTAAGACACCTATAGCCTAGAACTTGAGCGTGACACCAGCGGTGCCAACAACAGCAGCCTTGACAGCGCTGGCCTCAAGAAGCTCAGGAACCTCGTAAGGAACCTTGGTGAGGGAACCCGTAGGAGCAGCGTTCTCGCTCTCACCAAAGTCGTTACCCTCAGCAACAGCCTTGCCACCGTCGGTGCTGTAAACTGCCTTCTTAGCTCCAGACCAGACGTTGTTCTGGATGAGGAGCTCAGCGCCCTGGCGGGTGTTGATACCGTCGCTGACGTTCTCGTAGTAGTTGTTGTAGAGATGGCCGGTACCAAAGCGGAAAGAAGGACCGCGGGAGTTGATGTTGAGCCAGTAGTTGTTGTTGTAGGTGACGGTCAGGTGGCCCTTGTCCTCAGCGCCGTTGCTGTCGGAGTGGCCGACGAGAGAGCACTTCCAGTGGTCGTGCATGAAGCTGTTGGAGACGGTGACGTAGTCTGCAGCGTGTGTAACGTCGAGGAGACCGTCGTAGTAGTCCTTGTCGTGGTCGAGGTCGGAGGAGAGGTCGACGTGGTCAACCCAGACGTTCTGGGCTTCCTGGATGGCAATGGCATCACCACCTACGACCTTCTCCATGGCAAAGTTGCGGAGGATGACGTTCTTGACTGCCTTGACAGTGATGGTGAAGTCGGACAGGACGACGGAGGCGTCCTTGCCGATGACGGACTTGTTGCTGCCGACCTTGACGTTCTCTCCGCTTCCCTTGATGGGACCGGTGATGAGAACGATGGCGGCATCTTCACCCTTGACGGCAGCCTGCAAGTCACTAAGAGAGGCAACTTCGATAGTCTTGCCTCCCTTTCCTCCAGAAGTACCTCCGTTTTGCGTAGCGAAACCGGTGGTCGCGACATCTTCCAGAGATGCAGCGCGCTTGGCGAGACCGGCACGCTTGGGGGCGATCTGAGAAGGCATAGGTGCTGCCAGAGCAGAGACGGCCATGAGGCCGAGAGACATGATTGAGAACTTCATTGTCAAAAGAAGTGTGTTGGTCAAGTTGGAAAATGAATGTGAAGGGAAAAAGCGAAGGACTGGAGTTTTTGGTGTAGAAAAGAATTGAAGAGCTTTGCTGCCGAAAATCTCAACGGACGACCACAAACGCCCTTATATATAATCTGGTACCCGCCTGCATCGGGTGCTGCTCGTCGATGGTGTCCCTGCTGCGTGGTCGGGCCCTGGCCGATGGCCTACGCGCTCGGGGCATATAGTTTCACGCTCTTCGCACCAATACGTTCCGCCGAAATCCCACCACAACGGAAGACCAGGGCTATCATGCTCGATCTCGGTTGAGCCCTCCTCCCTAGGTAGATTCTGGACAGCGGATGAACGACGCGTCATGTCAAACGGTCTTGGCAATCATGCGGAAGGATTCTGTTTGAAACGACTAACCGAAACGGGCGCGGATAACTCCACTTGTCGAGATGTTAAATTGCAAAAGGATGTCGTTCGAAACAAGGTTGCACTTAAGCACCGTGACTGATCACTTGTAGGAATGTCTTGGCAACAAAATCTGTGGAGACATGGCGGGCGCTTGCTGGTATCGTCACCGACCGACTGGTGGAGTGGGCGGCTTGAGTCGTGGATGATCAGTAAACAACATGTATGAGATGTACTCAGGTGGTCCTGATGGATACACACAATTTTGAAAATATGGATCTGTTGTGCCATACCATTCGGTCTGGTATGGGCGGCTGTCGAGTTGTGTGCAAGGCTGACCGCGGTAAAGGTACCTATGATGATTTGCAAGCCTTTCGGCCGGAGCAAAGTGCGTGGTTTGGGTGACCGTAGATGCGTGTGTATAAACTTTTCTTTCCTTGAGAATGTGCGAGATCTCTGCCTTTGCAGAAGCGGTGGGACTGTTGATCCAACCACGATTGGCCCTTTGTACGATCCAACCCCCGAGCAGGGTGCATTGTGACAAGCAGCCCATGTCTGATGATATCGTGATAATGATTGGAGATTATCTCAAGGAGACCCTGTATTGTAGATGAAAAGGATTAAGGAGGCACGAAACGGATGTGAAGCCTCTTTTAGACCTCCGGGTGACGTTTTGACTGCGTCGACCAACTTTTCTCAGATGCTCAGGAGAGCTATCCATCGACATGTATGAGAGTAAAGATTAAACAGGAAGGAAGAAACTAGTAGTTTCAATACTGACGTGTGCGCATCCGTTCAGTTGTGGTTGACATGGGAGAGTCAAGCGTGAGTACCTCTGGTCAAATGTCACTACTGCACAGGCAGATTTACAACAAGAAATGCTACGCGACGGGCGTGGGAACTATATAAGTCTATCTTGAACAACTAAGGTTGAGAATGATAGACAGCATGAGGTTAAATTCAGCGGGTGGTCGCAGCGCTGCATAGGTCGAAAGAAGGTTTCACGAGTGAAAGTGACATCATCGCCCAAAGCGGCAACCACCTTTAGCTGAAGCAAAGAGCACGCCAAAGAGGACAGCAGAGCATAGCACAAGGCAGCAACAAACGGTTTCTACAACGTGTTCATACCTCTATTCCGACTATAAAACAAACTCTTTCTTCCGCACAACAGCTTAGAAAGTAATTGTCTGCTTTGCTGCGACTGGCACTTCGCTATACTCGGATAGCTGCACGAATTGCACAGCCCTCGTAGAACGCTACAGATACAAGCGCACCATTCAAGATGCCACCAATTTCTATTCACAAAAACGCACCAATCGCGCCCACCACCGCCGCAAAAGCAGACGGTATCACACCCTCAACCGCCGCCTCAGACGCCAACAGCGCTTCAAACAACCCTCCACCGACACGCACAACCCCCGCCTACGCCCCTGCTACAACAACACAAGATGCCTCAAATCCTCCTGCTCCACAGCCTGGATCTCGTCCTGCTGTACAAACAGGCACAGGACTAGGAGGATATTACGACGGTACACCAGCGCCACCTCAAGCAGGTGCCGTTCCAACGGCAACGGTGATTACAACAGAAACCCGACAAGCACCACCACCACCGCAGTTCAGTCACCCTCCGCCCTCAGACTCTATGCTAGCAGGCCGCTCCACAACAATATCCACGACGCCTTCTGCTGCAGCAAGCAAACCCGGTCCTACAACCCTCAACTACGGTCCTGCAGCCTCACCGTTCCAGACGGCTGATACTGGAGGGGCACAACAAGCGCAGCCTACGAGAACGAGCTTGGAACACCCACCGGGCTACGTTCAGGCACCGGATAATGCGCCGTATACTGCTGGAGGAGGCATTGGTAGACCGAGTGGAGCGGGAGACGCAGAAGGTGAAGGCGTTGGCGCACAAGCGTGGAGTATGTTGAACAAGGCTGGCGAGGCACTGAAGAAGGGCGAAGAGAGTGTGTGGAGGGCGGTTCAGGGCAAGAACGGCGGTGGTTTCTGAGCAGTTTCTGTCGAAACTTAGAGCACGAGCTGGTGGGATGAGCATGAGCAGTATACAGTGCAGTGCGGCGGCTTTAGTACTAGCATGACGATTCATCACTTGATAGTGGAACTTGATTGTTGCGTACAAAGAAACCCATGACTTTCTATAGACCACTATTTCCCCCATTGCACCAAGCGATGAAAAGAGGAAGTACAGCCAGGAATCGATAAAAGCAATGCAAGCCGGATTTGACATGTGAATGTATAAAGTACAGGAGTGTGTTACCACCCCGGGATCGTGCTTTTCGTTACCAAGAACAACCTTCCGCCCGCAGGGCTTGTCGTCGTTCTCATACACGTACACCCCATCCCCATCTCTCACGTCGCGATTAGCTGCTTCCACCACATAAACGTAGGTTGGGGGTATCGAAGAGGGAAGAAAGGCGCTTAACCAGATCCACCCTTGAACTTCTTGCCGAAGAGGATGAGCTGGGCCTGGTCGTAGATGGACAGGACACCGGCACCGGCAACACCACGGAGGATGTTGGCACCAGCACCCTTGAAGAGAGACCTGACACCCTCGGCAGCAACGATCTGGCGAGCGGCGTCCATGGTACCCTTGTACTTGACGGCCTCACCGGAGGTCATCATCATACGGCGACGGATGGTGTCAAGGGGGTAAGAGGCGATACCGGCACCAGTGGTGACGGCCCAACCAAGAGCGAAAGAGGCCAAGAAGTTACCCTCGAGGGTACCGGTGAGGAGGACAGGCTTGATCGAGTCGTACATACCGAAGTACAGACCACGGTAGACAACGATACCAGCAACGGAGGGCATGAAACCACGGTAGAGACCACCGATACCGTCGGAGGCGAGGGTCTTCTTGTAGACGTCTACGAGACCGTTGAACTGGCGCTCACCACCCTTCTTGGCCGACTTGGCGTCGTTGGCGAGACGGGTACGGGCGTAGTCGAGGGAGTAGACGAAGAGGAGGGAAGTGGCACCGGCAGCCTGATATTGTTAGATTGTGATATGGTAGGTAATGAGCGGATATACTTACACCACCGGAGGCCAAGTTACCGGCCATCCACTTGGCGTAACCGTCACGCTCCTTCTTGTATGCGAACATGGACTTGTAGGTGTCGCGGAAAGCGAAGTTGAGCGCCTGGGTGGGGAAGTAACGGATGACGTTGGCAGTGTTACCACGCCAGAGGGAGAGGACACCCTCGTTCTTCGCGGTACGGCTGAAGCACTCGCCAATGCCGTCGTACTTGCGGTCGAGACGACCGGACTTAAGCATCTCATCCTGTGGGGTGTGTTAGCGAGGGTCTCGATGCGGGGATTTCGTGGTGACGAAACTTACCTGGTTCTGGATGAGGAGCTTAACACGCTCGATGGGGGCAGCAGCGGTCTTCGAGACGGCGGCGGAAACACCACCCACTGATAGGCTATTAGTAGCTGTTGTGTGCGCAAAACTTTGCGGATAACGCTCGCATCGCAACCAGATGCCAATGGCACCCGAATTGATGGAATTGTGAATAGAGATTAAACGTACTCAAGAAGTCCACCACGAAACCCGGCATCCCAAAAAGGCTCTTGTCTGCGATTCGGTCAGCGGCGAGCGATTACGTGCAGTGCGTGCATTCGAGACATACCCTGCTGTACGCCCGACATCTTGGATGATGTATGGAGGGGAGATTGGTTGAAAAAGGTGAAGTTGCAGATGCTGCGTTGAAGGAGGGAAGGTGTATTTGTAGCGAAGCTGCGACAAAATCTGCCAGCTGCGCTAAGTCGCACTAAACCAACCATGTGCTAGTGGCCTTGCCCGCTATCCCGAGCGCTTCCTCATCAAAACCTCGGAAACGCGGGTTGAGACAATGGTGAATGTGTGAATATGAGAATGTGATCACGATAGCTTTCGCGTTGTAGTTAACTTTATCTATTCTGAATTCTACACATGACCTACTCCATAATGATTTACACCTCTCACCCTTGTTGCTTCAGACAGCACCCCAACAGGCGTTGCCGTAGCAGCCACAAAATGGAGGTTTCTGACGAAACCGCGTCCAAAGGCAGCCCGCAGCCGTCAATTCAACATGGAAAATCCACTGTGGGGTTGTACAAGTGTTCACATGCCTCTTCGAGCCCAAGTCTCCCACGCCTCTCCTTTCTGCGAGCCACCATTGTCAGGGTCCGCCATTTTTAGGTCGGGTAATCTCGGGGACGGAGCCAGCCATGGAGGCTCGGGCCAACAACTAGCGGCGAGAGCTCCAAAGAGCGTGGGGCCCGAAACTCGAGAGCGGCGAATTTTCCATCGCGCTGCCCGCTATTGGAAGACGTGCCGCTATTCGCGAAGCCTCGCCTGGCTTCTAGGGCTGCCGAGATGCCATGGCTAGATGAGTGACGTTGGTGCTGCAAGCTTCTTCGGATCGTTTCGTAAAGTTGGGCGACTTAGGAGTCGGTTGTCGATTTCTGGCAAGTCTTCCATACTTCAGCAAACCTTCCCCCTCATGGCCTATCCAAATACGCGCCCAATGGCACCTCTATCTAGCAGACGATAAGGCATCGCTCAAATATTTGAGAACCATCATCGCAGTTCCAGGTGTATACATGGCACCCTCCGGCAATGGTATCAACTTCACGCAGTTGAAGCTTTACCAGAATGATCTCCGCAATTGTTCACCACTCCTATAAGGTCATTTCAACCAGACAAGACTCAGCATGATAGGTAGATGTACGCCCCGAGGTCGGTCTCTGTGCAGCCATCAACTAGGCAGGCAGAGGGATAGCGCTCATGTAGCTGACTACAGTATGCTCCTATCGAGCTCTCTTTTCTATGCATCCCTTCCTTCCCTTCTTCATACAATTAGTAAAGACTGGTTGAGAGCCTGCCTTGGGTTTCGACACTCGCTTTTGTTCTTCTGTAGCCGCTAGGCTGTCCGGCACAAGAAGAGGGAGTACATGGGTTAGAATATGTAATTGCTAGGAGTAAATTTATGTACTTAGGCAGGCAGTAATCATATGTAAAATCTCTAGAAGAACTTCCACTCGAATTGATATTTGCGGCAACTACGCGACCTCTGAGAGACATCATGTTCCGAGAGCTTCATGCTTTGATTATGTCTCCGCTACACGTCGTGGGTAAATGTGTAAAGTCTTTCCTCTTTCTTCCTATATACTCTCTTCCCTCTGCGAATATGTTCACTATCTTCCTTACCCTAGAACACACTGATAAGAAGAACATAGTCTTCCACTAGTAAACCGTAAAAACACTAAAAATCCGGCGCGAAGCAAGGCACACTCTCAATGACAGGGAAATGGGCATGCGCTGTCACAACCATGTGCTTGGATCGCGCCAGCCAGTTAGTCCCAATGACACGCTGTTGAGCATGTAAACTAGCAGACAGATCATCCCTCAAGATGAGCGTTGATGGCTCTACATCTCATCTTGTTCACACACCTGGAACCGGCACCATGCGCTCGTAACGATCCAGACAATCGCCCAAACTTCGCATTACTCATTATCACTTTCTGACTGCTACGCCGTCTCTTCGCGCATCCTCCACTGACTACACATAGCAACGACACAAGACCCAGGCAAAAAGACACTCTCGATTGGGGAAAACCTCAAGTCGAAAATCTGCTCTCTACATATCGTTAGTACTAGTGCACAAAAGTCTTATATAGGAAGCATAGAGATGCATTGAGGATGTATGTAAATGTACATATATACCAACGAGACTATCGAGATGAACAACGGAAAGGATATACCGCAGTTTGCTGCTAGTATACCATTCACTCAGTCTGATGAGTGATCACTTCTTCGTCGCTCTGTTCCAACATCTATCCTACGCTCTTACTGCAATTCTTCCGTCATATCTCCTCCGTTTTTATCGTGTGCATGTCTCTTTGAGGACAGCAACATTCCACATGATAGCATCGCCCTGAGCCGTGCTGACGCGGTCGAATGCGACGACGCGTCTTCTTCATCTAGTCATCTTTGTGATGTCGATGGATGTCTGCGCTCATACAGTAATTCCCTCCTGGTGCCCAAGGACATGTATCCACATCTCAGACCGCGCTTTGGCGGTCGTGTGAGATGTCGGGCTTGTCATTGAAGGCGCGAATACGTTTGTTGTTTGACAGCCGATAACCACGACAATATTCTTTGAATATCACCAAGGGTTTTTCGCGACTACTTGAAATAATCTCTTCAAGGTGATGTTGGCATTGGGTCTGAGCCAACGTCACTCTCATCGTTGTCGATTTTGCGTGACGCTTCACTTGGTCTTCTTCGCCTTGGACGGAGACCTGCTCGCTCGCGGCTTTGCCGCTGGCTTTGCTGGTGAGGCAACTTGCGCTTCACTAAATCTCTGTCGCGATGCCGAGAATTTGCTCAGGAGATTCTCGTTCAAAGATCGAGCTGGCTTGCCGGCGTTGCGCGAGCTCTTACGAGTGCTTGTAGGCACGGGTTTGGGCAAACGAGACTTGCGTCGGCCAGCTTGGGCCCGAGCGTTGTGTGCAAATCCAGAGGGAGCATCCTTGTTCTCGACAGTAGCAGCAGCCTCATGGCTGTTATCACTGTCATCCATGAGGGTGTCGCCAAGAGTGTCCGTCTCTGTCTTCACTGCTCCTTGGTCGGATAGCGCAGATGAGTCTGCATTGTTCAGTTCAGCCGCCTCGTTTGCGTCAATCACGATATTGACATTCTCTGGTGTCGCCAATCCCTGCGCTGGAAGCTTGAGACCTGGTGTGCTACCCGAGGAGAAAATGTCCGCAGCCGGACCAGAGGCGTCAATAATGGATGTTGGAGTCATCTCGCTCAAGGTAGGAGTTTGCTCCTCGCCAAGGTTCTCCTGTGTACGTAGCATCTGATATGGCTTAGCCGACCCTTCATTGTCGTCAATGCTGATCTTTCGTTTCGTAGCCGGGGTCAATTCGACGGCGACGTCGTCGGTGATGAGCTGTGGAACCGCCTCGTTCAGAGTCCTTGATCGCTCGCCATCAAGGCTTTCAACGTTGGAATCGCCATCGTTCAAGAGGA
>JAESFQ010000445.1_pt1 | contig 15121 bp, 15 predicted proteins | sample 9269431 | NCBI WGS metagenome assembly JAESFQ01 (sample SAMN14502588, study PRJNA617103) | algae metagenome | isolation source: Plectolyngbya sp. WJT66-NPBG17 and co-occurring heterotrophs from well... | place: USA: Mojave Desert, Joshua Tree National Park, California | collected 2006-08-06
CGATCTTTACTTTACTAAATAAGATGCATTGTAATCTCGAGTTCCACTATAAATTATATCCCAATCTCAATCTTTCCCGAAGCATCGCTCTTGGCTGAACTGACGAGTCTGAAAGGCGCTGAGCTCTTTACATGTATTGCAGCCTTCGCTGGCGGAACAAGGATAAAAGGAGGGCCCTACTTGAATTGCGGGCGTTACTAGAGACGGTTGTATAGTATTTACGGATCTTGTGCTCGGATTGATGCACAAGCCGCCGTTTTCTCACCTTGCCATCACAGGTTCTTCGTTGAAGGCACCCAGTAGGCAGGAATATTGCCGTGATGACTTCTCTTGTATCTACGATACCTATCCTAATGCGGCTCATGTCGGCTCTTCTCTCCACGACTGTGGTGGGCCTCGTGCCTGCAGTCAGTGCAGAACTATGTCAGGTGTCTGATGGCAGCTTCGACTTCGTATGTATCCCTCTCGACCGCGATACAATGTTCGAAGCTGCGCTGACGATTTCTCAAGGTCATCGTCGGGGGCGGAACCGCTGGTCTTACACTGGCCGCTCGACTCCGCGAGGATTTGCCAGATTATTGTGTACTGGTAATCGAAGCTGGGCCTGATGGACGCGATGAGCCACGAATCTTTATACCGGGCCTTAGAGGTTCGACCTTTGGCTCCACATACGATTGGAGCCTTCTGACTGTGCCACAAGCTGCAGCAAACGGCCGAACTATAGCGCATAATCGTGGCAAGGTCCTTGGTAGTACTTCGGCCTTGAACTTACTTGTCTGGAACCGTGCCACCGTAAAAGAATACGATGCTTGGGAAGAGCTTGGCAATTCAGGTTGGGGTTGGCAGAACATGTATTTAAGTATGCTGAAGACAGAAACGTTCCAACGCCAAAATGGTTCCGCACAGTACGGCATCGACGGTGTTGGCTATCTAGGACAAATCCAAATCGCTCTGACCGAGAATCTGCCACCCCAAGTTCAAGCTTGTGTTCCAACTCTGACCAATCTTGGTCTGCGAGAGAACCTCGAATCGTTGAACGGAACCAACCTTGGCACAATGTACCAACCAGCTACATATCACGTATCCGACCACACGCGGTCTTACTCCGTAGACTATATTCCGGAAGCTGGCGATAATCTGGTTTTCATGTTTAACACCACTGTACATAAGGTGCAACTCGACAAGAAAGGGTCCAAGGTGACTGGCGTCATACTCACTGACGGCACGTTGATCCGAGCCCGGATGGAAGTAGTTATCTCAGCCGGTAGCCTGGTTTCTCCAAAAATCTTAGAACTTTCCGGTATAGGCCAGAAAGCTGTTTTGAGTAAGGCTGGTATCAAGCATATCATCGATCTCCCCGGCGTCGGAGAGAACATGCAGGATCATCTCCGCATCCAGACCACATATGAGCTCAAACCTGACATTCTCGGAGTGGATATCCTGAAGTATAACACGACGTTGGCGGCCGCTGAGTTGGAACTGTGGAAGCGGAGTGAAACCTCGCTGTACCAATATGCCGGCAGCTGCTACGGCTTCTTGAAGTGAAAGCAGGCTCTTGGTAATGAAAAAAAGCTCATTGAACTGGCAAGACAATCAGCGAACGGCTCCAATCCTGTGGACCAAAAGAAGCTTGAACTGCTCACTAGTCCTGACTCGGGAGCACCAGAGCTTGAGATAATCTTCGGCGATGGCTATCTAGGAACGACCGGATAACCCAAAAACGGCACAGCCGGCTACGGTAAGCAGTATGCGACGCTTCTTGCTAGTGTCCAGCACCCGCTCGCCCGAGGATCAGTGCACGTCAACGGGTCAGACCCTGTGAATAAGCCTCTTATCGATCCAAGATATCTCAGTACGCCTTACGATCTAGAGGCTTGATAGCAGCAGCGAAGTACACGCGAAAGATGGCTCGGACCGCTCCCCTCAAAGATGTCTGGTAGTCCGAATACGATCCTGGCATGAACACTCAAACAGACGCAGAGTGGGAGACATACATCAGAAATAACGTGTTCACTTTCCACCATCCACTAGGTACCTGTGCGATGTTGCCGAAGAAGGACGGTGGCGTGGTCGACCCTCAGTTGAGAGTGTACGGCGTGGAGAACCTGAGGGTCGTGGACGCGAGCGTTATTCCAATGATCATCTCTGCACATATCCAGACGGCCGTCTATGGCATTGGAGAAAGAGCTGCAGAGATCATGGTAGCAAAGTACCGCTGAGAGAAGGGCATCCGGATTCTCTTCTTGAAACGTGACGGGGGGGGGACGCGGGCCACACGTCACGACGGGGATCCAGGGCTAACCCAATTAGTAATAGCGAAATGCGTCTTGTCGTCATGATCCTGCTGAACTTCTCAGTTTCTTTTTCGAACGTGACATAGCCAGGTTCTTCCGCACGAGAGCTAAGTAAAACTTCAATAACAAAACATCTGTCTTTGTACGATGAGTAAGTACTTCGGTCGATGATTGAATCGTTCTTTTCAGAAGTGTGGCACTGCAGGAAATCTAGCTAAACAGGCGCGCGAGAATGAACAAACGCCAAATGCCCTCCCGGCCATGCTTACATTTGCAGCATTGAACGTCGAAGCCAACCCACCATTGCGAGACGCCACACTGTTTCAACGCCCCATCCGGCACTACTAATTGCTCCTACTCAAGATATCGAGATAGAGCCGTTGGAAATTAAAGATATACAAGAAGAACTATTTCAAAACAAGTGTACACCAGGATTTCCAGCTTCCTCACCAGCTTAGCTCAAGGACATACGGTCCTCAAGAAGGGTTACACAATGGTCACGTAAGGCGGCCATCCGGCGTTTATTTACTGCAAACGCGGCAGAAATAAGCCATATTATTGGCACAGCAGAGTTCATGCTCCGAATAGGCAGGCGGTTACGTGTGGTGATGATACATCGGTGCAACTGTCTGTTGAGTTTGCGGAACGGGTCCTATGTATGCTGGAAAATGGCCGTTCGCACGCATCTGACCAAGTGCACGCTGATGGTTGTTCATTGCGGTGGCGAATATGGTGCCATATGCGCTGTGTGCGGTTCCATCACCACCATCCCATGATACTGCGATGACCCAGAGACGGCGATGAGCCAATTACAACTTCCGAAACACATGTTATACCCATTGAAAAAGATCATCTCGAATGAGAAGTATCGCGCACACACGAACTTGGTGCCAAATACCCCAACATGCCCTCGATGTCATCAGGTTGCATGTCGAATGTACGCAACTGGAACGCATTGTCGGCGTCTTGATGTAGGGTACGCATATTAATGGCCTACTGACTGCGTCACTGCGCCTCGGGGCAAGAGAAGCTTCGCGCTCCTCTAATGCTCGAACACAATCAGCGGTGTCCTCAACGCGGTGTTTGAGGTTTTTGAGATCTGCGTTTCCTTGCTCTGACTTGGCGATGCGCTCTATCTGTGCGTGCTGCGCTTGCTGTGAGGCTCGGAGCTGTGCTACGAAATCAATAAGCACGGTCAGCTAAGCTTGTGCTAGATTCAGGGTGTGTGCAGGTCCTGGAGTGGATTGCTGAGTTTGAATTTAGGTTATCGCTGAAGAAGTTCCTTTCAATGGAACCTAGAGGGGTATTCTCAGCTGCTCTCATATACTCATAGTGTGTCCCTCACTACCAAACAACTGTCTACTACGCACACGCACTCCAACGCCCTTGTACGACATCTCTCCGCTTTCCAACGACTCATCTCTTGCGCCATGAAATACATGTAATTTTCTATGTTCATACTCCGGCTGTATCTCTCGTTGTCGCCCTACGGCACCTCCTCTTTATAAGAAGAAGGGTATTTTGAGTTTCCTGTGTCTTCGAAACTCTGCGGATGGAGCCAAAGTAGACCAGCGAATGTTAATCGGAACTACAGAATTCAGAGGCGAGTTGTGTTTTAAGAGAGCGCGCGGCACTTCAGTTTGGGTGCGATTAATGATGGCGTGGGCCGAAAAATCCCCGCAAACACCCAGACACAGCTATAGGGCCATAGTGATATTGATGTACCGCAGTGAGCGACGAAAGGTGCGCTGCCGGATGCCGATAGGGACTAGAGAGCATGAAAAAGGGGCTCCCTTTTCGGGTTAAGCTCGCGTTTAGTTTCATAATCGCACTTGACTACTCTGTATCTGCCTAGGGCACTTGGTGCATGCTCTTCGGGCATTACCACACCTAGGCGTAACTTATCCCAAGTCTGTGGTATGACTTGGCCATGATGCCATGGCCCACACGTCTTTTGCCCAGCTAGCTCCGAAGCCTGAGGTGAGCAACGGACGGAAGCGATCCTTGATGTGAAGATCACTTGGTACAGTGTAGCTAGGATAGATGATTCCATACGCCTTACAGGTTTTATTCTAGGAAGAAAGTAGTCATACTTCTGGGTGGAACAGTAGCCACAAATTTGGATTCATTTATTCGATATGTTCCAACCATGGTGTTGTTGTGTTCATTGTCGGCCAGATACGCGTTCGCAACATCTAGCACCAGCTCACATCCCTTGATACTTACCTCCACTTGTCTCTGAAAGTGCGCCTCATTGATAACAGGACTAGCCAGCGTACCATTCGCGTTCTGAAATGCTGTTACTTTGAGATTGTCGGCAGGACTGATAGCGTCGATGCGAACAGATCCCGGGCGTGCGAATCGGAAGTAGCCAGCGAAGGCCCATAGACGTCGGGATACTTCGAAGGTATTACCTTCAAGATGAACGAGAATGGCATCACTACCTGTAGTGTTTCCCGGATTGTCTTGCGCGCACCACCAGTGAAGATATCCAGACGTGTCGCTGTAGACAAAGGCTTGGTGCCTATCCGCATCATTAGTGTCGATTGAGTGCGAGCTGTGCACTAACCCTGTGACTTACATGTAGATGGCCCATTGCAAACCCTCTGCCAGTTGGCCAGTTGTGTCCCAGGTTGTGTTGAACGGACCGCTGCCGTCTGACCACTCAGTCTCGATGTTCGGTTGACCTTGCGTATTGAATGGTCGCTCTGGCATGCTTTGATAATTGTGCCACGTTGCGATATCGTACATCTTGCCGCCACCAGCTTGTTGCAGCTCATAGAGAAGATTTCGTTCTTGACGAGCGCCAGTGGCGTCGCAGCAGGAAACTTGCAAGTCTTCACGATGCATTTTGACGGTAGGATAGAGTAAAGTCGGCGGCCTGATACCCGTCGGAGTCCATGCTAGCGTAGTTGACCGGGTTGAAGTCCGGTTCGTTATAAGCGCCAATCAAACTGACATTGATGCCCTTCTCTTCATACAGTCTGACGTACTCCACGAGATAGTCAGCGTATGCTTGCCGCCAGTCATGTGTGCAATTCGTGCCGCGCACACCGCAGATTAATCCGCCATTGATGTCTGTGGCATCAGTTTTGAAGCAACCTGGAGCTGACCAAGCGTCTGCATAGATAAAGAGATCAGGGTTTGCAGCCAAGGCTTGCTGCGTGAGCCTAAGCTGGCAGCTGTCGGCAGTCGAATCATTTGTTCCTAGGCCTGAATAATTGGCCGGTGCTGAAGGGGTCGAGGGACAGCTGCCAAGGATGCCATCATTAGGACTCGAGCCGATGCGGTTACGCAGGACGGAAAGACCTCCAAGATTTTCATTGAACAGGTAGTTGCTAACAAGTTGTTGGTTTGAAGGTGAGAGACGCTGAGATCCGGTTTGGTCGCAGGCAACGCCAAAGGCTCCTGAGCAGCCTCCTCCGATCATTGTTTGATGTCGAATAGTGGCGTCAACGGTGACCTTCACGGGTGACTCGGTCTGTGTGTATGCCCATGGTACAGGGACATACTGAGCGCAAGTCGGACTCACGTAAAGCAGCGGAAGAAGGAATGTGACGGCCATGGTCGGAATGTTGCAGTCGATACACCGCCGATGCCCTGATCGAAGCCTTCCTGATAACTCATGTTATACACTGCACCTCATTGGCCAATTTAAAACTCCTAACATCAAACGAGAGAACTGTGTCCGTGTTTAGAGTGATGACGACACAATGATCACAACACACCTCATTTACCCAGAAAAAACGGACCCAGGGTAAACTCGGTACAAACATTGTAATCCCCAGCCCGTCAATCATACGAAGTGACGCGAGGAATATCGAGAAGGGCCATGCGCTAAGCTTACGTGCCGGAGAAGGTGGGGCGGAAATCAAGCTTTGCGGGATGCTTAGCGGGAAAAGGCTTGAGAGACGCGTGGATCGGCTGAACAACTTACAACAATGACGATATTAGCCGGTCGACTTTTACTAGGAACTCTGTATGGCCAGCCAGACGAATTTGACGAATGACTAAGTTTGCAAACAATGGTCTTTGAACTGTGCAGTGAGATTTTATCTGGCTCGAGACATGAGCAGAGCGGTAGAGTGCACGGAACGGCTTCGACGAAAGTTTTGGCATGAGAGAATAGAAGGTCAAACACAAGATTGAAAGCAAGAGTAGACTATAGAGAGATAGAAAGCAGGATTGACTTGGGCGCCGAGAGGGTCGAACAGTCGAGGATGACGGCTCTGTTCTCATGGTGTTAGTAACAGCCGGTGGCGTAGATCTGAGCACGTGCCGGGGTTCCAAGAAGATACAGATCAGATATGGTTGAAGTCTTTGATACTATACAGCATGGGAGCCCGGCTCACTTCTAGCATATGTCGTGTAGCGCAACGGACACTGCCATCCCGTTTGACTATAAATCCAATTCCCAGCCTTGGCAGACCAACTAGGAAAGAGACGAAATCGCAACTATGCAGGCCGCCGTCACAGTGCACTCAGTCGATTTGCCGCTCGATCGCTCCGTTCTGCCTCTACATTCAATCGTGTAGTCAGATTCTGAGTCAGATTCTCTACATGTGAAACAGAAATCTCACCAATCGTGACCGCCCTTAGAAGACTTCGTACAGTACTCTCTAAATGAACACGCATGTTTGGAGTGGTGACTCTCTCAACACACCCGAGACGCGACTGACGAAGGTGATCGTCTCAAGTCTCTTCCTTATAGAAAACGTGGCAAGTTGCTCACCAGCATAGCTCAAAGTTTGTCGGGAAAATCTGAATTGCTCAATGCGCTCTTTCAAGTCTTCCGTAGGTTCACCATGCCTTACAAATTCAGTGTTGAGGCGGTAGAAGACTAGGGAGGGGTGAGCGTCAGGGCTGTCTTGGACGCGTCTAGCGTCGGTCAAAGTGTCGACCAAGAGAGGCTCGCACTTCCGCAGCGCTGATGCCTTCAATAGCATGTTCATCTCTTTGCAGCGACCTTAGTATTCATTTCCGTACCTGTCTGGATATTTCCGGAGATGCAAGGCTGGTCGGCTTTGTTGTCGTTGTCGACGTTGTGATGTGCTTAGTGTCCATGTTGTTGACTTGGATTGCGATACAGGTCCGGCTGTTGACTGAACAATAATTTTGACCACCAAAGAGAGCGTGCAACAAAGACTCCATAAGCGCCAAGTACTACTATCGATACGAGATGAGTCTAGTAAAAGAGAGATGAAGTCAGGCAGTGTGACGAGCACGCGATACAGGAATAACACAAAAGTACTCTGCAGGTCATGATCGCACGTGCATGCTTACACTGCACCATGAATAGCCTTTCATGCTTGTTCGATGGTCCGCAAGCTCAGTAGTCACCATCTTGTACCGCCTACTTCTCATTAGCCCGAGGATGTCTCTTCTCCCCATCGCTTTCTTGATGCTTGATAACTTCTCATGCCAATGAAGCTAGAAATTCTTCTGCCTTTCTCTTTTCCCCCCTCTCAGTGTATCTCGACCCAACTCTTACAACTTGGATTTGATGGGCGCAAACGTGCTGCCTCCTCCACCCCCAAGAACTTCAACAAGCTCGTCGACCTTCTCCAGCACCCACGTACATCCCTCATCGCTGACAAGCCATTTGATGCCCTCCTCCTCACCAGCCTCGGGCTCTTGTTTCCAGGTGCCATCTTCCCAAGCCTTCCTCAGCCCAAACACATGACTGAGCACCTGTGGTCCAACACCTTGCTGTGCCCTCAGACATGTGATAGCTATTAGGCTCGTCGTGATGCGGCCCACAGTAGCTCCTTCTTTACGTGGAGGGTCAGTGAATAGGCCGCCGTACTCGCTGTTGATGATAAAGACGGGCAGATCGGGGTGTGCATCTCCGAGCTTGTGTTCGAGTTTGGTTTCTAGAGGGCGATAGATGGCATTCCACAGGGCACGACCGCGTTTGTTTATGTGTTCGATGTTGGAGGGATCTGGGAAGCGCGAAGGTTTTGTGTTTAGGGAAGATGCGATCGAAGAGGGGAGTTCGGCGCGGAAGGCATTCAACATGTTGATCGTGCGTGGGATCTGTAAAGTGTCTTAGCACATGACGCTCCCTCATTATGAGGTGGGTGCCTTACACCATTGAAACCTATACACTTCAGGCCAATCTCACGCATAAACTCGGCTGTCGCAATGCGTTCGCTCTCTGGCTCGGATGTAGTTGAGCTGTTGTATAGGGCGATCATGGACTCGGGCGAGTTCATCGTCATTGTCGCAGCCGTGGATATTCCTAGCCATGATGGTCGCCCCAGCTTTCGGTCGGTGGCTTCTTCTTGTATTCGTTTGTATAAGGCCTGAATTCTCGGCGGTGCTGGTACGGGACCTGGGCGCGAGTGCGCAGCGTTGATGAGCGACTTGAGTGTCGGAGATAGCTTTGACATGGTGTGCAGGTGGCAGATGACACAACGACCAAAAGGTGATGCAGGAAAGTCACGAGACAAACCGTAACTGCGGTCACAATATGAATGGGTAGAGAGCTGTATTGCGCCGTTTTCAGGACAGGAGTATTTACCGTCGACGAACATACCTAGGTACGATGACGCGAAGCCGATGCCGTTCCGAGGCTCCACGTTCGGCAGTTCTTCAAGTCCCGGCCATGCTGCGCGCCAAGCCATCCTCCAGCACCCACACCAGCCGAGCCCTTAGTAGTCTATCTCGAGAACTTGTAATCGTATAGTCATTCGCTAGACTAAAATCTTGCGAAATTCACGTTAATCAGACTCCAGCGCCAATCGCATGGCTGCATGTTGAAAAGGCAAGAAGTGAACAGAATGTAGACACATTAACAACAGGCAGAAGAGTGGAGAGTCAATAAGGATGATATAGACAGAGCGAAGATACCTACAATCTCAATAAGAAAGTAAACAGCAGTAGTTGTACTTGCGGGCGGGCAAAGAGACTGTTCATAGGATGAACCTACTCCAGACATTGACAGACCAAATATGGAATCATCCTCTTTCACCTTAGCTACCACCACCAGAGATGGTAGCGTCGAAGGGTTCGGCGATAGAGACCTGACCAGCAGCCGCAGTATCTTGTTGTATGTTGTTGTTGAGCTTCGTCATCTCCTCCGCAAGGCTGTCAGCAACATCTTCTCCTTGAGCTTGCTGAGCTTGAAGCTTGATGACAGTCGCCATGAGTTTCAAGACTTTGTTCTTGATCTTTCCGTTCTACGGCATGTTAGGCTTTGTTTTTTGGCTATAAGAGAACCCACGTGCCTGAATTTGGTCGGCTTCATCACCGGTAGCAGCTTCCACTGCTGGATTGAAAACTTCCTTTTCCGCATCGTTGGCGACTTGATTGACCTCATTCAAAAAGTTGAGGTCGGCTGGGTCAATGTTTCCTGGGTTTTGTAGGTCTAGTGCCGAGAAGACAGCAGCAGCTTCGGCTTGCGCATTTCCAGCCTGTCCGCCTGAGATCGAGATGTCGTTGTAAGTCGTGTCAGCGAGAACTGGACCGCTTTGGCGGGCCATCACTACGCGCTTGTTGGAAGTAGGCGCAGCGATAGAGAACGCGGCGAATGAGAGAATGGCGAGGGATTGGAAGTACATGATGAATGTGTATGCAGAAGTTCTGAGAGAGGGTGGAGTTGATCGGTAGGTACAGCACAGCTGGTATCGACAATAAAATTTATGAGAATCAGAGTCACAGCGTCAAGCTGGATTTGTTTAGAAACTAACAGGATGATTCAAATCGCTTGATGATAGGAAGAAACTTAAGGCGCGGATTTGTGATGCATTCTTATACATGTTCTTGGTGCGGCATTGCTGTAGTCTAGATACACCAGACGCAATATCTCCGATCCCCAGGTTTCGTTCATGCCGAGCTGTTCCGCCTGAGCACCTTTCTAGGCGCCATTTACTACACCATCTGGGGTGTCTGACTGGCCGCAAAAGTCTTTCCACGAGTAAGAATATTTGGCCCGGAGTTACAAACGTTGCACGTCGCCAAACGATGGATCGTGCAGTCCTGCTTGGCCTAAGCTAGATTTCGTTCCTGAGCGGCAAGGCCTTGAAACCCTCCGGATGTCAGAAGCTGGAACTGTGGCACCGCTGTGCATGAGCTTGGCGAAAGCTTAGTCCTCAAAGTACCTGTGGCGTTGCCAGAAGTGGTTTGGCACCCGCGATGCACGTGCACTAGTTGGCGCTGGAGAGGCGATGATTACTTATGTTGGCGTTTGAGTATAGTTCGTGATGCAGATAGGCTCGGTTGAAGTGGGGCACTGTCACATGGCTTACTCTATTAGCGTAGTTTATTGATTACATAACACTAGCCAGAGGAGGACCAAGGAATTACACTTCGTCATCGCGCCCCTCTTACGCTGCGAAGTCTATGGTGAAGACACAGACACTGACACCGCCTCCAGCTACAACAAACGTCTCGCCCGGCAGACCTGTGTCGCCGTTGTATGCGACGTTGATGCCAGCAGCCAGAGGGTCAACATTGTCCCACGTAAACAGGCCACTCATCTCGTTGCAGACTGCCACGTCTGTGTTGGCCTCGCCTGTGAGCCGGGTTTCAAACACTGGGGGCATGGTGCTGTTGACAAGGTCGGGAATGTTGACGTTGACACCATAACCCAGAGGCAGAACTTTCTGCCCCTTCGGTGTCTTCTTGATGAACTCATTTACTACATCGAAGGAGACCTTGGCTGCCAATGCGGCGGGATCCGAATCACCTTCTACATTGAAAAAGGGCACCACCTTGTTGGTTGCGCTGGTGACGATATCTGGAATAGAACGTTACACAGCTGCGACATTTGCGCCTACAGTTTCACTCAAACCGATCACGAAGGGACCGAGATTTGTCCGTAATTGGGGCCGGCAACGAAGAGATCAGCTTTCTGATGCCAGTCGGGGTAGTAACGCGGAAGTACGTAGTCGAGCGCCACGAAGGCACACGCAGCACGTGTGCCATTATAGTACCAGAATCGTTCGTTGCTTGGATCACGGCCAATTACCGGTGCGCTTACAGGGAGATGATCGTACTGGGATGGGATTGTGAGGCTTGTTGACTCAGTCCAGATGACGGTACTGTCCTCGCCGCTTTGTTGCTGCCCTGGCGCGATGATAAGCACTGGTAACAACTTAGCGATGAGTACTTCAAAACTGAGACGATGGAACACACTACCCTCACGGCCCGCTTCAACCAGCAAGTTTGTACAGTTCTCTTAGGTTTTCACTGCCAAATCTGTTATCGTTGCCCATGTGAATTTCCAGTGCATCTGAAGACGAAGCAAGACCTAGCGCTACTGCGAGTGCAGCATTCAGAGAAAGGCGCATTTTGAGCGATTGACTAATTGTGTGCAAGCTTTAGGAGTCGCAGAAACAGCGCAACAAGCTCCCTAGCGTCTCGTTAGCTAATGAAAAGCCATACCTTATACACACTCTCACCGACCTGATCCGGATGCACCGATACCAGGATTTGTTTACGCCACATATACAGCAATTGTATTGAATCCGGCATTCGTCTGGGCACCGTGAAGCTCATCGCTGCAGGAACAGGACCCGAATGCCTGAACACGGACTCCGCAATGTCGCGTCCACCTCTCCCCTACGCCCGAGTCGCGCTCTGATAGGGCGTTGGAATCGATATACGGAACACCTCACAGCGAGCTAGAACAATTTGAGAAGGAGGCATGCAAGTATCGGGATAGCTCGCCAGGACGCATCAGAGTATGGCGATTGCAAACAACCACAAACGTCGTTTTGGTGGAACAATGCTCGAAGAACGACTGCAGCGTATCCACTTGCCACAATTCTTTAGTCTCAATAAAGAATAAGTAGCGACATAGTTCACGCGCAGACTGAGCCAAGGCTCATGCACTAATACATTACCACACCTAGGGAGCCCTTTCTATTATCGAGTTTTTTATGTCTACCAGCACTATTTGAATACGCTTGAGAACGATAAGACAGCTGCACCATGGTTCATTGACGCACTTCAGTGGATTTGCAACTTAATCACAGACAATTGCAGCGGGTTTGATGGACACTTGTTTGTTCAGGGAAGCCTCTACATGAAAAGGTTGATGACTCCCGATCGATCAGCTGAAATAACCATACCGTAGGGCTGCTCAATCAAGGCTACATCCAGGATTCGATCCACATGACCCTTGAGCAGGTACTGCTGCTGCAACGAGATGGCACCTGATCTTGGCGATTTGCCTGGTGGTTTCCTTGTTGAAGTGCTTGCCCTGCTGTCCCTTGCATTGCTCGCCGGGCTGGCTGGCTGCTGCAAGATCTCTGTAATTATGACCGTATCCGGGCTAGGTTGCGAAGCGGCGTACGTTGGTTTACCTTCATCAGGTTCTAGGCCGCTCACGATCATCGATGATTCTGCTCGACTCGTATCCCAATATCTGACTTTCCAGTCCGGACCTGCCGTGAGAAGAAATGTGTGTTTCGACTCGCCTTTCTCGTCGGTCGCCTGTGTGTGTATTGCTAGTGCGCGAACTCCGCGGTCTGCAGTGGAGCTAGCAGTCGGTTCGACGCTGGTAGCAAAGCGGCCAAGCATGCCACCAGGTTTCTCCTCGTCTAGGTCGATGAGGGTGGTGCTTTTGTTGCCACTATCTTTGCATGTGCCCGTGCGATAGACTTCTTTGCAGATGTGCTTCTCAAAGTCCCATACAGTGACCTCGCCTTGATCACTACCTCCAGCAATGTATAATCGAGTCTTTTTCAGCTTGGGGAGGAAAACCTGATAAAGACGGTGTATGGGCGATGCACCTTGGCATACCCAAGCTTTGAGACGAAGTCTGAACCGAAGATCCCAGAGATCAAGCACACCATGAGAAGTTCCTAGCAGCAGCCAGTGCGCTCTCTTATCTACGCAGAAGCAAGTAGGTGTTCCATGATCTAGAGGATTGTGGAGGATGTACAGTAGCTCCATTGTCCTCAAGTCCAGTGCAATGACTTTGGAGGTATTGGTAGCTAGCAGAAGCACCGACCTATTGTCTCCGTTGTAGTGTTCCGACCATACTGCACAGTCCTCTTTAGGAAGTTGGTATTCGCGAAGTAGTCGAGGTCGTCCAAACTTGGCATTACCATCGTGACTCTGGATGTAGTCTACGCGTACCACATGTACACTACCATCACTTCCCGTTGCGACAAACGAGTAAGTCTGCTCCACAAAAACTAGGCTTGTGACTTTGACATCTTCACCTAACCTGTAGGTCTGTCGGGACCTCCGAGAGATGTTACGTTCGAGACGTGACGTGTCCCAGATCTTCACAGTACCATCATCTGATCCACTGATGAAGAAACCTTGGTCAGGCGATACCAGAACTCGCGTTACTGCAGCGGTATGCTCTCCAAAACTAGCGACCAAGGTTCCGTCCGGTCTCCATGGTATGCCGGCTGGTGACTGATGAGCATCTTTGTACCTGATGGGCTGTCTCCGAATCGGAGGTTGTATGCGAGGGCCAAACTCGATCTCATCTGTGGGAAAGCGTTCAAGGAGCATGGAATCCAAAAGCTTGAGAATTGCCGGATCGTTACCTGTGTAGTTATGTGCGTTCCTGAAACGGATCCTCATTGGACTCCGCTCGTATCGTTCGGTAGCGAGAGGGGAGTTTGGCGGTCGAGATCGAGAGGAATCTCGAATGTGGGTACCATCAACCTTTCCAAACGCGTTTGCAGACGTAGTACCAATCTCAGCCAAGGCTTTGTTCTCTCCTTTGCCGAGTAGTCCCAACGCACTACTGCGATGACGAAGGCCAGTTGAGTAATCATTTGAGCCAATGGAATCCGAGGGTGAGAGAGAAGGTTGCGTTATTTGTAACGATCTTCTTCGCGTGTCGGTCTCGGAAGGTGGAGAGCCCATGCCAGAGTGTGTCGCGTTGGTAGAGGATATTTTCGATCGCACAGGAATGGTTACGCCTCGCTCTTCGCGAATCAATCGTCCAGCTTGGCTTTCGAGATGTGGCATACGTTCAACCAACCCATTGGCCTCCGTGGTTGACGCATCTAGCAGGGCATCCTTGATCGTTCGAGGTTGTATGTGTTCGTCTGGAGCGTTCGGTTTCCTAGTTTGTTCCATGACCTGACGGACATCTTCATCGAAGAGCACCGTCTGAGCCTTGATACCAAGGTCGTGCAATACGACGATGCTGTTGAACTTGGCAGTTGGCGTGACGAGGCTGTCAGAGCGCCGGCGATGACTAACTCTCCAGATAAACTCCCGCAGGGCAACGAGTTTGAAATCTTCTTCTGCTGCCATACCTGCGTTGCGAAGCTTTCGTAACCAATGCTCGTCTTCTTCGTTCTTCGGTAGCCGCTGCAGTGCCTTCTGGTCTAGTTCGCGCCCAGAAATTGCCGGAAGGCTATCGTCTGATGACGCAAAGGTGAAAGTCTGCTGGTGCCGGGCCGCGACCCAGAATTGTCCCTTTTGGGCTTGTATGGCCCAGTTTGAGGCCATCTCCAGAAGTAAGCGTGACATGGGTAACTTGAGCGACTCAAGAATTCGTAGTTCAGAGAACTCCGAAGGTATGACTTTCAGATAGGGTCGGATTAGGTTGACCAAAATGCTGTGCGTATCAGCTACTGAAAGATACCTAGAAGCAGCTGAGATGAACTGGGCAGCTGCTTCCCGTATCCACAAGTTAGGGTGCATCGTGAGGCGTGCAAGAATGTCGACCAATTCCCAAATCTTGGAGCGCTGGAATAAACCAAGCTCAGCCATGGATGAAAGCGCTCTAATGACCTTCTCTACAACGAACTCTTCCGGATCTGTCAAGGCCTGAACCATTAGCGGCAGAATGTAACCTTCCAAGCTGGCACCGCCTACAAAAACGGCAACGCCTACGATAGCCTCAA
>JAESFQ010000446.1_pt1 | contig 15119 bp, 14 predicted proteins | sample 9269431 | NCBI WGS metagenome assembly JAESFQ01 (sample SAMN14502588, study PRJNA617103) | algae metagenome | isolation source: Plectolyngbya sp. WJT66-NPBG17 and co-occurring heterotrophs from well... | place: USA: Mojave Desert, Joshua Tree National Park, California | collected 2006-08-06
TAGCCGCAGAGAGAAGGGTAGATGTAGCGGGTTATGTGGTTGGGCTTTAGTACGGTGCCGCTGCTGTGGAAGAGGAATTCAGAGTCTTGAGTTGGAGGGGAAGGATGGGGAGGGGCGCGTTTTGCCATGGCTAGGTTTTAAGAGGTTCGAATGAACTTGCTGGATGGGTAAGAAGGTAGTATGAAGGTATGGATGTTGTTGCGACGTGCTTGCGTTTGTCCCTGTGAAGGGTTCGGCAAAGGGGTTTGCCCAGCGAAGGGCATAAACAGAAAAAGCGTGCTGAGGAAAGAGAATATCAACATGATGCAGGCGCGAGTGCAATGGATCTATCGTTTTCTTGTCTCCATACTGCCTCTCATAAGGTTCTTGATTTCCTTTACTCTAGTCTAAACCACCGCCCTCTATCTTCCCAAGTTATCTTCGGGTTGTACATCTTAGTTGCACTGGCCCCACTTGCTCTGGCACCAGTTGGCCTTGCCACAGAAGTCCTCGCCGGTACCACAGAAGTTGGAACCGGAGCAGCAGAGTCCAGCAGCACACTTCTTGTTGACGATAGGACCGCAAGTCTCACCAGCACCGGAGACACCCTTCTGGGCAGTAGGCTCAGCAGGCGCCTGCATGGTGTTGCACTTTCCGAATCCAGCCTGGCAGCCATCGCCGCAGTAGAGAGCCTGGTCCTGAATGTCGTTCTTGGGGCCACAGTGGCCGGCGGAGGAGCAGCAGCGGTAGAAGTAGCCGTTGGCACCGGCACCGGGGCAGGTCACGCCGCCTTGAGCATGGCCGCAGACGTCGATCTCGGGGACAGCGGTGGGGAAGGTGGTTGCGGGGGAAGTGGCTTGCTTGGTCGCGCTAGTCTTCATGGTGGTCTGAGTGGGCTTGCATGATGATGAAGCGCCGGAGAAGGGGTGGAGGCAGGTCTTTGCGTCGCAGTGGTCGATGGTGGTTCCGCACCAGCCATACTGAGAGCCTATAATGTAATGTTAGTAGGGTTTCGAAGATAAGGTGAAGTAAAAGACATACAGCACTCGTTGGCAGCGCACTTGGCGTTTCCGTTCTGGGGTCCGCAGTTACCAGCAAAGGTAACCGAGACCAGGGAGAGAAGGGCGAAAGCGGAGAAACGCATTATGACTATGATTAAGCTATTGAGATAATCGGCGAAGAAGAGAGTGACTGTCGAAATGAGAGACGACGAAAGTGATGTAGTTGTAGAGACAAAGAACCTCACGATATTGATGATGAAGGTAAGCTTCTGGCAGCAGCTCAGCTCTTTAATAATAGCCCCTCTCGTATTGACCCATGGCTCACGCACCCAATAAACATTGTCGCCTTACAGCGCTTGTACATCTCCACATGGACTGACGCTGGAGGCAAGCCTTAGGCCGGCGCTACATGTGCACCAGCGCTGAGGCGCATGTCAAATACGGCCGCTCGTGCCTGAACGCACGGATGAGATTCTCCCAAAGGATGCCCCAACGGGTGTGGATTCGGAAATTTACCAATGACAAGTTTCGGCCGCACTCATTCGGAAGGTCGGCATTTTATCACGAGGTCGAGGGCCGAGTTGATTGTGATTGTGCGTTTCAGCTGCCGTATGTATTGATTCCAATGCTGTGGTCTCTTATATCATGGGAACACGGCGTCAGAGAAACGCAATCTTTAAACCGTTGAACGCTCCATGGTTACTTCTGTGGTAAAACAACGCGGGTTCGATAGAAACCGAGGAGGGGGTGAGCCCTGAGAAAATTAAGCACTCGCTAAAAGCTGACTAGCTGACCGGACACGGTGCGACCCCTGACTCTTCTCCTTTGCCATGGTACAAAGCTTTGAGGCGTGAGCTTAGCAGGCGGTTCCTAGCTGGAAGTTCGATAGACCGAACGAATGGCAAGCGTGCGCAATCCGTTAGCAACGTGTGACGTTATTGGACGCCTGGTTATGATGTTGGCCACTTGTAGCGAGTCCAAATATAGGACTTAATAGAAGGCTGGTGCTGCATCGAGGTACTGCCGTAGAGAACTTGGCGCAGAGAAAAAGCAGAATTGTTGGACTCAGTTGAGCAATGCAGTGTTCGGTAATCCCCTAATACTGGATTGTGAGGCAAGTGCATTATCGATCGGATGTGCGCGGTAGACGCATTGGTGGACGGAGTGTCACGACCTAAAATAGACACCTGGAGGGTGAATTATAGCCGAGGTCTGAGGGCTGCATTTCGTAAAAAGTGGCAGGACGTACTACGTCGCGCATGTATAGGCAAAAGTTTACACAATTATCTTGCAACAAATCCTGCCCGCGTAACGTGTAAGTAACGCTAGATCCTGGAGTAACGCGCAACACGAGGTAAAACAGTTGTCACTGCAAGCATATGCGTCTTTTTGGTTTTAAGGTTCTTAGTTAGTACAGCCAGCGCAAAGACTTCACCAAAAATCTACCAAGAATTAACATTGGCTTGTCAATGCCATGCCTCAACCAGCCCCAAGCAACAGCAAAAAAGATGGTTATTTCCGACACCGGGAATCTGTTGACTGTTAGAATGATGAGTCGAACTTGCACTGTTACAATTGAACTTACCGAACCCGGGCCTTGCCGGCACTATACAGTGAACTGACTCTGCGAGATGAGAGCGGCAAATCCTAGCCACTAGACCATATCGGACTTTGATGGAGTGCTGGGGTATTGGAACGCATATAAAGTGAGTGTTGTGGTAGTTGGTGATGCGGTGGTGAAGGGTGGGGCCACGGGGAGGAAATTTTGCAAACCTCACCCACCAACATCGAGCTAGTGGGGACATACAGTGGACTGTGACTGGAGCATAGAAGCGAGGGTAATGTCATAGATCTAGCTGTTGGTATATGCTAAGGACTTCAGTTGAGTGGTAGCAACGAGTGAAGGTTCCAAATCCCACTAGGACGGGCTCACCGAAGAATTAGAAAGAGTCGCGAATCCGGCGAGACCAACGCCCCTACGTTCCTACTCATGTCCACATAGTGTATAATTCATTCTAGATGTACGCTTTCCGTTCTTGTGGGCAGCTTAAAGCTTATCATTTCGTATCTTCACGTGCATCGCGCCTGTACCATGCAAACCAAGCAATGGCGAATGTGATTACGAGCACCAGAGCTGTCGTCGCTTCGGTCGACACGAGCGGGGATGAACGAGAGAGTCAGATCGAGGTCTCTGACTTGTCGCCGCCGAGCGGAGGTATTTGCTGGTTGAGGTAGGCCTCGAGGTGATCGATCTCCTCTGGATCGGCGGAGTGTACCAAGTTCCTGCGCTGTGTTAGTGATTCATTCGTTCTCCAACGAGCCTGACGTACTTGTAAGTCCTAAAGTCAACCTTGAACCCATGCTTCTCCAGCTCCTCCGCGCTCAGCTTCCCAAATTTATGCGCAACCACTTGATCAGCATCGCCATGGCCCATGAAGATGGGTGTCTTCTGGTTCGGGTTTTCGGTAGGAATCATGTCTTTGATCTTCTTCTGCAGCAGGAGGTAGCAGCTCAGGCCAAAGATGCCTCCAAGCTGGTCCTTGTATGTCACACCGGAGAGTATCGACATGGCACCGCCTTGTGAGAAGCCTCCGACGACTATACGGTGTGCGGGTATGCCCTTTGCGACCTCCTGGTCGATAAGAGAGTGGAAGTACTTCTGGGAGTTGATGATACCCTGCTCGTCTTCTGCCCGACCGTCGAGGGTGCTGAGCGATTTGATGTCGTACCATCCTGGCATCTGCATGCCCATATTCTGTAAAGTCGCGTATCAGCATCTATGCTGAGTGTGTGTGTCGGTGCATGGTCAACGAACCAGCGTGATGGGGATATTCGGAGCATTGGGGAAGATGAACGAGACTTCTTCGAACTTGCTTCGCCTGCGCCAGTTCTCCGCGAGGAATATCCTATGCTGGTCAGTGTCTCGGTATCCATGGTGTTGAGTGCTTCTTACCAGCCTGCCCCGCTGTCGCCTAACCCGTGCGCCACGATAACACTGGCGGTATGTCGCTTAAGCGCAGGAACGACCAGAGGTGCCTTGTGAGACATGATGAACTTGGTGTGAAGGCTTGCGAGAGATATCGATAGAGGAACGTGGGGTAGCTCGGATCAGAGGTGACGGGCTCCCGACAAAGTGGACCTCGGCGCGTCCTCCTCATGCGCGCTAAGGCAGGGACATGGGCCAAAGCTCCAATCATCGTCATCGACGTCATGATACCAGCCATTTGCCATTCACTGACGGGTTCCCCTTTTCTATCACCCTCCATCTGGCTCGACAAAGATCGTGTTCTATTACTCACCTTCTGTCCCCTTGCTTCGCGTTATCCCTCCACCATTTCATTTAAACTTCCTTATTTACAACTGCTGGCATTCCGCCCAAGCCTCTTGACGATCACATCGAATCGACTCGCCGTCTCCACCGTCTCAAGCATGGCACGAGCTACAAGGAGCTCTGCCAGGGCCGAAGCCGTGCAAGCGCCAGCCATTGGTCAAGAGCCAGTACAACTGTCGAGTCCACCAGCTACTCCAGATGCACGCAATGCACGAAAGAGGAAAGCAGTCAAGATCGAAGGCTCGCCAGATGCGACTTCCAAGAAAGCCCCTGTCACAACCAAGAGCACCAAGCGCGCCAAGAAGTCAGCAGTAAAGCACGAAGACATCAACGAACTCCCACACAACCTTGGCGCCATTCCTGATCTTCCCATCAAGAATGAGGAAGACGAAAGCAAAGCTTCAGCAAAGAAGCCTAGGAAGTCTACCAAAGCAGCTAAGCCGAAGAAAGAGGACGTCGACGAACTTGTTGCCAAAGCGACTGCCACCACCGACGCACCACCAAAGAAGAAGAGCAAGGCCAAGACAGGTGGCTATGGCCTCACACCCGGCCAGACACCGTACCCAAATTACCCTCACCCTACAGCCGAAGAATGCGAAGAGGTGACACGTCTGCTTTCGAAAGTTCATGGCAAGGTCGAAGCACCCAAGACGATTCCTGCGCCATCTCTGGAAGTCTCCGGTTGTGGAGAAGTACCATCCGTCCTCGATGCCCTCATCCGAACTCGTCTTTCTGCGGCGACATCCGGCACTAATTCTTCTCGCGCATTCGCTGGTCTTGTCGCAAAATTCGGTATTCTAAAGGAAGGCATTGGCAAAGGCAGTGTAGACTGGAACAAAGTGCGACAAGCAGACCAGAAGGAAATATTCGAGGCGATCAAGAGTGGTGGGCTCGCGGATGTGAAGAGCAAGGATATTAAGAAGATTCTGCAAATGGTCTGGGAAGAGAACCAGGCACGACGCGAAGAGCTGCTATCTTCGTCAGACAAGGCACCCGGTTCTGCGAACGAGGCTGAAGGAGAGAAACATGCAGAGGTTGAGAAGGCGGATCAGAATGTCGTCTCGCTAGATCATCTGCACCTACTTTCCAACGACGACGCCTTCAACGCACTGACGAAGTACCCGGGCATTGGACCTAAGACCGCGTCATGTGTGCTTCTCTTCTGCCTTCAGCGACCCTCTTTCGCCGTCGATACCCACGTCTTCCGTCTTTGCAAGTGGCTTGGATGGGTGCCGCCCCCAGGCGATCCCGCAGGCCTCGCACCCGGCGCAAAAGGCACTTTTGCTGGTCCAAACCGCAACTCGACATATGCGCATTGCGAAGTCAGAGTTCCGGATCACCTTAAGTACCCACTACACCAGCTGCTAATCAAGCACGGTAAGACGTGCCCAAGATGTCGCGCGATAACAGGCGAGAGCAGCGAAGGGTGGGATGAGGGTTGCCCGATAGATCATCTTGTTCAAAGGACTGGTGGTCGCAAGGATGTCGGAGCTAGCCCTGCTAAGGGACGAAGCGCGAAGAAGACTAAGAGTAAGAAGAAGGTTGTGGCTGATTACGAGAGTGACGCCCAGAGTAGCGGCTTGAGCGAAGCCGAGAGCGATGTATTGAGTGATGTAGTCAGTGATGCAGAGGTGGAGCTGTCGGAAGAAGAGCAATTCGCGTCCGAGTGAAGGGGACATATGATTTCGACCTCATATGAGGCCATTTACTTCACTATAGAATTTTGGGAGGCCTGGGGCTTTTACGGGAGGTCTATATATGTATACTATCTTTCATATGTACCATAACATCTCACATATCCTTTTTCTTAACCCTACACCGTGGCCGGCGCCTTCAGCGTCTCATCTAGTCTTACTACTGTAGCTGAAAACGGCGTGTGCAACCCTTTACCGAAATCATCAAACGTCTCACCCCCATAAATCATTAGATGATTCGGTCTCTTGTTGAAGATCTGAATCGCCCTAGAATACACGGCTCCAGCAGGTGTACCATGCTCCTCCCACTTATCCACGTCGCCCCCAGCAGAATTCGTATACACCTGCCTGCGATCCGCATCACTTACTATAATCGTACCGTTGGGTCCACCGATGGGGCTCCAAACGACGTAGGGACTCGCATTTGGCACTGTGCTGTTACCAATGACGATGGGTCGGCCGACTGAATTGCGGAAGTTGGTCGGGGAGTCAGCCATGACGTAGTAAACGGGGTAGTTTGATCCGTAGGACGAAGAGTTTCCGACGGGGAGTTCGTGCACGAGGATCCATTGGTCCAGCGGTGGGATGTAAGCTACTACCGTCATGCCGGGGCGGGCGAGGTACTGGTCGTAGGCTACGTCGTTTACGACGGGGCCCCAGGTTTTGAGGTCGGTGGAGGTTTGGTGGGCGAGTTTTTGGCCGTGCAGCGGGTCGCGTTGGTCTGAGTAGTAGGCGATGAGTTCGCCTTTGTACTGACTAGACTCCGATGTTAGTGATTATTCACCGGGCAAAAAATCAAGTAGGAGGCATCTTACAGTAGGTATGGCTCCCAGATTGGTGTTGCGCCGTTTGTAGTATTCGGTCTACCGCCCTCGGCGATGTGGCTTACAAATTCCCAGGACCGGGCACCGTCTGTGCTAGCATAGAGATCGATTCTCGTTCCGTTGTTGCTCCAGCTATTTCCACTGCCGAGGATGGTGCCTGCGTCGTAGCCGCCCATTGGCTCTGTCAACTCTGTCAACGCAGGCTGCGCACTGAATCCCCAGCCGTTGACCGTGTCGTAGAGATCGGATATGTGCTCCCAGCTCGCGCCGCCATCTTTAGACTCGAAGATGGGGAAGTAGTTTGGGTTGTTGCCGGAGAGCGATGCGGTGGCGATGATGGTTCCATCCTGGAGCTCGATGTAGCGCGGGTAGGTTATGCTTTCCTTGCCAGAGGTCTGGTAGATTGTGTTGTTTGTGAAGAAACCCCAGGGTTGCGGCGCGGAGCTATTGCAGGATAGTGGGTGGGCGATGGCAGTGCCTGCCAAGGCAGCTGTGGCTGCTAGCAATTTGAACAGCATCTCGAGAACTTTTCTCTGATCACGTTATCACGAGGGGATTTTGATTGATACTGGGTTCAAACGGTCCGATCGTAACCTCAGCTTAAGTATCACCATCTTACCTTGAACGCCACAAGCTCATTGGTACAAACGAGTAAGATCTTCTTCAAAGCTTAGCCTCAAGAAGCAATGCGTAGCTCATGAACTGCATGGCTAGCAATAGAAATATACCCGGCGGGCCGTCGATCATGTTGTCGGTTCCCCATGGGGCTTTTTTACCGGTGGATGAAGCTCGTACGCCCTCATGCAGGTCGCCCACTGACGTAGGCGACTGCTCGACATCAGCTTGTTCGTGAGGGGTATACAGTGTATCCCAAAGTTTGGCTGTAGTCTGACGGCTAAGTCGGGTGCTCGAGATGTTTGTATGTCGTTCGGCTATGCAATTCGGTAGATGGGCATGCCTAAATATCGTGAAGCGAGCTCAACAACAACGCAAGTGGAGTTGTTGGAGACTTTGAGAACTTCCGGTGTCATGGCTGAGCAAAAAATCGCGGGAACCTTGTGAGACGGGGTTGATGTGAGTGATGTCTCCTCATCAGTTGTTGCAGCGACCAATGGAGCGAAGACGAACATTTGATGGCCTCGCCTAAGTGTACCAACACGTCGTACTTTAGTCAAGAGAAAGTTGTATCGAGATTTCGGGGCTAAAGTGCAGGTTAGTTATAACAGCTGCTGCAAGTGCAAACAGCCGCGGGTCTTTATGTCTTTCATCCATGAACCAGAAGGTGGAATGAGAAGTGGGGGGACATTATGCATCAATAACAACACGTGCGAGCCCACATTTAGCAACGATCGTCTCGGACAATTTGCTTGCGGTGTTTAAAAAGTCGGTTGGCATCCGAGTGAAGAATGGGGTAATTCGGCGCATTGCTGCGTTTCAAGTAAGTACCCCATGGGGAAAGCTAGTCTCCGTGCATGATGCGACGCTGGTCCACAAGCATGTCACCTGTCTTGTCTCCGAACAAGTGCCGGGAGGTGTTTCTTCTTGGCATCATTTACTTGAAATACCTGTGGACTGGTGGAAATGAGATTCGTAAAATGTCCATTGGGTGTCGAAGTAAAGGTATGGAGAATGACCTCCTATAGATTGTATAATGGCCTTGGTTTTCTCGTTCGGCAGTTAATTTCGGCATTTAATTCCTCGTATACCAGGGAGACCGATTGATGAAGGAGTGAGTGTCGAAATTGTGATGAAGTTAAATGTAGGACACGAAAACGTACTTAAACGTCCACTGGAGGACCTGATAGCTGCCAACACAATAGTCAAGCTCGACGACCCGCTAACATGCTTCACCCAACCTCTTTCCTCGCACTTGGTGCCCTTCTGTTCCTTGCACTACTTGATCAGGCCACCGCTGCCACCGCTGGCTGTGGAAAGTCGCCAAGGTTGACCAACGGCGTCCAAAGAACGACAGTGAACGGCAAGCAACGTCAATGGACTCTCCGAATCCCAAACAACTACAACAACAACCGCCAGTACAAATTTATTTTCGGTCTCCACTGGCTTAATGGCGACATGACATCCGTCTCTGGCGGCAGCGCACCCTACTACGGTCTTGCAGCTCTTGCAAATGAGAGTGCCATATTCGTTGCACCTGATGGACTGAACAGGGGTTGGGGAAACCAAAACGGCGAAGACATCACCTTCCTTGACACAGTTCGCAAGCTAGTCGAGGATGACCTCTGCGTAGATGAGACAAAGCGATTCTCCCTCGGATTCTCCTACGGTGGTGCCATGAGTTTCAGCTTGGCCTGCAGTCGCGCGAAGGAGTATCGCGCCATCGCCGTTCTTTCTGGTGCAACGCTTTCAGGCTGTGCTGGCGGAAACGACCCAATCGCGTTCTATGGCCAGCACGGCGTGAAAGACAGCGTTCTGCCCATTGCTTCCGGAAGAGATATCAGGGACCGCTTTGTGAGGCTGAATGGATGTCAGCCTAAGAACGCACCAGAGCCTGCCAGAAACAGCAGACAGCGTATCAAGACGGTGTACGATGGGTGCAAGTACCCGACGCAATGGACTGCTTTCGATGGAGACCATGTTGCACTCCCTGGAGATGCAGGCAACGACGTCGGACCGCAGAGTTTTACGCCCAGTGAGGTGTGGAAGTTCTTCTCGCAATTCTAAGTGATGATGAATCTGCTCGGTGGATGATTGGTGGGACAATTCGAGGGGGTTGATGGCAATGGGGAGGCCCTTGTGGCCTTCAGAATCGACTGAGGTGGTCAATGGTACGAGGGGTGTATATATGCGAGTATCAGTATGAAAATAGTACAATGAATTGGAGTATTTCTCATTCAGACGTTCGCGTGTGACGAAGACTATCGCATTCTGAAAAGAAGACGTACAGACCCAGTTCGTACACTCTGAGATGAATGACTGTATGGACAAAAGCCGAGAATGAATCTGGATGGATTTAGCAGATGATTCTGTTTAGGATGGATGAGGGAAGTGAAGTATGACCTCGGGCGGGGCCAGAGTCGGCGGCACGTGAAGAGGCGCCGCGCTACTCGGCCCTTCCCCACCAACGCGAATGTCAACACTAACCAGACGCGTCTCAACTCCACCATAACGTCATGGTAAGTATCAACTGCACTGCTAGCTGCGCATACTGATTTTCTTGTGCAGGCGCCTACGCGCTCTAGCGATGCAAAAGCGAAGAAAAAGCGAGGCCGGCCTCCTGGCAGCCGCAGTTCTGGCGCCGGTGTGAAGTCCAAACCTAAGCCCACACCAAAGCCGGCTACAGCGAAGAAGGGCGGACGCCGGAAGGGACAAGCACAGGAAGAAGTCGAGGATGAGCTTTCAATGGCTGATGCAGCGCCGACATATCCCTCGAAACCTCGCAAGCGCAAATCCGATGAAATCGCCGAGCCTGAAGCCAAGTCGCGCAAGCAGTACGTGCAATTGGAGGCCAAGACAAAGAGAATACCGCAGGAGCTAGTAGACACATGGCCAGAAGTGTCGCCCCAGGTCTTGGAGCAGATCACGACGGTCATGCGCAATGCGAAGAAGGATATTGCCGAGACGCAGCGAGACGAGCGCAGGATCATGGCCGCACACAACACACTCAATCCTCTCGTACGGAAGCTAGTGCGCCAATTAGCAGAGTCGCGGATACCGCCGCAAGCCAAAGATATCCACTTCAACATCGACAAGCTCACGGAGCGCAATGCCCAAGTATCACGAGAGGTCACGACAGCCCGACATTCGAAACAGATGCTCAGCGAGCAGGTCCAGGTTGCTCAGCACTTGCTGAAGATTGACGAAGACAACCTAGACGAGCTGAAGAAGAACGTCAAGAACTGGAGGACCGAGTGGAAACATCAGAAGAAGCATGGTCGGGTGAGTGTTGGTCTATTCTAGTCGAGCTGAACGCGTTACTAACTTGCTGTAGGTCCACCCCTTGCTCCAAGACCAAGGCAATGCGACGACCGATAGCGATGGCCCTGACCATATTCGTCTGAAGCGATCAGAACCAGTAGCCTTCTCCCTCCTCGATTCGCCCGATGACGACCTTGCGCCGGTGCTCGGACAATTGCGACGCAGCCTCGAGAGTATGCAGGGTAACCATACACAAGTAAAGGGTCTCGACACGACGATCAGAGACGCACATGCAGCACTAGACGACGTCTTGTTTAGGCATGCTGGTGCAGCGCACTATGCTACCCTCTGAAGTATCGATATGCAGGTCCCGTGGCGACTTTTGTTCTTTCTATAGCCTTGCATGGCTCGGCGTATGAGTGGGACTCTGGGCAGGTGTGGTGAATACAGTACTGGGTTCGAGGTCAAGGCAGGTGTGTGGCGTTTGGGGGCATGGGCGTAATTTCAATAATCTAATGGGAGCTCTGTGCGAGCCATGAGCTTGGTGATAGGCGTGTACGAGGCTGTCCAAGAGTCGCGGCTGGCTGGAGTTGGCAGCGAGACCATTCACGTCTATCCATCTGCTCCCAGTTTTAGAAGTGCGATTCCGACAGTACGGTCATCGGAATCAGCGCATTCGCGGCCACGTTGATCCATGTAGTGTAGCGGTACTAGGAAGTCATTGGGTCCACCATGGCCTCTTGGCAGAGCGGAGACACTGCTGCAGCTGCAGCTCTTGTATGCGAAACTTGTGCGAACTACTACATGTCAAGCACGCCGCTATTCGAGTAAAGCCTCCGAGATCATCAGCGTCGTGCAGCGGGTAGCTGTCAAAATCTCACCAAGAAGTTGGGCGGTGCACTTCTCCGCTATTGGTGTCCTGAGATCCTCCGGGATCTTCCTTCCAAGCTTCGGTTCGGCAAAGCACGCGACCGAAGACATTCACCTGCCTCTGAAACCACGTCTCCGCCACTCGTCTACCGCGACTACAAGCTCTGCTGTGCCACCAAAGAACGTGTTCCTAGCGCATCTCGACCTTCTTTGCTCTTTTTTTGATGCTTCAGTGCGTGACGAGGCCGCTGTCGTAGCACACGTGAAGCTGCGCGTTTCCAAGAAAAGCACCCGGCTCTGACACCGACCCACTACCCACGCTTGATGCCGGAAGCTGCACAACGATCAAATGGAGCTTCGCCAGTCACAATGACCGAACATAAAGAAGCGGACAAGGACAATGTGACTTCGGAAACAAGTGACTCCAAGAGCCATTCGCCTTCCAAGAGCAAGTCCAATGCGACAAGTTCCGAGGCTCCCGCAAAGCCGCCAAAAAAGCGTAGAAAAGTAAATCATGGTAAGCCATCGACGCTGTGTACCCGCGAATGCCTCGGCGGCCCTGCTAACCTATATGCTTCCTCTCAGCATGCATCTACTGCAGACGTTCGGTGAGCTACAGCCACCTCCCGGCATTCGATACATGCAATGTATTTGGATGTAAGACAACTGTTACTGCTTGCTGACACCCGCCAATTAGCACATGACCTGTGACCTCGTAAGTGCACTGAACATGGCATCGCCTGTTCGCAAGCTGATTGTGCTCTCGCCTAATGTAGGAGCGACCATGCACACGCTGTGTTAAACGAAACATTGGGCACCTATGTCACGACGAGCCGCGTGAGGGTGTTAAAAAGTCAAAGTCCGAGCCAGAGAATGGCGATGGACAGAGCCAGCCCACTCAGGTCGAATCAACTACCTCCGATACCACACCCACGGCCGCTCCCCCAGTTCCGGATGCAGGGCTGAACCTGGCGCCGCAACCAGTACCTCCTAATACGGATGCCAGCACCACATCAGGTACCCAGCCTGACCCCGTATCCGCGCCACAATTGCCTGCTCTGACGACTGGTAGTCAGCCTTGTAAGTTACACTTCCTCTCAGCTCCACGTCGTAGTCGTCACTGACACTCCTGAAGTTCTGGGCTACAATGGTTTGTTCTCCTCTTCCCAGAACAACTTCCAGGACATGCAGTTCCAGCCCACATATATGTTCAACACCTCCGAAGTTAGCAATGAGTACAACCTTCTCAACGACTTCCTTAACAACAGCCTCATGGACGACGGTGCCTTTTATGGAGGCAATGACTTCCACAGCCTTTTCTCTGATGCTTCACTCATGAACCAGATGGGTTCTCTGAACAGCAGCTCTGCCTTTACTTCGAGCGCGCCAAGACCGCCTCAATTACTTCCGCCTCCCGCGCAGAATGCTGCCGGCATTCCTGCATCGCGACAAACGGGCCGAGTCCCTATCGACAAGGCTAGAGAAAGATACCTTGTCACAGCCGCCGACCCAGCTGGATCAGACAGTCCTGAAGAGCGCATGAACAAACTCCTCAAGGCGAAAGTGGATGCAGGGCTTCTAAAACCCTTCAATTATGTCAAGGGTTATGCAAGATTGAATCAATATATGGAACAGAACCTGCAACAGGCATCCCGCATTCGAGTACTGCGCCAACTGGATCGCTTTCGACCCAAGTTCCGGGAGCGAATGCACAGTCTGACGGATGTGGATCTAGTACGCATCGAGATGTGGTTTGATAAGAGCCTGATGGAGTATGACCGTGTCTTCGCCAGTATGGCTATACCCGCATGTTGCTGGAGAAGAACAGGCGAGATATATCGCGGCAACAAGGAGATGGCACGGCTCATCCACGTGCCGATGTCAAAGTTGCGAGACGTGAGCGCCAAAACCACCATCGCTTGAACCTAGAGTCAGCTAACAAATGAAAGGGTAATATCGCTCTGCACGAGATCATCGCTGAGCCGTCATTGGTATCGTACTGGGAGAAATTTGGCGCCATCGCATTCGACCACACTCAGAAAGCCATCCTGACAAGCTGCTCCCTGAAGAACCCAGACCCGCACTCCAAAGATCCCGAGATTCGTTGTTGCTTTTCATTCACCGTCAAGCGTGATGCTTGGAATATGTAAGTGGCAACGGGGCTTGCTTGTAAGCATAGACTGACTGTCATCAGACCGGCATTAATCGTGGGCAACTTCCTTCCCATCACCGAGGCCACGTCAGGGTCGCTACCGGCATCGTGAGGCTTTCACGGCAACTCAGTTTGACATGAGCAACTTTGTAAGACTTTTTTGTATGATGATTTGAGGGTGTGGTGGTGCCTGGCTTGGGTGTCTCGATGCATCGGCCAGAAAGAGCGCGATATCCACAGGCTTATTTCAACATGTGTATCATTTTGCTTGCCTTCATATCTGCATATATTTATTCTTCTGTCTTGCCTTCAGTTGCGCTTGCGTGTTGCTCCTTCCTGATTCTTGCACGTGCGCGTGGAGCCATCTTCCTGCCTGGCAGGCGCGATCTGACTTTCCATACCATCACACTCATACCTTTGCCCAAATCTTCCGCATCGTCATCTTGCATGCAAGATGCCGCCCGCACAATTAGCAGCAAAAGTTGAGCGCGAGAAGAAGTTAAAGGCGGTTCTCAGTGAGTTCAATGTCTCACACCTGCCTCACTCGTGGAACTCACTTTTCACCAGCATTCGCATCAACACTCAGCAAACGCGTCTCGGCCAGCAACGACACGGCGCTCGTCAATGAACTCCAAACCCAGATCCGTGGTCTACCTCTGCAAGCCTCATCCGCCCTCGCCGCGAAGCAAGATGAACTCGACAACCTAGGAACCGAGCTATGGAATCAAGCCACGCGACTGCGACGCGACGCTTCTGGCGTAGACGGCCAACGGGAAGATGCGGCAGCTCATAAGACCAGCTTACTACCCTTCCTTCGTGCTTACGCATTTCTGCTGCTCGACTCGGCTGGGGGTCAGGGCACGAAAGGGCGCCAGCGCAAGAGCTGTATCCGTCTTATGAAGGTTGCGCTAAAGGCGGCGAGGGTGTGTATTGAGGGAAATGAACTGGATGTGGCGACAAAGGTTCTTGGACAAGCAGCTGATTATCAGGAGATTTTGAGCAAGATGCCGGAAGGAGAGCCTAAGAGGGATGTGGAGCTTGCTGATGGGTTGCTTGCACAGTATTATGCTGTGAGAATGACTCTATCATGGCGCCAGGATCGCATGGACATGGCAAATCACATGTTCGAGAAGTGCAAGCAGCTCGGGGCTCATGCCATCTCTAGTATAACAGAACAGCTTGCCGACTTACTATACGAGATTGGCAAAGCTGCCCTAGTGAAGCGCAATTACGAAGTTGCCGCTCGGTGGCTAGAGCATGCATACGATGTCCTTGGAGAGCACGATCTGGACTCGCTCAGTCTAGAGATTGGCGAGCTGAGACTTAGTACTATGCAGAGTCTTGGTAGGCATACTCGGTATGCATCAGTAGGAAATTCCGGCTAACAGTATC
>JAESFQ010000447.1_pt1 | contig 15112 bp, 19 predicted proteins | sample 9269431 | NCBI WGS metagenome assembly JAESFQ01 (sample SAMN14502588, study PRJNA617103) | algae metagenome | isolation source: Plectolyngbya sp. WJT66-NPBG17 and co-occurring heterotrophs from well... | place: USA: Mojave Desert, Joshua Tree National Park, California | collected 2006-08-06
ACTTCACCATCCCGGGCGGCGGTGCCGTCTTCTCCGTAGGCTCGATCACCTTCTGCGGTAGCTTGTGGGATGGCCGGGCCTTTGCCGGGCCGGTCTCCCGCCTGCTGGAGAATGTGGTGAGGCGCTTCATGACGACATGACGGGTGGTCAGGCAGCGACCGTCCAGAGCGGAGCAGCAGCCGGAGCACTCTGCATTTCCGATGACGACTGCAAGCCCTTGATTCGCGCACTGACCATTGCGCTTTTAGCTTCCCGGCAGTTCCTGCGCTGGGCCCTTGCATGGAAGGCATGCGCAGCGACCGGCATCCGATGTCGCATAAGGGTCATTGTGGTTACAAGCAGCGCCGTAAGCGCCATTTGTGCGCAACGCCACTGACCTGGTAGCCGCTCGCTGGTCAGGTACTTGGGTTGAGGTGACACGGCGGAAGTAGTCCGTCGGTTGCCATCTGGACGAGCCCGGCTTCCTGAAAGCGGACTAAGCGTGCTCGGCCCCCCGCTGACCGAGAGAGGCGGCCAGCGGGAAGCGGGCGCCGCCGGAACGGCGCAACCTGGCGCCATGGAGAAGCACGTCCCATCTCGAGGTCGAGGTCTGCTCAGTCCATGGCCTCTTACCGCAATAGGTAATCACCGTATTGCGCCCGCAGGGCCAGTTTGTTCAGCTTGCCGGTCGCGGTGTGCGGTAACTCGTCTACCACCACCACCGCATCTGGCAGCCACCAGCGCGCCACCGTGCCATCTTCATACAGCGCCAACACGCCAGCGGGATCGACCTCATGGCCAGGCCTCGGCACGACTAACAGCAGCGGCCGCTCCATCCATTTTGGATGCTGCGCGGCGATAATGGCCGCCTCCGCCACGTCAGGGTGGGACACGGCGATATTCTCCAGCGCAATGGAAGAGATCCACTCGCCCCCCGACTTGATCAGGTCCTTGGAGCGGTCGACCATCTCAGCATAGCCGTTCGGGTCGATGGTGGCCACGTCGCCCGTGTGGAACCAGCCCTCGGCGTCGGCGGCACCTTCGGAGCCACGGTGCAGGTATTCGCGGCAGACCCAGTGGCCACGTGCCTCCAGGTCGCCGAAAGCCACGCCGTCCCAGGGCAGTTCGCGTCGCTCCGCGTCCACGATGCGGATGTCGGTGCCGCAGACAGCGCGGCCCTGCTTCAGTCGGAGGCGCATTGCCTCTTCAGGCGACAAACCGAGCGTGGTGGGCCTCGGCGCATTCATGGCGACAAGCGGCCCGGTCTCGGTCATGCCCCAGGCCTGCTGTACCTCTGCGCCCTGGGCTGCGAGCTTCTCGATCATCACCCGAGGTACGGCGGAGCCACCACTGACCACCCGGCGCAGCGTGGCCAAGCGCTCGCCGCTGGCCTGCAAGTGCTGCAGGACTCCGAGCCAGATGGTCGGCACGCCGGCTGCGAAGGTGACCCGCTCCTCGTTCAGGAGCCGCGACAGGCTGGCGCCGTCCAGGTGCCGTCCAGGTGCCGTCCGGGCAAGATCAACGCGGCGCCCACCATGGGTGCGCAATAGGGGATGGCCCAACCCGCGGCATGGTACATGGAGGCGGCGGGCAGAACCCGATCCGTGGCGCGGAAGGCCAGATTCTCGGCCATGTTAGCTGCGTAGGCATGCAGCACCGAAGCGCGGTGGCTGTAGAGCACGCCCTTTGGCCGCCCGGTGGTGCCCGAGGTATAGCAGAGCGAGCAGGCCGATTCCTCGTCGAAGCTCGGCCAGGCCGGCTCTTCCTGCGCCTCGCGTATCAGTGCCTCGTAGGCGTACAGGGCAACGCCCGAGGGCAAGATAAGGTCCGCCGGCATCTCCGCCGCGTCGCAAAGCATCACCACGGCACGCAGCTCGGGCAGTTCCGGAGCGATCCGCGTCACCAGTGGGGCGAAGGCCAAGTCGGCGAATAACAAGCCATCGGCGGCGTCCCGCATGATGAAAACGATGTCGTCCGGCGCCAGGCGCGGGTTCACCGCGTGGCACACCGCCCCCATGCCAGAGATGCCGTAGTAGAGCTCCAGGTGGCGGAAATTGTTCCAAGCCATGGATGCCACACAATTGCCTGGACGCGCCCCGAGGCCACGCAGCACGGCTATCAGGCGGCGAGCGCGCCGCTCCACTTCGACATAGGTGGTGCGGTGCAGCGTTTCGTCCGGTAGCTTTGAGACCACCTCTGCCTCCGCATGGTGGCGGGCAGCGTGGGCGATGATGGATGAGAGCAGCAGGGGATGCTGCTGCATCAGGCCGAGCATGGGCGCCTCCCCGTTTTAGTTGCCACCAGCTTCAGGGTTTATCTGGATAGCAGAGGTGGACCGGCCCGGTTTGCCCGGACCGCATATTAGCTTGGCCCACCACGGTCGAAATGAGCCATCAGAATGTGGCCGGAGGCGCCGCCCTTTGGAGAAGGTTCGGTCGGCAACCGCCTCGACTGCCACTTGAGAAACGACTTGCCGTCCCCAGCCAATTATTGGCGGCAAGCTAGACATATGTCCGCTTTTCGCGTCCCGCACCGCTAAACCGATAGTCCGCTTTTGGCCGATTCCGTTGAAAAAGGTCGGTTGAGGCGCTGCGCTGCCGCTGTTCAGTCCTCCTGGTGGCGGAGGGTACGGCCATGATGGGCGAGCGGCAGGTCCGGCAGGAGGCGCTGTTTACGGCTTCAGCCTGGAGGAGCACGTCCCCACCGATCACCTACTGCGCTCGATCGACCGCTTCGTTGCGCTGAGCGACATCCGTCGGCAGCTCGAGCCCTACTACAGCGCAATCGGCCGTCCCTCGGTCGACCCCGAGCTGATGGTCCGCATGCTGCTGATCGGCTACTGCTGCGGCAGCCGGTCCGAGCGGCGGCTGTGCGCAGAGGTTCATTTGCACCTCGCCTATCGTCGGTTCTGCCGCCTTGGCCTGGACGGCGCCGTCCCGGACCACGCCACCTTCTCCAAGAACCGGCATGGCCGCTTCCGCGACAGCAACCTGCTGCGTCAGGTGTTCGAGGCAACGGTGCGCCGTTGCATGGCGGAGGGCATTGTTGGCGGCCAGGGCTTCGTGGTGGATGCCAGCATGATCCGGGCGGACGCGAACCGGCAGAAGGGCGTTGCCCGCCGCGAGGAGCTGAACACAGCGGACGCCAGCCGCGCTGTGGACGAGTACCTGGCCGTGCTCGACGACACCGCTTTCGGTGCGGCGACCGAGGTGCCGCCGAAGTTCGTCTCGCCCACCGACCCGGCTGCGCGCTGGACGGCAGCGGCCGCTGGCCCGGCCTGCTACGCCTACTGCGACAACTATCTGATCGACGCCGAGCACGCCGTGATCGTCGACGTCGAGGCCACCACGGCGGTACGCCAGGACGAGGTCGGCGCCGCGCAAACCATGCTGACCCGCACGGCCGAGACCTTCGACCTCTGGCCCGAGCGCCTGATCGCTGACACCGGCTACGGCTCGGCGGCCATGCTGGGCTGGCTGGCCCACGAGCAGGGCATCGAGCCGCATATCCGGTGTTCGACAAGTCGGAGCGCAAGGATGGCACCTTCAGCCGCTCCGACTTCATCTATGACCGCAAGCGCGACCTCTATATCTGCCCGGCCGGCAAGGAGCTGCTGCACTACCGGCGCCAGTTCGCGCGGCCCCGGCACGGCGTCGATGCCGACGGCCTCATGCGGTATCGCGCCACCAAGCACGACTGCGGCGTCTGCGCGCTGAAGCCCCGCTGCTGTCCGAACCGGCCAGCCCGCAAGATCCTGCGCTCCATCCACGAAGGCGCCCGCGACATGGCGCGCGACATCGCCGAGACCGAGGCCTACGCGGTCTCAAGGCGGTAGCGAAAGAAGGTCGAGATGCTATTCGCCCACCTCAAGCGCATCCTCGGTCTGGCCCGCCTGCGACTGCGGGGCCCGAACGGTGCCCGCGACGAGTTCTATTTGGCGGCGGCGGCCCAGAACCTCCGCGAGCTGGCCAAGCTGATCCCGCTACCAGCGCCAGCGCCCGCTGGCTGAACGCCGGGGCGGCAATCGCCATCTGCCACGGTCGCGGGGCCTCGATCCGGCAGGTCCGAACAGCGCCTTTTTCAACAGAATTGGTGGGAAGCAGACATACGTGTGCGGCCCGTTGAGGCTGCTCAGCGCCCAACTCGGCCGTCCACTCGCCGTTATCACCTCCTTGAAAGCGGACATGGTTTCTCGGCAGATCGATGCCCGGCTTCGGTGGCAAGCGGACGTTCAAACCGCGCGGCTGCCTCAAGCCCTTGGTCACTGGCGGTGCGGACATCAAGGTTTATGCGCAGCGCCACCGCGTGGGACGGCTTCCACGATGGCCTGCCCGACCCTCGTGGGAACGACGCGAGCGAGGTCGAAGCCCGCCACATCGAGCAATGTCCTGTACTCCTCGGCCGTTCGCTCGCGCGCGCCCAACAGCACGAGCATGTGGAGGTCGAGCCACTTTCCGAACGACGGCTCCTCGCCCGTCGGCAAGACAAGTTCTATCACGAGGAGCTTCCCATGCGGCGGCATCGCACGGCGGCATTGCCGGAGGATAGCGATGCTGCGCTTGTCGTCCCAGTCATGCAGGATCTGGGAGAGCACGTACGCGTCCCCGCCCGCCGGGACCTCGGTGAAGAAGTCCCCTCCTACAGCCCAGCACCGATCCGCCAAGCCCGCGGACGCCAGGTGCGGCCCCGCGGCGGCAGCCACGTGCGGCTGGTCGAACAGGATCCCGCTCGCGCTCTGGTTGCCGCGAAGGACGGCGGCGAGCAGCGTCCCGTAGCTGCCTCCCACGTCCACGATCGTCTTGAAGGTCGAAAAGTCGTATGCCTCGGTAACGGCCTCGACTACCTGCGCCGTCCAGCCCGTCATGGCCTGGTTGAAGGTGCGGTCGGACTCGGGATTCCGAGCGAGGTAAGCAAAGTAGCTCATGCCGAACACGTCCTCGAAGGCGGTCTTCCCCGTCCGCACGCTGTGCAGCGCATTGCCCCAGGCTCGGTACTGTTCTTCCGCGTACATGATGGCGAGCGAACGCATGGAATCCGGCGTGTCGGTTTGCAGCAGCGCCGCGAGGGGCGTCAGCGCGTAGACGCCAGGGCTCGCCTCGGTGAAGACGCCCACGCTCGCCAGCGCGCGCAGTACCCGCCGGAGCGAGGCGGCATCGGCTTGGGCCGCCGCGGCCAGATGATCGACCGGTCGTGGCCCGTCGGCGAGGAGGTCGGCGACGCCCAGCTTGGCGGCGACGTACAGGGCCTGCGAGACCCAGTAGCCCGTCATCATCCCGAGCAGGGTGGCGGGCGGCGGTGGCGGGGCGGCGGCCATAGGTTCGTCGGGCACTGTTACGTCCCCCGTAGCCTCGTTGCCTTGCTAGGCTAGCCTTCGCCCATGCCGAGGTGCAATCCGCAACCCCCTTCGCCCAGCAATGGGCACAGAAGTCAGGGGTTCCGCACCGACCTGACTGCCCCGATGGCGAGGGGCTTACCCGTCGCGGGACTCCGGTGCCAAGATCCGGTTGAGGTCGGGAGCAGCCAGTTCGGCCCGCCCTACCCGCGGCCGCTGTGTCGGATGCGCCTCCAGACAGCGGACCTGCCGCTTTCGGCCAACTTAGGCCACCACCGGCCACGGCTGCTCAGCGCCCATGTCGGTCGTCGGCGGAGCGAAGGGGACTTCCCGTATGCCGGTGTAGAGGCTCCAGCCTCGACCGACCGAGAAGGGCGGTTTCCAGACCTTTGCCCAGGTCAGGCTCCCAGGTGGCGTAGCGCGGCTGGCGTCAGGCTCCCGTCGCTGGCCGGACCCCGCGCAGTCCAGCGCGAGCGATGGCACCTGCCACCAGGCCGTCGCGGAGTGCTGCCTCGACGAAGCGGTCGAGCGTGGACAGCGCCGCGGCGTTCTCCTTCGGCACAGCGACCGCCATACGCACCGTGCTGAACCGACCCCCGAGGACACCCGCGCCTGCCAGCGCATCGGCAATGCGGTGACAGATGTGCAGATTGTCGGCGTAGACGTCGGCCCGGTTCTCGGCGAGAGCCGCCCGCGCCGCCGCCTCGCCGCCGGGAATGCGCACGAGGGTTGCCTGACGAATGGACCGTGTCAGGACGGCGTCGGGGGCGGAGCCCTGCGCGACCGCGATGCGCAGGCCCGTCCGGTCGACCTCGTCGGCACGCCGTAGCCCTGTGCTGGGCCGGGCGACGTAGCCGCCATCGACCTCCATGAAGGGCCGGCTGAAGGCGAGTACGGCCTCACGGGATGGGTCCCGGGCGGCGAGGCCGACATCCCACTCATCACGGCCGATGCTCCCGTTGTAGCTAGCTGGATTGTCGTAGGGGAGCAGGCGCAGTGGCACGCCGAGGTACCGCGCCAGCGCCTCGGCCAACTCCACCGTGACGCCCCCTGGTGGCCCGCCCTCAATGCCGCGTGCGACCAGCACCGGGTTGGACGCGATGAGCGCGGCGCGCAGCACACCGCCGGGCGCGATCAACCTGGCGTCATCGGAGCCTGTTGCCATGGCGGGGCCGATCATCATCGCCGGCAGCAGCGCCAGGGCATTCCTCCGACCCATGCAGCCCAATAGATGGAGAGCCGTTCTCATTGCACCCTCGCGTCACCCGTTGGGACGGATCGCACACAGCGTCAAATCGTATACCACGGCGGCGCGGGTTGGTTGGGAGGGGTAGCCTCAGCTGCCCCTCGCAGCATCTACAACTGTCTGTGGTCAGCTCCGGGGCGAAACCGGCTGGTCGGGTTGCGATCGGCGCATGTCTGTTTTCGGCAGATCGGCCCCGGGCAGCGGCCTGACTGCCTCCGGCCAGCTTCTCGAGCTCCGACGCCATTCACCTCGTGCCGCGATCCCGCGGCTCAGGAGAGGCGTCGTGCAACGCCAGCAATCAAAGGTCCCGCTGCCACGTACACGGCCTGTCGTGGCGTGGAACAAGGGTCGCCTCATCGGTCCCAAGCCGACCCTCAAGCCGAAGCAGGTCTGGGCCATCCGCCTATATCTCCAACGCGAGCAGCGTATCCGCGACCTGGCGATGTTCGATTTGGCGATCGACAGCAAGGTCAGGGGCTGTGATCTCGTTCGCCTACAGATCGGCCAGCTGGTCGTGAATGCCACCGTTTGCCACCGTGCGACGATCACCCAGCAGAAAACGGGCCAGCCGGTGCAATTCGAGCTGACCGAAGGGACCCGCGATAGCCTGCTCGCCTGGCTAAACCACCGCGGCGGCGTGCTCGACGACTATGTCTTTCCCAGCCGAGCGAGGACGGGGGAGCACCTCAGCACCCGCCAGTATGCTCGCATGGTCTGCGATTGGGTCGAAGCCGCTGGCCTCGCCCGGTCAGCCTATGGCAATCACAGTCTGCGTCGGACGAAGGTCGCGCTCATCTACAAGCGTACGGGCAACTTGCGGGCTGTGCGGATCCTCCTCGGCCATACCAAGCTCGAGAGCACGGTGCGGTATCTCGGCGTCGATGTCGAGGATGCGCTGACGTTGTCTGAAGCGACCGAGATCTGATCCGCGCGCAAAGCCGCGACACATCATCCGCCTGGGACGAGAGCCGGCCCGGGCGGGACTTCGGACTCGCGCCCATCCCCGACATCTCAATGGCTGGGCAGCCTCCCAGGTAGCGGACATAGACCTCTGATTGCCGACCACCTGAGATAGCGAGTGCAGATCTTCTGACCCTCGATTAGACGCCAGCCAGGGAGTAGGCGAGGGTGCCTATGTCGAAGGAGTAGAAACACCCCCTCCTGCGCCCGGTTGGTCCTCAACTCGGCTGATCGATACACTCTTAAGGTGGCAAAGCAGGAGCGCCACGACCAAGGTCGGCTGCGCCGTGGTTGACGACGATCGTCGGGTCCGGGTTACTGGCTACAACGGTTTCCCGCGCGGAGTGACCGACCTACCAGAGCGCCTTGCCGATCGTCCAACGAAGCTGCTCCTCTCCGTGCACGCCGAGGCCAATGCGGTCGCCACAGCTGCGCGCTCGGGTGTCGCTCACTGGATGCACGGCCTACATCACCCATCCGCCATGCGCGGCATGTGCAGCCTCGCTGGTCCAGGCAGGAATTCAGCGCGTCGTGTTCCAGGGCCAGTTGCGGGCCGAGTGGGCAGACAGCGAGGCGGCAGGACGTCTGCTCATGGACGAGGCGGGCGTGGCTTGGCAGCGTGGGGTGACGACCGACGCGTGAGAGCATGCGTCCTGAACTGACCTGCCCGCCTAGAAGCGGCCCGCCGGTAATGTAGTCCAGCGGCAGCGATGAGGCGCTTGGGTTTAGTAGTCCAGGTTCAGCGTTGGCCTTCGCCGTGTCACCTCGCCCCTGACGGCCGGATGCGTCATGGTACACCTCGATGTTGTAAGCAGAACTACTATCCCGGTCAGGGTTCGAGTTCTTACAACCACCAGGTGTGCGATTTCGTAATGAGACTTTACAGTTAGTTTCATAGGGAGGAATACGTCCTAAGAAACATGAAGCGTCAAGTGAGCTTGACCGAGGTGGCCTTCGAGGAGAACTAATGTCGCGCTCAAGGTGCCTAGGCATGCCATGCCATGCAATGCTGGAGGTTACCATGTGTACCAAGCCAGCCTGGAAGCCGGTGACTCGGATATCCGTGTGGCTCATTGGCAAAGCTGCTTCCGGTTGCAGCACGGCTCAAAGCCATGTCGGCCGCACGTGAACCACCCGACGCTCTCATCGATCAGTTGTACGACGCAGCTGCAGGGCTTTGCGACTGGCATGAGGTGCTGGCTAACGTCGCTAGGCTGTTGGGCGGATCAGCTGCTGTCCTGGGGATCGTCGGACCACGCTGCCCCGCCAGGATCGTCCATGTTGGTGTTGATCCCGCCTATATGACCCGCTACGTGGAGCGATATGGGGGACGTAATGAATTAGCATTGCGCTCGGCAGCCTATCCGATCGGCAGTGTGCTCACCATTGAGAGCCTTATGCCAAAGGCCGACTTCCTGCGAACGGCCTTTTATGACGAGTGTTTGCGGCCGCAGGGTCTGCGCTCGCTGATCAATTTGCGCGCCGCTCGCGGCGCATCTGGTGCTGTTGCCAACGTCTGCGTGCTGCGCACGGGAAAGGAAGGCGAGTTCAGCACGGAGGACGCCGAAGATTTTTCACGGCTCGCACCGCACTTGCGGCGCGCAGTCATGGTCCATGCTCGCCTTACCGAAGCTGAGGGCGAGCGGCGCGCTTTGACCGAAACACTCGAACGACTACCGCGAGTGGCTTTCCTTGTGGACGCGGCTGCAACTGTGCGTCTGGCCAATGCAGCGGGAACCGCCCTCCTCGCCGCGCGAGACGGGCTGCGGGTCGATCTCAGCGATGGCAGCGCATTACGAGCGGACCAGCCCGCAGAGACTATCCAGCTCCGTCATCTGATCGCGGCGATGGTGCTCAATCCGGGTGGGAATCCGCCGTTTAATGGGCAGCTCTGCGTATCCCGCCCATTTCCCAAGCCCCCCCTCGTGGTCACTGCAGTTCCCCTAAGTGCCGCTCGCGCGGCCGCAGCTGGCTTGCCTCCGCTCGCTATGGCACTTCTTCTGGTGACCGATCCCGACCAGCGAGCAGCATCCCCACCTCCAGCCCTGCTTCGCAAAACCTTCGGGCTGACTCGGACTGAGGCGGAGGTTGCCACGCGCGCGGCCACAGGTGAGGGGGTGCCCGCGCTGGCGTCCTCGCTTGGCATTTCCCAAGGCACCGCGCGGCTGCACTTGCACCGCATCTTCGAGAAAATCGGCGTGCACCGGCAGGCGGAGTTAGCCGCGGTGCTAGCCCGGCTCGGATCTTAGGCCATGCTGACCCGCGTCCAGGCGCTTGGTCTTGCGACGAGCGCCACAGTTTGGGCGGTTCTGCCCGCAGCCGCGCAACGGACGGCCGCCAATGCTTGGCCCCGCCGCCCTGTGCGTCTGATCTGCGCCGGTGCCCCTGGTTCTTCGCCGGATGTCGCAGCACGGCTCTATGCTGACCGACTGATGACGCAATGGGGTCAGGCTACGCCAGTCGAAAGTCATCCCGGCGCGGATGGAACGCTGGCGGTCGCGCATCTGCTGGCGCAACGCGACGGGCACGCTTTACTATTCTCTTTTGTCGCTGCGCTTACGGTTGCGCCGTTGCTGCAGGACCGGCTGCCGTTTGACCCAGGTGATGTGGCGCCGATCTCCTCAGGAATTGAGGATTTCGCGGTAGTTGTTGCAACACCGAAGCGGCCCGTGGCCAGCCTTGGCGATCTCGTTGGGTTGGCACGACGGCAACCTGGAGCGCTAAATTGGGCTGCTGGTGCCGGCGATATTTACATGAGTTTTCTAGGTTTCGTGCGCCATCATGCCTTAGATATGCACTACATCGCCTATCGAGCGCCCGCGCCTGCACTGCACGATTTGGCGGAGGGGCGTATTGATACATTGATGCTGCCGTTAGTGGCGGCGCTGCCTCAGGCTCGGGTCGGCCGATTGCGCATGCTCGCGATCGCTAATCCGAGGCGCTCACCCGCTGCGCCGGATGTGCCCACGGCGATCGAGGCAGGTTTCCCAGAGTTGACCTTCGAGGGGCGGCTTGGCTTCTTTGGTCCCGCATCCATGCCCAGCGATTTGCTGGAGAAAATAGCGAGCGATGTGCGCATGATCGCGGCTAACCCGGGCTTCGGCGAACGCTTGCAATCTCTTGGAATGGTCGCGCGTGCCGATGGTCCAGCTGAGTTTAGTGCACATATCGAGGCTGAGCGGGTGCGATGGGCGGAGCGGGCACGCACCTACGGATCGCGCCCACTGCGATAGCATCGCGTCAAGCTCGGCTAGCCGCCACTGGCCAGCACGGCGCAACAGCCGTCAGCGCCGCTCGGCGTTCTGCGGCACTAGGCCAGGAGGCGCCGTGACGAAGGTTACACGGAGTTGCAGCGGCTCTCCCCTCACTAGGTGCAAGAAGCGGCCATCCGAGAGCACCTCGCCGCAGCCATGCCGAGTGGTGCAGAGATGATCATTTTCAACCCGCCAGCGCCAGTCTGCCAGGCGCCGCTCCCCGCGGTACAGATCGAAATAGGACACCACCCCATCCTCCCTCCAACGACTTAAGACATTTCTTCTCGGAAACCATTCGGTTGCGCGTAAGCTTCGCCCACCGAAGACGGCCACGATTTCCGGCCCGCTGAGCCGCCTGCCCTTCGGCTGGAGAATGGGCGTGCCGGACCGCAATGCCTGGAGCAGTCGGTCGGCCGGCACGCCCGTGGCGCAAGCATGTGCTATTTCCATGCCGCGGCTTGCGGTGTGATGATGGCTTTCGATGCTGCCGCCCAATTCGGTGCGTTCAGAGCCGGCGACCTCAGCACTAAAGGCGTGAAGGCCGGCGCGCTTGGCAGCAGCCACCCACAATTCCCAGGCATCAGCGGGCACGTTCCGGTCGCGGCGATCGCCGATCACAAAGATGTCCGCGTTTGACTGTATGCTGCCGACCGAACGCATGGGGTCCGCCAAGTCGTCGCGATGCGCTGCGAAATAGTCCGAGGTTTGCCCGTCCTGTCGCCGGTAGTACTGGGCAAAGTCGAGCGGCGCCGAGCCAATCACCGCGCAGCGGATGTCGGTTCGCAGGCTTAGCAAGTTTGCAACGATGGCTCCACCCGAGGAGAAACCAAACAGCGTAAGTCCGGCAAACCTGTAGCGCTGCTGCAGCTGTGTCAACGCATCATTCAGCAACGCGACCTCCATCTTGGAATGCCGGTCTCGCGCGTGGTTGCCGGAAGATCCATGCATGCCGGGTCGCGCCATCAGGATCACTGGCATCCCGCCCATGGCGCCACTCAGTGCATCGGCGCCATAGTCCCGCGTCTCCGGCGATAGTTCATAATACTCACTGGCCCGCTGGATGACCGGTATGCCACCAAGGTAGCCGTAGGATGCGCCACCCGGGTCGCCTGGGACGTAGATTAACGCGGTGCGACCCGATCCCAGTGTTCCACCTTGGGCGTAGCGCAGACATTCATGCCGGTCACCAGCGCTGACCCAAAGCCCGTCCGGCAGTGCGCGACAGGCTGTCTCAGTTGTGGTCGCACCGCTCATCAGACCCTCCCGACTAAAGGTATCGGCGGAAAAGCCGGACGGTGCGGTTGTCATTTGCAGCAACCGGTTGGTCGCCTCGCTGCATCCAGCGGCTGCTAGCAAGAGCAGCACTAAATAACACCTTCGAAGCAGCCATTTGGAACAGTGCTCCACCATGACATACCCATCCCTGGTTTTTAAGAGTCGCAATTTTAAACGATAATCGTTTGCTATGATGAAAAAATACAGTGCTGTGTTTTATATGATTTCTGATTTGGTGCGCTGTTTCGATGGCCTGTTGGCAGGAATGGCGCAAAACCTGAGGAAGGAAAAGTGACCGAACGGGGCACTGCGGCCAGAAGGCTGGCGTAGCACTTCGACTCTGCAGTGGAGTCCCGGATTTGCTGGCCATGCTGCGGCCTTTTGCCTCGTTCGGCAGAACTGGCGCTTTAACGTATCCCGTAGCTGAGGCTTCTCAGAGCCCGCTTCAGAATGCCACCGCAACGGCTGGTTCCGACCCGACGCCGACTCTCGGCTTCCAAGCCGGGTGCCCGGAGTCGTAGAGAAGCCTGTCGGCTTAAGCCTTCGGGCGCCCGAGGGGAAAGACATGGCGCAACGAGACGTCACTGAGGCGGAGGTAGCCGCGCTTGTAGAGCGGTGCGGGTTGGCCAACGCCGCCTTTATGCGCGGCGACATGACGGGCTATCTCGCGCTGATCAGCCACACCGACGACTACACGCTCATGGCGCCATTCGGCGGAGCGCCGACGCACGGCTTCGACGCGTCGAGTGAGCGCCTGAGCGTGATGGCGCGCTTCTTCCGAGCCGGCAAGACCGAACTGGAGGTGGTGCGAAGCTTCGCCTCTGGGGATATGGTGGTCCTCGTGGTTATCGAACGGCAGCGGGCCGAGGTCGGCGGCCTGCCCGAACAGGACTGGTCTCTGCGCGTGACCCTGGTCTGTCGCCGCGTGGGAGGCGACTGGAAGCTTGCACACCGCCATGCCGATCCTCTCGTAAACGTAATCAGCTTGGAGCAGGCCGCTGCAATCGCCCGTGGTTGATCCTCAGCCGCCCGGTCCAGGCGTATGTCCGCTCCCCGCCCACTCCCGCGGTAGCCCGGCCGGCGGGCCTGCTACCGCGGAGTCCGACGCGCCCTAGACATTGGCGCCCTCGATGATGTCGCCGAATCGTTCCCAGGTTCCGCCGGTCCAGCGTGCCAACTGCATCTGGCGGATCGGTCGATAGTTCGTGGGCGAAGTGTCGAGAGCGATCCCGGGCAGCAACGTCGCTGCCACAAAGCCCTTCAGACTCGTCGCCTGCCGCATGATGTTCACGCGGCTGACGTCCTGCCCGCACTGTTGCAGGACCTGCAGCAGGGTTTGCCCCACCGCATAGGCGTAGATGAAGAAGCCTTCCTTCAGGTCGCCCTCCGGCATGTAGCGCGCCATGAAGGCGCGCCACTCGTTCAGGCCGGGGTCGTTGGCCCAGGCCGGGTCGGTGCTGTCCTTGACGAACATCGCGGTGACGATGCCGGTACCGCGCGCGACGCCCGCAGGCTCCATGACCGCAGCGATCGAGGATGAGGTATAGGACAGGCAATGGAGCGGCCTCCACCCCAGGTCGGACACCCTCCGGATCGCCTGCGCTGCGAATTTTGGTGTGGCCGCCGTGACCAGTGCACTGGCACCGCCGTCGCGCAGCGCGACGATCTGGCTGTCGACGGTGGCGTCCGTGACTTCGTAGCCGGCCTCGCGTACCAAATCGCCGTAGCGCGCCGAGCACGTCCCGGAGGCCGGCGATGTAGTCCTTCCCAAAGTCGTCATTCTGGTAGAGGAGGCCGACCCGGGCGTCCGGCCGCTGCCGCAGCAGGTACTTGGCGTAGATCTGTGCCTCGGTGCGGAAACTGGGCTGCCAGCCGATGGTCCAAGGATACTCCCTGGGGTTGGCCCATTTGTCGGCGCCGGTGGAAAGGAACAGGTGCGGCACTGCACGTTGATTGAGGTAGCGCTGGATGGCGCTGTTGGTCGCCGTCCCGAGCGGATTGAACAGGCAAGCGACTCTGTCCTGCTCGATCAGGCGGCGCACCTGCTCAAGCGTCTTCGGAGGGCTGAAGCCGTCGTCGTAGCTGAGGAAGACGATGCGGCGGCCGGCGACGCCACCCTGCTCGTTGACCATTCTGAAGAACTGCTGGTGGCAGCGGCCGATCACGCCGTAGGCGCTGGCTGGCCCGCTGTACGGCATGGTGTTGCCGATGCGGATCTCGGTCGCTGTGACGCCCGGCATATCCTCGGCCCGAGCGATGGCGTGGACCGTCAGGGCGCCTGCAGATGCGGCGAGGATTTGCCTGCGCTGAAGCATATCGTCCTCCCGTTCGCACCGAAATGCTCCTCGCCCGCTCCTGCCAAGTTCCGGACCGGCCGGCGACGCTGGCCGGCCAAGGGCGGCGGCGTGCCGCTTGGCGCCTTGCCACCTGTCCTGGCGTTCGCAGGCTGCCTCGAGCCACGATGTGCAGCCTGCGCGTTCGCAGCAGGTCGCGGCAACCATTGTTTGCCCGCAGGATCATTCCCCTTGTCCGGCCTGCGATCGCGGACTGTCGCGCAGCATACCTTTATGACGAAGCCGAGCAGAATGTTCAGTCGAGGCGCCCGGCCTTAGGCTAGAGCGCGAGGCTGCTCCACCGGTACGCCGTCCGACATCGGAGCAAAGTGCTCCCATGGAGCCGGGGGCGAAGGTGCGGTGCCCTGGAAGCGCGGCCGCCCCGCCCACGCATAGGCTCTGGCGAGGCCAGCACCTACGGAGGGCTGAGTCCGCTCACCACCCATCTCGGACGTTCCGAAATCATTCTGAAACGGGCTCTCAGAGTTGGTGGCAAAGCCGCCGGATCCAACATGACGCGGCTAATCGGCAGCACAACAGTGGGACCTGCCGGCTGCGAGAGAAAGGCATGACAGAGCACACCAACAGGGCGTTTTTTCGCCCCCCGAGAGCCTGTTGCTGAATGGCCGGGCGTCGTCGTTTGAAGCGGTTCAGGATCGTGAGTAGCCGCCCTTGGCGTGCTTCAGGCGGTTCGCTGCTCAGTCCTGTGGTCGGCGGGGTGCCGCGCTGTGGC
>JAESFQ010000448.1_pt1 | contig 15103 bp, 14 predicted proteins | sample 9269431 | NCBI WGS metagenome assembly JAESFQ01 (sample SAMN14502588, study PRJNA617103) | algae metagenome | isolation source: Plectolyngbya sp. WJT66-NPBG17 and co-occurring heterotrophs from well... | place: USA: Mojave Desert, Joshua Tree National Park, California | collected 2006-08-06
CCCACACTCGCCTGAACCCATGAACGGGCCTCCTTGGCCCCATCCCACACGCATGACACGGGCTTTGCGACCTTCCCACCCGGTCTTCGCATCCGTGGCGTGGAAAACGCCCCAGACTTCCGGGCCGCCGGGCCCATTGACCAGGACAAAGTTGCCATGGCCCGGGCCGTAGGGCGGGGAATCGTCGCGGGCGGCTTTGAGAAGGGGTTTATTGGATTTAGCCCAGGAGTGAGGGTCAAGAGGGTGACCGCCAGTGTAGTACAGAATATTCATTTTGTACTCGCTGGTCCAGCTTCCCGCACAACTGTACACAAGACCCATCCAGCGGCCATCGGGCGAGCAGAGAAACTGCGGGCCCTCGTTGATGCCGCTGCTGCCGGAGAACTCGAATTGCAGGTCCGGCGTGCTGATGCGGATAGGGTGGCCTGTGCATTCTGTGGGCGAGACCATTTCGATGATGAAGATTTCCTGGCGTGACTCGTTGGCGTGCGTACCGAGCGGCCAGCCTGAATAGACGAAGAGCATGGAACCTCTCAGGGTAACGACGGTACCGTCGATTGCCCATTGGTCTTCAGGAAGGCCGCCTAGTCGGCCGAAGAAATTCCACTTGCTTGGCTCGAGGGGATCTTCTTCTGATGGGGGGCCGGCTAGGACGTACATGCGATGCGACTTGTTGCCGTGCTTGGGGTCGTCGGCTGCAAAGTACACGTACCATCGTCCGTGGATGGAGTGCAGTTCGGGGGCCCATAGATCGGCGGAATAGGGCTGGTCTGGGGGAGGACGCCAGATTACGTTCTTCTTGCACTTCTTCTCAAAGTCGAAGAGGGAATCTGCTGCCCAGATCTCAATGTGGCCGCCGCATGTGAAGGTCATATAATACGTGCCCTTGTCCCAGACTACATACGGGTCTGCACAGCTGCTGGTTGTGATGGTGAGGATCGTGTCGTGGTATGCTGGTCTCTGCGCATGGAACACCGGCTGCATCATATTTGCCGCCGCCATGTTGTCAACTGCTCCCTCCTTTTGCTCTGATCCCGAATCCCAGTTTAGTCAGACGTGTTCGTTGAAGGATTGCAATGTGAGGGAGGGGTTAGAGACAGCCTTTGATGGACTGCAAGTGCTAGTGACTCTGCAAGTCTAGATCATTGACCGCACTAATAGTAGTGGTGGCTGCGTTCATGTGGTCTCTGCCGAAGGGCACGCGCGTAACAGCTGTACGATGACGTCATTGTTTGCACCCATTTCCTTGGTTCTACAACAGCTGGACTACTTCACCTTGAGCAGGTGGGTATGGGAACGGACCGAAAGGGTGCGAGGGCGTGATGTGAAAAAAGTGGCAATCATTGCCGAGGCGAAAGCAGGGTCTAACGCGGCACCGAGGTGGGGAAGCTGCAAGCCACTTATCTGACTGTGGCTTTGATGTTTTACACATCATAGTGCAAGATGAATGATCATCCTCAATCGTGTTGCAATTCTACTGCTAGCTAAAGATTGCCCCTAGTCCGGCTACATTAGTATACAACAAGCCGTGCATGTTCGTAGCACCTCATAGTTCCGTCCAAATAGCCCGATTATTCAAGACGACCAAACCGTATGCCCTAAGCTCATGCCCACATTGAAGTCTGGCAGAAGCCCATATGCCAGTTCTTGCCACAATAAACACTAACAATATTTCCTGTAAAGAGTCCCAACCTTACGTGGTCTCGTATGGCGATGTCGAGTCGAAGACAAGGTATCCAGCGATGCCGACGAAAGTAGCCAGGAAAGCAAAGATCGGCAAATGTCATGAGGCGTGGGGTAAGGAAGAACCGTAAACGCCGTGCCAAGTCCAAACTATTGAGGAACCGGCAAGATTGAATCCAATAAACAAATCGCTCCTAAGGTATATGGTGTGATGGCATTATACGTTGAATCACTGTGCATCGATGTTTCGCACTATATTTCTGTTTTGAGTGTTTGGTCGACAGTGAGTTCACCAGACTCGATGCGATCTACGCGGAGTACGAGTTCCTGTATCTAGTTAGCATGGTTGAAAGCTACCCTTGCTATCGGAAGCTTACCTTGAGAGCCCTAGCGGTCTTGAACGCAAGTGGTGGAATCCTCTCGCGACCTCCACCATTGATATCGATGGCAAGCATGCTCTGTCTGCATTCGTCAAGCACTTCCACAACAGGTAGCGCATGCTTCTTTAACGCAGGGTTGGATAGTTGGTTCACAGCTTCGTAAGTCTTGTTGCCAGTGTCGTCGACTGCTTGCGAGATGTCTTGAATGTATTCGTAGATCTGCTGCTCGTCTCCAGGCGTAGAGTCGGGGTTTGAGCGAATGAGATTGACTAGCGGCTGTATACTCTGGACAAGGAGGGCTGTCTGGTCTTCAAGGTAGTTCTGCCGGCGTTAAAAGACTGCAACTGTCAGGATCAAATAAAAAATACCTTGAACTCGAGCATACTGCTATCGCCTGCGCCATTGGTACCGTTCGTAGTGCCGCTCTGACCATCGTATCCACTGTATGGAGAGCTATAGGCGCTGTACCTCGTGGTGTCACTGCTACCGCCTTTACTGCTGCGGCTGCGCTGATGACCGTATGTCGATGTGGCACCGCTGCTGCTGCTGCTGTTATTGTTGTTGTTCTCGTTGGTGCTGTTTGGCGCGTACGCGCTGTAGTTGTTGTACACAGTCGGTTTCAGTGGCATGGGCCTATCAGTGTCCTCGTCGTCTTCTTCGAGCTCGTCTTCTGGTGTTGGTCGCACTTTGACATGTTTGACCAGCTCGACAACGGCTGTTGACAGGTGACTAGCTGCGGCGTCCAAGAGACTGACTGGTGACAGTCCACCAGATGCTGCATGGTTCTTGGTAGCTGTGATGAGATTGTTGGCCGTGGCGCTGACGCGGGATTTGAGCTTTGCTTGCTGCCTTTCAGGGCTTGCAAAGAGGTCGCCGCTCACACTACTGCTGGGAGACTGCATTTGTGAAAGAGACGTGCTATCGATATCGCCAGTAATGGCTCGTACACATTTGACAACATGTCGCATACTCTCGAGAGTTTGCTCCGAGTTTGCTCTTCGCGCAGTCTGCAGCAGCTCATCAATGCTAAGCTGGAACTTGGTGACATGGACGTCCTTAACCAAGCCGTCTGGTGTTGTAAGGGTAGTATCGCGGGAGTAGTTGGTCAGATCTGAGGCCATGAGCTGTTGTAAGCCCATAGAGGATGCCTTTAGATTCCGAAGTTGTGTTTTTGCCTTGGCATATCTCGATTTCCACTCTTTCAACTCGGCCTCGAGTGACGACACTTGATTTGCCATTTTCTCTTCCTTCTCAGCCGCCGCATCACTGCGGGCCGACAGCTCTTTCATTTCTTGCAGGAACATGGCTGCATCTCTTCGTACTTCCTCAGCGACCTGTTGTTGTTCACTCAGTTCTTGCTCCAGCTCCTCACACCGTTGTCTCCATTGGCCATCTCCATTATCGTCGTACGCTTGCTGAGGCGGTCGGGACTCGAGGTCTGCAATCTGGGCACGGAGGCTGTTCTCGACGTTTTCGTTTTCGCTGCGTAGTTTGTCTATCTCAGAGCGGAGTGAGGAGTTGAGATTCTCAGCCTTTTCAACCTTCTCTTCCAGCGAGTACCTAAGTTGATCCCATTCTGCACGCTCAGAAGCAGAAGCGCCGTCGCGCGTTGTGTCGGCATCTTGTAGTCGCTGCAGTTCGTCGTCCTTGTCACGGATGGTAGCCTCCAAGGAGCCAATTTTTCCCTGCAGCTCCGATACTTGGGCTTGCAGATCGGCGGTTATCTTTTCATTAGCCATGCTCATGCTTTTTGCGCTCTTGTTCGTCTGTCGCCTCGAAGCCGCACCTTCCAGATTGAACGCATCGTCGTCGTCCCCTGCGCTATCATCGTCGTCTTCGACCAAGGTTCCTTTGTTTGGCACAATCGTATTCGACTGGAACGTCTTTGGCAGCGGACGCCCGAAAGAACCTGGTTGGTTTCCTGAACCAGGCCGCAGCCCTCCCGGTGGACCTGGAGGCCCTCCCTGGGGTCCACCCATAGGTCCACCCATAGGTCCGCCCATGGGCCCGCCCATAGGCCCGCCCATTTGAGGTGGTCCTCGGTAGCCTGGTCCTGGCGGAGGTCGTCCACCCATGCTATTCGGTGTGCCGCCTCTACTCTGCGGCCCTCTGTTACTTGTGCGACTTGCGATGCTACCGGACGGGCTGGATGATCGTGGCGGCAAGTCACCTCCAGTAAAGCGCGGGAATCTCCGCTCGAGTTCGTAAAAGACATCGGTGGCAAGCTGGCGGAATCGTTCGAGAGGCAATGTTGATAGCTTCTGCCTCGCCTGGTTGCGTTTTGGGTGGAAATTGTTCTTGGGTAACAGGTATTTCGGGGTGTCGTTGCCGGGCGCACCTGGCCCTCCCCGCTTGCGGTCCTGCTCTCTGCGTATCGACTCATCATATACGTCGGTGCTGAGCTCCTGGAACTGCACACCCGATAGCCTAGTCAGCTTGTCCTTGGCCCGGCTTGGGCGGGGGTTGCCCTTTTCGTCGTTGAGATAGGGCCCCAAGTAGGCCTTGAGGACTCTGAAGTGTTCTGACATGGTCTCCTCTAGCGCCTGCATTTTTCTACTGTCTATGACCGGGCGTGTGCTGTCGCTTATGCTGGAGGCATACAACCCCGTACCGTCGCTCGACCGGCCGACTGAACTGGGCGGCGAGGGGTTGCCATTGCCATTGCCGGGGCGCATACCATTGAGCATGCTACCATCGGGGTTGCTGGGTCCGTATGTATTGGGAGGGATGGTGGGCGAGTATGGATTGTCGGCAGCGATGTTGCGGTAGCCGGTGACGGGCGACCACTCTTGGCTGTCGGTCGAGAGGGGCGACAGGGCGCCATTGCGGGCGTTCATGGCGTTCATCGTGGTTGCGTCGCGTTTCACCCCCGCAGGTTGCCGCTGTCAACTGAGATCGTATCCGTATCGGGGGCGCGTTAGTGGGCTTCGGATGCGAGCGAAGGTTTGCAAAAGCAGGGAGCGTGGCTGGCGACGAGGGCTGCTGGTGAAACTCTAAGCGTGGTAGGAGTCGAGGGGCGGCCGGCACGGTGCCGAATGTGCGATGCGGTGAAGGAGCGGATGCTAACAAAGCAGCACGTCAACTAGCCAAGGGAGTGGAATGCACGCCAGCGGTCTAGTCAAAGAGGCCGAGGTGCGGGTGCGAAAGAAAGCGACAATGGTACCACGAGTATGCAGGAACCCAGCAGCCGGGGCCACGATGGCTTATGAGGCTGTCCGTTGCAGTTGTCCAATGTCGGTGATGCTGCCCCTTTCGCGCGGCCTTGGCTGGCCATTTACGCGCTAACCAGCACTTTGAGCAGCCGGGCGGGTGACGACGACAACGGCAGGCAAGAGCGCTCGACAGTGGAGCGGCTGTGGGAAGCTTCTATGCGATGCCGTGTTCGCAGCGTGACCATGCAATAATGAATGTCGCTTTCGACGTGGCTTGGGGGATCCTGTCTTGCCATTTCACCAACGTCAGCCGTCTACTAGGACATTCCCATGGCTATCCCGGACATCGGGTCTGGGCCGGCGATCATGGCCAGCACTGTGGGGACGGAACTAATTTCGTACAGCGAGTACGCAATTTCATGGGGTATACTATTGCCTGTCGTATAGAACGACCCGTAAAAGAGAGAAAAGCGTATGCTGCCAGGCGTCTCGCTGGTGGCTTTGCCCACTCAACGCCTCTCCCGCACGCTATCAAGAACCAAGTGCTCCTTTGCCAAGCCACAACACGTGCGCCCGTTCAGTCACGTGTCAACTCGTGAACCCGCCATCTACTGCCAGCCTATCCTAACGTGCTCTCTTGATCTTCGAAGGCGCTTGATTCCTGCATTCGGGACAAAGCCAATCTCCCAGTGGCTCCTCCTTGATGCCCACACACTCCCAGTGAAACCACTGATACCGGCAATTGTCGTTGTCGCACGCCACCATATCGCCAAAGCTAACGCGCTGGCAGGTGCAGTACTTGGTGTCGTCTGACTCGTCCTCCTCTGCATCGCCGCCTCCCATGCCCGACATGTCCTCGTCTTCTGTGCCCGCCTCACTGGCTACGCTCTCATCGTCTGCCGTCGTCGATGGCGATGCTCGTGACCCGCCCTTGCGCCGTTTCTTGTTGACTCCAGCCTTGGCGGTAAGGGCCGCCTTGCGCAGTGGTTGCTGTGGCTTCGCCTTTTTCACGGTGAGTGCATGCTTTTGCGGCCGTGGTCCTACGCTGCCTGCGCGAGACCCAGGTGTCGACGGCTTCGGAGTCCCGGGCCCCATGGACCCCTGCCGGCCCAGGTTGGAAGATGCTGCAGGGAGAGGGCCAATGCTTCCTGTCGGTCGACGACGCTTGCTGTCGCTTCCCACGGACGCTTCACGCTCCTGTCGTGCATTTGCTTGTATGGCGCTCTGCGCGTTTGTGAGTCGCTGCTGGTTCAGCAGCGCTTGAGTTTGCATCTTCTGCAGTGATGGGTTCATCCTCGAGTTGAGGCCCGCGTTTGTCGCATTCGTAAGTCGTGCAATAGCAGCTGCTTGCGCAAGATTGGGAGCGCCGCCGCCGTTGCCAGACACCGGGAGCAGAGGTGTGTTGGACCCGGTATTCAACTGTGACGTTGGCGGTACCAGGTTACCAGGAGAGTTTCTCAGCAACGAGGGCATCTCGGGGTCCGTGGGGATTGAGCCATCATTCTGTAGATCTCGCAACTTGATATCCAGTCGCTTTACGTGGCGGTCGAGCTGGGCTTTGGTGAGTACATATAACAAAAGTCGGGATTCAATGACATACAAGTGCGGCTGCTTTGTCAACGAGCCCAATCTTCTCCTCTTGCAGAATCTGAGCTTTTTCGTAGTTTGCCATGATAGTCTTCGAATACCCAGCTTCTTTTGGGTTTTCAACAAGGCTGCCGTTGAGCTTGATGAACTTTTGTATGCTGCCATCGCGCTGCTGTATCGCAGAGCGCAGTTCTTGGATTTGCTGGTCCTTGGCCTGCACTTCCTCGTAGAGATGCGTAATCTCTGCTGGAAGGTTTGCAACTGTCACTCGTTAGCTGCGAGAGACATGCAAAGGGTCCTGTTAAAATCTACCATCATGAATGAACTGTTCGAGCACTGTTGCTGCATCCTCTGCGATAGCCATAGCGAGAGACAAGGTATGCTATGTGGTTGCGCGTATCGACGCGTGTGGCGATGTTCCTATCGATGTCACCTTACACAACCAGAACGCGGTTGATGGCAGCCTCGGAAGGCAAGCGGGCAGGGAAAACGGTACAGGCCCCGTTGCGCTTGCGATGTAGATAGAATTCGATGCAGTGTTGATGGCTTTGCAAGTGAAGGAGCCGTGTCGCAATGAATAAGTAAATGACCGAGCGCAAGACTCTTCTACCTTGCTCTCACTTGACCTCCACCTCACTTTTAGTACGCAAGTTTTGCCTGTATTTTAGGCCGGATTATCTTGTAAGTTCAGCCGTTGCAATAGACTGTTGGAGTCGCGTTGTAGTGTGTCGGACATGCAGGAACAGCCGCTGATAAAGAGGCTAGCTTACGTGTTCGGCAAGATGCAGCGCCATCACAGCCAATCAGATGATTACGCCGAAGACGAGCCCGCTTCATCCAGCACGAGCGAGCCTGGTTCCGACGACGACGACAACTACATCGGAGAAGAAGACTCGACTGAAGATTGGGACCATCTGTCATTTAGCCACAACTCTATTGGCACGCATGTGGACCCTAAGCTCGCTACCCTACTCAACGGACCTCAGTGGCAGAAGTCAAATCCGCACACACGTCGCACGAACAGAGTCGACTATAACCCCAAAAAGGAGTCATCGCAAACTGCCACCAAACGGCGTCGACGCAAATCAAAGGTATGCATGCAGTGTCGGTTCCAGAGGCCTGTGCGCACCTTCGCCACGGAGGAAGTCGTGCCCGCTGGTCTCTGGGCCCGCCAAAACTCGGGTATCCTGCAGCCCTTACTAACAACCGTAGCATATTGCAGCGGACGACAGTAGAGCTCCGGCCCCTTCACTCGAGCCTGAGACTGTAACACGCTGGAACAACGAGGGTGCTCCGAAGCCACGTCTTGGTAACCAAGGTTTCTTCGAAGGAACCCCCGACGACACATCGCACGTCTCTGACGATATGCGGGTTACCGGCTCTACTGCACCCAGCGGACCCAGTGATATCGTGCAGGAGTATCTCTCTCCGGACGATCCTTGGGTCGCCAATTACCAGGATTTCAAAATACTGACTGATGCCGAGAAAAAAGACATAATTGCCCGTGAAGCCGAAGAACATGGTCTCGAGAGGCCCAAGGGCTGGAACGTATCTTTTCACTACAACCCACACGTCGAGTATCATCACTTTGGCAGCTCACATCCCATGAAGCCATGGCGTTTGACGCTGACCAAACAGCTCGTTCTTGCGTATGGGTTGGAGTATACCATGGATCTCTTCGAACCGAAACCCGCGAGCATGGAGGAACTTGCTCTGTTCCACGATCGCGAATATCTAGGATATCTCAGCAAGATCACGCCTCAAAACGCACAGCCTGAAGATCCTCGGTATATAACCTATGGCTTCGGTGGTGAGTCAAACGACTGCCCGGTATTTGATGGTCTTTGGAACTACGTATCGCTCTACACTGGAGCTACCATGAGCGCCGCATACAACCTTATTAACAATCAGTCTGATATCGCTATCAACTGGTCTGGAGGCTTACACCACGCAAAGAAGAACCTCGCGTCTGGATTTTGCTATGTCAACGACATTGTGATAGCAATCCAAACTCTGCTCTCGCGCAACCAGCGCGTCCTATACATTGATATTGACGTCCATCATGGCGATGGTGTTGAGCAGGCTTTCGAGTCTACAGATCGCGTCTTCACACTCTCGTACCACAAGTACGGCATCGATAAGCACGGCTACCCATTCTTCCCTGGTACAGGAAACATCGACGAGACGGGCCCAATAGATCCCAAAAACCCCGGCAAGGCTCACAGTCTGAACATCCCCATCGATGATGGCATCGACGATGATCAGTACAAATGGCTCTTCAAGACGGTCACAGGTGCTGTGATCGAGAAATACAACCCGCAAGCTATTGTTCTTCAGTCCGGTGCCGACTCTCTTGGCGGTGACCGCCTCGGTCGCTTCAATCTCAACATCAAAGCGCACGGCTACTGTGTCGAAACTGTGAAAGCCTACGGCCGCCCTCTAATCATCATAGGGGGCGGTGGCTATACACCTCGCAATGTCGCCCGAACATGGTGCCACGAAACATCCGTCTGCGTAGGAGCAACGCTTCACAACGAGCTACCAGCCCACGTCCCCTACCTCCAAGCCTTCAAAGGAGCAGAAAACGGCGACGGTGTCTTGTACCCTGATTTGCACAACACGAAGCGACATGACAACCTGAACTCGCAGGCCAAGCTGCACAAGCTGGTCGAGCAAGCGCTAGAAAACTTGAGGTACTTGGAGGGCGCACCTAGTGTGGTGGTGGATACGAAAGGCGTTGCCTTGGAAGACATCATGCGGGTCAGGGAAATGGTCGAGCGGGAACTGGAAGAGGAGGCAGAGGATAAGGCCCGTCTCTCGGCCGAGAACAGTAGACGCAGAAAGGAGAAGAACATTGGTGGCCGAAGTGAGCGGAGGTAGTCTATGACGCCTTTTCCGTATATTGGGCATGGTATGCGGCCGTGACTTTTCGGCTTAATTACAGGGCGTTTAGGAAAACATGGGAGTCCAGGGGAAGCTGCGCTTTCGCGATACCCATGGTATGAGCTCTTAGAGATTCTAGGCAACAACCTGTTCAGACAAGCTAAGGCTGATCCATGGCTATTCTATGGCTATTCTATGGTGAAATTCTAGAGCATATGCATATCAGATCAAGGCGGACTTGCGGACATGATGTTGCGGGCCTGAGCTCTTGACCGATGCCTCGCAGTCCACGGAACGCGATAGGTTTAGATGGAACGCAGTTCAAACTTCCATGCCGTCTCTAGCCATCTTGCACGATAGGCCTGGTCAGGATGACTCACACGTCACCGTATAGGAGAACTGCGGCAATCTAACGGTGACGGATTGCCTGACATGACATGACTGCCGTTGGCTATCAGATGTTCAGTTGCAGTCGTGAATGACGTTGCACCGGCTTTAGTCGAGCATAAGACGCAATGTGCAGTGCTTCGTTCACAAGTCTGTAAGTGTCAACCAGCCCGACTCTATGACTTCTTCCTCAAACCCCATGTCTTGACCAGCCGGTTGGGTTCGGAAGACTGATGCGCCCAAGGCTGATTCGCCAGAAGCGCTGCAGGCCCCACCAGAGTCGTTCCGCGACTTTGTACTAGTTTCGTACACGGGGTCGGAGCTTCAAGTTGGGTCAGCGCCGATAATCGACCAGGATCCCGCCGCAACAAGGCAAGCCACACGGAGGTGCGAGTGTCAGGAGTGAGCAGAGGTTTGGCTGAGGGAAGAAACAATTCTCACCATCACTCCCCGCGAGCAGAATGTCCGACACGACTCAGCCAAGCCAGAGCTCGCCCAATGGCGCGCAGACACAGAGGCCAAACGGCAGTGTCAGCGGCCCCTCACCCGGTCGCGGTGCTGGACCGACGCCAAACCCCCGGTCGTGCGTAACCTGCCGCAGGCGCAAGGTCAAATGCGACAAAAAGAACCCGTGTTCCAACTGTCTACGCGCCAAAACCGAGTGCATCTTCCCCGGTCCTGGACGCGCGCCGCGAAAGAGCAGAAGACCACCCGATGCTGAGTTGCTCGAGCGACTGAGGCGCTTGGAGGGCGTCGTCACCAGTCTGAACGCCCAAGTCGAGGGCCACGAGCAGGAGGCCGCCGATCGTGAGAAGGAGCGACACAACAGCACTAGCGAAGAAGGATGTCCGAACGGGCAGAGTGGCGTGAAATCGTCTCTCAAAAAAGACGGCGTAAAGGTCTCAGCGGACGAGAGCGTGGAGGGCCTTGAGAACCGTTTTGGACGGCTAGTGGTTGAGAACGGCCGCAGTCGCTACATCAACAATAGCTTCTGGGCCTCGTTGAATAATGAGGTATGCATGCACACATGCTAACATAGAGACTGGACTGACACTCCTTAGGTCGAAGACCTCAAAGCCATACTTATCGAGCCATCCGACGATGAGGATGAAGCGCACTCGCCCAACTCCTCCAACATGTCCTCACATCAAGGCTTCATCTTCGGCTACAGTTCCTCCAACGTTGATATGCAAGCGCTGCATCCTCCCGAGCGACAAGCCCGTCAATTCTGGGACGTGTACAAGGAGAACGTCGAGTCTCTGGTCAAAGTCTTGCACGTCCCCACCTTTGAGCCTACCATCCTGGACGCCTTTACGCATGTCGATAAAGTCGGCAAAGGACTGGAAACACTCTTGTTCGCCATTTACTACGGTGCCGTAACAAGCACCACTGCGGAAGACTGTCTGGAAATGTGGGGCGAAGACCGAGCCACACTGCTGGATAGATACCGATTTGGGTTGGAACAGGCGCTGGCGAGAGCAAACTTCCTCTACAGCGACGAGATCATTGTATTGCAGTCGTTCGTCATCTTCCTCGTCCTGATGCGTCGCAATGATGACGCGCGCAAGATCTGGACCATGACTGGTCTGGTTGTGCGCATTGCCCAGACGTTGGGAATACACCGAGATGGCAGTCACTTTGGTCTGCCGCCTTTCGAGATCGAAATGCGCAGGCGGCTTTGGTGGCAGGTCTGCATTCTCGACGCGCGATCGTCAGAAGATCACGGCTGCGATCCCACCATTGTCGAAGCCCAGTTTGACACCAAGATGGTACCTTCTTTCATCCCATATGCACCAGTTACATGCTAACAACTACTCCACAGCCTCTGAACGTCAATGACACCGACATACACCCTGACATGACCGAATTCCCTGAAGAGCGTCAGGGCTTCACCGACATGACCTTCTGTCTCCTCCGTTTCGAAATCGCCCACATATTCCGTCGCATCGTATACATTCCTCCGTCACCCAACAAGTGCACTGAGTACTTTTCTGGCTTGACCATCGAGCAGAAGGAGAAGTGGATTACCGACTGTCACCAGGCTATGGAAAACAAGTACCTCAAGAACTGCGACATGACTATACCGATCTGTTGGGTTACAGCGACAATCTCAAGACTCATCATGAGCAAAATGTGGTTGATAGTATATCATCCGCATCAGCGGAAGGATGGGGGCGCGACATTACCCCAGGAAACCAAGGATAAGCTCTTCATTACATCGCTTGAGAATGTTGAGTACTCCATCCTACTCGAGACCGAAGCGCGGACTATGAAGTGGGGCTGGCTCTTCCGCACATATGTTCAATGGCACGCTATTGCCTTCCTGCTTTCCGAGCTGTGTGTCCGTACCAAAGGCGAAGCTGTAGAGCGCGCATGGAGAGCTCTGGAAGCTACTGCTGGCCGTTGGTGGTTCCCGCTCAACGACGCATCGCCGCTTCGTAAAGGTCAGCAAGGGTGTCTGTGGAAACCGCTAAGAAAACTTCTTGCGAAAGCAAGGGCGGCGCGAGAACGAGAGATGGCCCTCGAGCGAGCTAGCTTGGCTCTCCAAAATGGGCAGTTTGGCAACAACCCATTCTCCTTCCACAAGCCCTCTATGCTGACCCAGACAAGCCAGCCAGGAACGTCTACAGCTCAACATAATGCTGAAATACTGGATAGCATGCTACGACCTTCCGCACCCAAGTTGGGGGAGATGCCTAGCGCTGAACTCCCGAGTTGGCCAAACAGCCCTGCGCAAGGGAAATCACCAAGCTTTTCTTCGCAACATGGAAACGGGTTGATTGGGCAACGACAACTTCCAAAAGGGCAACAAAATGGCGCACAAGACCACAACAACAGTCCTGGAAAGGATTTTGGAGACTTGTTTGGATTTGGCCTTGACAGTGTCATCAACGACGTTATGGGCGCCGGTGGAGTACTCGATAGTACAACCGTTGACTTTTCCAACTATCCTCCCACTACTATGACTTCCCAGCCTGCGACTTCCAACGCCACAACTTCGATACATCCGTACGGCACGCACGGAATGCGTCCGCCAACAGCCGTAAATGGCTATCCCACATTCGGTGACGGCATGCTTCCCACTACCAATATCGATTTCGGCATCGACACTAACGGCAACGCTGGGTTGAATGGCGTAAACATTGGTGACAGCGGGCAGCAGCAGGTTGCAGATGCCGCTATGCTGGACAACGATGACATGGATTGGACGCTCTGGGACACCATGGTTAACCAGTATGGTATTGAAGGCCACACAACGAATCCGGCGAGTACGGCTGGGCCGGGCACATTGGGTCTTGTGCATTGGTTTTGAGCAAAACATTGAAGTACTACGTTTCATGAATTTTACGATGAACAGTTTCTCGGCGTTTCGATAGGAAAACGCTCTACTCCGTTCTACGCAGGCTTGGCTTTGAACGATCTGGCGGTCATTATACCCTGTATCCCGATACTTTATGAATTGTATTTGTACTAGAAACACTTGACGACTATGCTGTTACTATCGCGCGTATTCAACACGTACCCTGATGTCAGCCCATGACTGCCTGGTAAGGATGCGACAGGGATCGTTGTGCATATGCTCACCACGTGGATGCGCTGATTGCTGATTGCGTGGTTCCTACTCTTGGTAATCGATAACCTTATCTTCACCGCCTGCCAGCGGCTCTTTGCCCCACCCACGTCTCTCTGCTCCATGCATGCCACGCTGCAGAAGATACATGTACAACGACAATTTATCCACGAGTATTACCTTGTTTAGAAAAGCGTAGGACTGACTTCTAATCGTCGGTTCGTCGTTCTTGGGTCGGTTTTGCGGAGTCGACTTGGATAGCTGTGAATAAGTGGTTTAAGAGACGGGATTCGGACGGCTAAGTTGTTTGGTCAAGTTTACTAGTGTATTTTGGTTGCGAAGCACCACGTCACTTTCAGTGTTGTAAGAGGGGATTCTAAGACGAGAGAGTTGTTTTCGAACCGAAGCGGAACGGGGTTGCAGCTTGGTTTACTCGCCATTCCGTGTCTCAATTCCTCTTTTTGATCTGCATCCAGACTGTCCCTGTACTTGCAAAGTCACCGGGTCTGGTTGGCATCTCTACAAAGCATCTTTTGGAATTGAGGTGTACGCCACTACATCATGTCATCAGCAACACCCACACCCCAGGACTCTGGTCTTCCTGCGCCTGCAACGCCGCACGAGGCCTCGCCGTTAGCACCAAAGTCTTCATCTGCGTCAAAACCAACTATACTCCATCTCGGCGACGACATCCGGTGGAACCATGAATTATACGCTGAGCTGAACAACAAATTCAACATCATAAGAACGCACTCGATGGGCAGGGACGAGTTCAAGCGCGCGCTGAAAGAAAAGAAATGGGGTGATTTCGTCGGCATGTACCGCCCCTTCTGGAACACAGGCGGGGAGATGGGCAACTGGGACGAAGAACTCATGTACGTTCCCGCCATACCTACTTCCATCCCCCATCCCAAACTAACCCACCATACAAAAGCGACCTCCTCCCCGCATCATGCAAAATCTACACCTCAGCAGGCGCAGGTTTCGACTGGGTAAACGTCCAATACCTCGCCTCACACGCCGGAACCATATACTGCAACAGCGCCTCCGCCTGCACCGAGTCCGTAGCCGACGCCGCCATCGTGCTAATCCTATCTTGCTACCGCGCAATCACATGGTCTTTTCTTGCAGCACGCTCCTGCGACCCAGACCAGTTCCGCAACGCAAACCAGAACATCGCAGCTGTGACGCACAATCCCAACGGCAGCACGCTGGGCATCGTGGGCCTAGGCAGAATCGGCATGCGCGTTGCGGAGAAAGCGAAGCGCGCGTTTGAAATGCAAATCGCGTATTACGATGTGCACAGGATGGTTGACAGGGAAGCCGAGATAGGAGCAAGATGGTGCGCGTCGCTTGAAGAACTACTATCAACGTCAGATTGCGCATTACTCGCCACCCCCTTCTCGGGCGAAACGCTTCTTTCTCACAAAGAGTTTTCTTCATTCAAACACGGGGCAAGA
>JAESFQ010000449.1_pt1 | contig 15079 bp, 15 predicted proteins | sample 9269431 | NCBI WGS metagenome assembly JAESFQ01 (sample SAMN14502588, study PRJNA617103) | algae metagenome | isolation source: Plectolyngbya sp. WJT66-NPBG17 and co-occurring heterotrophs from well... | place: USA: Mojave Desert, Joshua Tree National Park, California | collected 2006-08-06
AATCCGCGGTGCTTTGGATGCGATAGTACTGGTTCAACAAGCCTAGGTCATCTTGAACGCAGGTCAGACATGAGGCAACATGAAAGACAAAAAGGTCACCGGCCTCTTTGATCCCTCTCAGACTCTAAACCACACATTTTTTTTAGCAGGCTTACCACGAACAAATTGTTCTTATCTTATCTACAAGTGTGTCTTATCTTGTGGGCAAACGCTGTGGGCATACTGATTGCTGCGCAAGTTTGCTCTTACCTGTCACGTGCGCATTAATGACGCACACACCGCCTCTCAAGTCAACAACAAACATCGCAAACACCTCTCCTTGTACTCCAACATACCAAACGACCCATCACGTACATTCACCGCCATCCTTGAAGTTTGACAATGTCTCCAGATGAGCGCCCGACCCACGCTCGCACCGGCTTCGACACCCTTCCCGACGAACTCAAACTGCACATCCTCACGTACGCCCTCACAACCAAGAGACTCATACTAGCAAGGAACCACAAGGGCGTCGAAGAAGGTTTGAATCTGCCGAGTCTGCTTCTTGTCAACAGGCGCATGCGTGCCCTTGCGGCACAGGTGTACTACAGCTGCAATACCTTTGTCATCCGGCGCTCTTCTAGGTCGTGGAGGAACTTGCTCTTGAGAGATTCTTACAAGTGGCGCTATCCTCCTTTTGCATACGGGTTTCATGTACGCAAGCTGGTAGTGCAATTGCAGTTGCTCAGCCGAATCGACAGCGCGGGACGGTGCTTGGAGTCTTCACCTGAGAACGATTGGCTAGTGCTCCTGCGCCCTCGTCATGCAGTTCTGGTTTCCAGTACAGCTGCTGGTCCCGTTGCGTTGCAGCTGGCAGAACGAGAGGATTGGCAGAGCTATTTCCCCAGGCTTACAGAGCTGACGATTCGACTGAGCAGTTCTCTCAGTCTGCACTTGCAGTTGGAACAAGACGAGGATGAGTACAAACAAGCTTTGCATGACCTTCCGAATCAAGCAACTATTATGCTGCAGCCGAAGCTTCTGAAGCTCGAGAATGACATGGGTGTGGACATCTGTTCTAGCGACCCAATATACGGCGCTATTCGCAAGATGGTCAAGCTCAGAGTATAAACGAGATGTCAAATGAGAGGTGGTTGGCGTGCGAGGGATGGGGGGTTTGATTCAAATTTGAGTTGACTAACAGCTGCATGCAGTTTGCGTCAAGAACAGAGCGCCTGTATTTGATTTGAGATTTGGATTGGTGGAAAGGAGTTCAGGGGGTTTTTTTTTGAAGGAGATGTGGAAATGGACGCGATGCGTAATGCATGCCCTGTTTTGATCATTTCAATTGCTGGCCAGCATCTCAGTCGAGCTTGATTCATTCACTCAGCTCGTAAATTGTAGTTTCAGGATAACCAGTTTTTTTAGAGTCTTTCTGATCCATCTCCCTTACACGTGGCTGTCCTACCGCTGCAGTGTCGTTGAATAGCGCTCAACGTGCAAACGTACAAAAGTGGTATTCAAAACGGCTACCGATGCCTAACAATTCTCATACATCAACCGGGCAAAGCCTTTTTTTGATGCCCATCCCCCCCAAGTCTAATATAGTGATATAACATGCTGAAGGAATTCGCTGTGCAAAGACGTAACGATGAGACATGATCCGCCTATAGACGCCGACAAGATAAAAAGACGGCCATAGTACAGTAGTGGCGTAGACGGTTCTAGCAAAGGTCGTGCGATAAATGGCGTAAGATTGGTGAAGTAGATTGCGTTGCGCGTGCGCCAAGTTTAGGTGTTTTTGGCGAAGGGCTAAAGCCCATTGCGAAGTTCAGAGTCGTCCTACCACCCTTCGTCCTTCTGGTTCTTGCCTTGCTCCTTCTTGGCCGCAGCCTTTTCCTCTGCGGTCATCTCTATGAGTTCCGCGCCCTCGAGCTTGTATCCCTTTGCATCTACAATGTGCTCATCCGCTGAGCCTAGATAGGCCTCGTGTAATCGTGGTAGGAAGTACTGCATGACGCTGTCCGCTAGGTTCTTAGCCACTAGGCCCTTGTCGACCCAAAAATGTCGCACAAAGACGCCCTTGCAACCGCCTCGGTTCGCAGCCTCGGGTGCACCGTTGGCCTCGACGCAGGGGAGTACGCGGATGTCGTCCGGTCGGTCGTAGTCGTAGCGGAGGTAGTTGCCAAAAGCGGCTTGTTCGTGCGCCCAATCTGTCTTCCAGTGCGCGCAGCCCTTGTACTTGGTCTCAGAAGGGCATTCGGCCCAGGCCTTGTACATCTCTTGTGTCCTCTCGCTTTGTCGCGCAATCACGAAACCAGTGTTCAAGTATCGGTTGCCCTTCGCATCGTAGTTTTGCGGCTCGTTCGGGTCGATGGACATCATCGCGAGGGTGTCATCGGTCATGTTCCAGTAGTTGAGCAGCCACTCGAGAGGGAGGTGTGGGTAGTGGAACATGACATCCGAGTCCATGAAGACGATGTATTCGTGGGTCTTGAGCGCTTCCTTCATCATAGGGACCTTGACCCAAGTGCCCCACCGGTCGGCGTAATCGGGTGCGCGGATGAACTTATAATCGTAACCGTGTATTTGCGCTGTCAGATGTTAGCCGAGTCGCTCAATGTCCACTTCACATGCCAGAACAGCTATGCATGCATCTCCCGTATATCGTGGAAACGTACCGAACATATAATGCCCGAGCATGCCCGCACTCAACGAGCGCATGCCCTTCCACTTCAGCTGTGGGTCCATAAGCTGACCCTTCTCCGTCAAAGGCCGACTATCGATATCCAGTATAAGCACTTTCTTGCCCAACTTGCTCTTGAACTTGGGTTCTCCTGCTAATCTGTATACATCTCCGTCTTCGTCGATAAAGTTCGGGGCGTCGATCGGATGTAATATCGGGCCGTAGAGGGCTTTTATTATCGTCGCCATGGAGACGTCGTCTTTGGGGAAGGAAACGTTTTGCGTATGTGGGTATCTGTCCCCTGTTAGTCGTTGCTGGGTATTCGAGGGATCGGGAAACGTACTGTGGCCGAAGACTGCTCGGCACATATGAAGAAGGATAGCGGAAGTAAATCAAAGCCAGTGTCATGGGTATCATAGCGATCAACAACACACGTCGCCATCTCCCTTGTGGCCCCATGTTGGCCAGCGATTGGTATGTGAAGTCGGCCATCGTGTCGGTTCGTCCTCTGGGATTCAGAGGCTTTGGATGCGAAGCAGTTCGCCTGCGCGCGGGAGTCCAAAATCAAACCCTCGCTCTTCTGCATCCAATTCCAGTCCGTCCAGTCCGGCAATTTCCCAAAAGACCATGAATCCCAACAACGGAAGCGTGCGTCGCGTATTGTACACGATAGAAACAACGTGGTGTAAGGAGAAGATGACAAAGTATGCGAATATCCAAAAAGCGCTGCGCCGCGTACCAAACAGGAGTAGCAAGAGGGGTATGATGGCAAGTGGAGGGTCTCTTCTTCTCAAAGGAGGCGGCCGACGCCTTAGTTTAGTGGCAGTTGTGTCAGATCCGGGTCGGTAGATCCTTGTTTGCATCCCTAAGCAATGCAAGGGCCACCATGAACTGCATGTGGCATAGCTGCCGCACTGGGGGAGGGCTGAAACGCTAAAACGCCGAGACCTTGGATGCGCAACCTGTGGCTGTGCGATGCTCTCCGTCGACGCGTGTCAACTACAATCAAAGCGGTTGAGATGCAAATGACGACGGCAGTGAGTGATTGGAGACTGCATCAATTATCGATTTATTTTTAACTTGGCTAAATTGGATACGCACGCATTGCATGCGCTTTGCGGTAGTGAGCTTAGTAGCCACATTGTACACGCAAGCCTCTCGTACTCGGCTGCGAGCGCCAGTGCTGAAACATCAGCATCACTTGCAACACCAAAAAGGAGCAAGCTGGGAAGCGCAAGCAAGGCTCATCGTGTTTGTCCTCGTCTCGTAATTCCCGCATCTGCCTTTTCACCAAGGCACAGATTTGGTCGTATATTGCTTGCTGGCAATTCTGCACTGACAATGTCTGAGAAAAGCCAGGCTCGGGTATCTGTGGTACCGTGTTACGTCTGGCAACGTAACGCAGGGTCTCATGCAAACTTGTTGTGAAATGGTAACAATATGGTCTATATACCCTCAGGCTACTCTGCGCTTGCAGTTACAATCTGTAGACTGTCGCGAGCGTCTTCAGGCCGCACCAAGGGCCTTATGCGTCCAACAAGCGCAATAGCTCGTAGTCCTTTGCGATGCCAGGACTACTCCTTGCACAACTCTCAATGAGTGTCATCATGATGCTTACCCACTCGCGCCAACCTTCTGGCAGCGTTTCTCGTAATTTTGGATCGGAGGATCGCGCTACAGCGTGAAACAACAGCACTTGTCCAAAGCACTGACAACACCATCCAAATTTAATGGGTAGAGCCGACAACATTTGAGTGCAAAGACCCATGATAGTCGGCCAGTACATGCCACCTCGGAGACCTTCGCGCACCTCGTTGTACTCTGCATCACTGGTGTATGCTGGGGCATGCAGCGCTTTATAGAGGAATGGCCGGCCAATGTGGAACTTTGCGACAAGATAGCGGCTTCGCAGCATGGCTTTCGCGATAACGTGCGCAGGGCTGGGTGAGTCACTGGCGTTGTCATTGTCGGAGAATTGAAGGGACGGTGGGAGATTTGCGCGCCACTGTTCGAGTTGGTGATGCATTTCGGCTGTCAAGCTGGCGCTGGGGTAGCCGTCTTTTTCTGCGAAGGTGTATAGGCTTTGCTTCACGCGTGTCAAGATGATGCGATGGGCCGCCTGAGCGAGGAAGTGGAAGTTGAAGAAGGAATCGTCTTCGTCCGTCAGCAGTCCTGATATGGACGTCTTTGGCCGTGGGCATTGAGTGAACTTCGGTAGAGGCGTATCTGGCTCGTAGTCTAACAGACCACTATGCGGAAGCAAATCAAGTTCCTGGGTAATGACTGTCTCGTACATCAGGGTGCACCAGAAGAGTCGCGATAACATGTCGCCCTCCCACGTGTCGTAGTCGACTGTCCCCGTACGAGTGAGGATGCTAGCGCAACAGAGGGCTGCCCTATTCACAGTGGTCCACGAATCGAGAGGCCGCAAGATTTGAGCATAATATAGAGTCGAAAGCATGTAGAACTGGCCTGCTTGAATGTTGTTGTCGCACATGAGGAAGCCGAAGCGATGCCTTGCTTCGTTGAAGAATTCGAGCCCCGGTGGGTCATCTGCAACAAGTCCGTACCAATCCGGATGCACAAAACCACGTCTGGTTGGCGTGTGACGCGAGGGAAGAGCAAAATCTCCTTCCTCATGTGCTTTGACGGCTAAGCAACCTAATGCTAGCACGTTTAGGACCAGCGCGGATTCAACATCGTATCCGAACTCGTTCTCCATGGCTGTGCCTAGCGTCGTTGAGAAGAAGTGGTACTTGTCAAGAATCGGCATGTTCCGATGGAAGACAGCAAAATACGCATCGGCGAGTCCTTTGACTGCCGATTGTGGAAGACTCATCAGCCAACTTTCAGGAGCGGTCCCGTACGGACGGTCGATGTGTATCGGCAACTGCGCTCTCCGGTTCTCAATGTCAACTATGTAGTCCTCTGGAAGTTCTGCTCGGAAAGAGATGAATCCGGTAGGAAGGATTTGTTGAATAGCCGGCCAAAGTGCGACACGATGTTGGCTGAAGGAAAGGTCTACTGCTCCTGGGACCTCAATGATTGGGAAAGGACTTTTGACGGGAGTTCCTACAACTTGTGGCGACATTGCCAACTCGTGTATGCCTAGTCTGCCATTCTGGGGATGATGTGAAGCGATTGTCGAGACGTGATATCCTGGACTGGACTGTGAGAATATGGTGTGAGGTGAGTGATGGTCATTGATAGGTCCCGCTGGAGAAGGTGGCATTGCGGACGACTGCTTTGGTGTATTGATTGCCGCTGTTAGATCTTCGATTTTCGCTTCTAGTCTTCGGATGGCATTGATTGCCAACGTCAAAGACTGGTCTTTCTTCGTATTGCGCGGTGCCTGATAAGTGCACTCCAAATTCATGTTCCTACAGTACCCGCATTTGGGCCGATCTTCATCACATCGCGTCTTCCTCGATCTGCAGATGTCGCAAGCCTCTTCTGGTCAGTAAGGCGCCGAGGATTCTGTATCGACCACATACCAATGTAGCCATGAATGATCGCGGCTTCTTTAGCGCCGAGCCATCCCCGTCCTCGTGGCTTCCACCACGCTCACCATCATCGTAGGATGTCTGCCGCTCTGTAAGCTCTGCTTGCGAGGAGGCTGCACTGGCATGGGACCTCTTGGTCATAGCATATCACAGTGTGTCAATCGAATGCGTGCATGGAAAGCGGCGGGTAGTTGTCAAGCTTGCGTGAGATGACTGGCAACGATCATGACCGGTGACGGAGATGAACACGATAGCGTGCACAGACGCTGCTAAGGAACCCGACTCGACACCTTTGTAGACATTACCAACTGTTCTACGTCAACCTCTCAGGAAACTCACCCTCTGGCCAACTAGCTACCTCGCTCGAAAGATGATTTGTCTGTGACGTTGCAAACTCTGGGTGCATCGGAATTGCTATGGCAATGGCAGCACTAGCGTGCACGGACCAGCGCGGAATTACTAGCTCGGCGCCACATCTTTCCCATGGCAGCTGCCCCTCCATCTTTCCTACACCAACAAGGCCTCTAGATCTTGCGACCGTCGACTTGCTAACTCACCTGCCTCCCACGATATCGCAATACTTGATCCTCATCGTTGATCTATACAATCATGATGGCGTCTTGCCTGGTTGGGGTGGCCTGCCACCTTCACGAAGAAGCGCGCTTTTCCCAAGTGATACCCACTACTCCAAATTCACCCTGAAGAGATACGCGATATTCTACTGTACAACTCTAGCAAAACGTGTGCTGGTTATATCTTTAGGGCGACGCGGGCCTATAACGCGCTGACAACGAGCCTTTTGATATCATCTGCTAACACCTCCGTAGTCACAACTCACTTACGCCGCTGTATCTCTTTACGTGGCGCTACTCACTAACTTCAATACTAGCTTACCAACTCAGCATTGACCTATGAACTACTATGCTCGTGTGCTCGCTGGCGTTGCTGATACGTTCCAGGTCTCTTCTACGGCGCGGCGACACCCCACAGTATGCTTGTCGTGCACCTGTTTATCATTGAAATCCACATTCGTACTCGCTGATGTGTGCTCTGTCTCGTTCTGTGTTGTGATAGAATACTGATATATATCTAGGCCAGTTCGTGTTGAGCGCATTACTTTTCGTGTCCTTGCCATACTCATCATACACTTTGCCAAATCTTGTTATCTGTGATCACACACTAATGTATCTGCAGGTTCATTTGATGCCGCTCTCTCCATGACAGGCCGAGTCTTCACGGTGTCCCTATGTCGCTCGTGGTGTCCGTTCGTTGGCTCTCCTCTACATGGGCATGCACGTTGGTCTACGTAAATACCATGTGCTCCGGCTACTCTCATAAGATTCCCGGTTCCTCTGGTCATCCTAATTTCGTCTGGCTTTCTTATCCTGGGGCCCTTCATCTTCCTCCTTTGTGGCCTCGACAAAGTCCGTAACGCTTCCACCTATCTTCCCGAGGAGCTTGCCTTCTCCATGCCGAATCCGTCCTGTTATCTCCCCAGTAAACTTGAACCTATTCCTGTCCTGGAATGTGTAAGGTATACGTTAAGCGGGTGGACAAAGCTTGGTCTGACCAGCCCACCGTCTTATCTTGTTTCCGTATCCGAAGAAGCACACGCAAGACCGTCAAGCTGTTGCTCTCGTACTGCCGTTGCGTCGGTATTCTGTGCCTGTTGTTCGTCTTCCTACCTCGCTGGTCTGCTGCGATGTTCTCGCCCGTCGAAGTCGATGCGTTTTCTCGCCAGACCGTCATCGCTCTCTTCTCGCAAGGTGGCCTCCCATGCATGGCGATATTCTTCAGAGAAATCTCCTATTTCCAGTCGCTCTGACTATCCCCGGCTCGTTCTCGCCGCAGTTGCAGGTTAAGGAAATCGCTGTTCGAGATGGGGCAGGCGCGGTGCCTCGTCGACCTCGAACTACTCGCATCGTTGATGGTCGCGGGTAGGGTATTTACTATCTCATGAGAGCCGTACGAGGGGAATACTTATTCCACTTGTCTTATGTTGTCGGGTCAGTGTTTTTCGCGGCGCACTTGTTGCTTGAAATGGTCGGTGTCAATGTTGGTGTTGGCAAAAGCTCTCCCGCGGACACAGCCAGCTGCGGAACGCAAACGACGATATGATAACGGAACGCCATACCTAGGTCCACACGCTTTTCCAATGCTTCCACCGCAAGTAAAGTGGGATTGACAGCATCAAAGGTCTCTTCAGCTCGTCTTGCATAATATCTCAGCTCCATCGACATGTGCAGCCTTCTGAACGCAATTTTTCGCCCTTGGAGCTACACTCTGTCTTAGCTACTTCTTCAGCCTTCTACTGGTGTCTCACTCGCCCTTTCACTTGGTGTCAATGGAGCCACACCGTCCTTAAAACTCATTCATTTTCGGTTTAGACTGGATACCCATGGGAAGCCACGAACCCCTTTTGGATCTAGTCCTGGATATACTCGAGCTATGCCCTCTTCCTTTCTCACTGGAAGAGCCATCCCCAGTGATTCATTCACTGCCAAGGTAAGAGCTGCTACTGCCGGTAGTTCTTCGGCAGACTTCCTGTCGCCAATCGGAGCCCTGAGAAGACGTTTTGTAGATCATCCGGAGGTTTCCGTCATGGATGAAGGCTGCTAGTGGAGTGAAAGACACGAAATAGGCGGCCCTGGGACGAATCAGAAGCCATATGATCAGATAGGGACGCTCCTTCATCGTGGGCACCATGGTCTGATTTCGCAGAATTGGGAAATTTCATACTTCCTCATTCTTCTGCAGCAGCATTATCATTTCTCCGGAGAAGACACTAGAGACCCTCCTCCTGTCTATATAAGCTGGCTCCCCCCTGCCTTTCTTCAGTTCTCTCAGCTTGAAAGTCTCTCAGCTTCTCAGTACCAAGTCGGCTTCACACCTCTCAACCCCAAACTTTCAGACTTCCTCAAGACACCTCGAAGCACATCACACTACCACATCACCTCTACAAACATCGGCTACAAGCACGATGTCTTCTTCAAACACCATCACCATGGTGGCGCCTGCTCCTCCCCGCACCGTTGTCCTCCCCAACGAGGTCCTCCGCATGATCTTCGAGTACATGCTCGTTTTCTCCTCGGTCTCCCCTCGGGGCAGACCCATCAACGACACACGCTTCCTGATGCTCCACAAGTGCATCCTCGGCAAGTTCACTGTCGTCTCCCGGCAGTTCCACGAGGTCGCCCTCGCCATCTTCTACGAGAACAACTTCTTCGAATTCGCCGCCTCCACCAGGCGCGTGACTCCCTTTGGTGTCGTCAAGGCGCCGCTCCTGCCTTCTCTCCGCCTCCATTGCTGCCTCCGCCACATCCGAGTGGTGCTGCACTTGAGCGACTCCTGGGAAAAGTCTGTCGTACTTCCCGACCGCGTCCTCTCCTCCTGGACCCCTTTTGTCGACACGGCCGACCTCTTCCGGTACTGCCCTGCCGCTCGCGTCCTGCAGCTTCTTTCCACCACCATGCCGCGTCTGAGGGTCCTCGACCTTCACATCGTCGCGGATTTCCGCATTCCGGACTACGACGCAGCACTTGCTATCTACCGTTCAGCAGGCTTTTCGTTGAGCGCCCGTGATGAGGTCAAGGTCACCATTGTGAACGGCTTTGGTCGCCCCGAGCTCTGGCACGGCTTGTTGAAGATCGCCATTGCCTGAAGCTGAGTGAGCTTGGTCTGGGTAGCGGGTAGTCCTTGGGGGTTGTTTTCTGTGGTTGTGTTCTCCTGGCTGGCCTTTTGCCATACATAGTTGTTCAAGATGTTGACAAAGCATCAGAATGAGACTTCTGCCTCTCTCAACATTACTTTTCTGCGTTGTGAACTGAGATTTTGAGTGTGTTGAGTACCTCTTGGCTACCTTGACATGTTTCGATGTGATCAATGTCGATATCATGTATGTCTTCAGCTTCATTGCTTGTACGTATGATCAATCACTAGTAATATTGCAAATACATCCTGCCATACTGATGAATATTCAGCTGACCACCGATAATGTCGTGATGACCTCCAGCCCGTGATGTTCAAAGCAGTGATTCCAACCTCATAACACGTATCGGGCATCCGTGGTGATGATAAGAGCTAGGGTAATTGTCTTTGTATCTGCATTCACTGCATGGAACAGGATTTGAACGTCGATCCCATGTTGCATGTATCGAGTTATGCAGTTTTCTTAATCAATCCCACGCTCCCGGGGGTGGGAGTAGGCTCCTGATATTGCCGTGGCTTTACATTAGGTTTGTTCTAGGGCTGCCCGGCATCGAGTGTGATGTACAGCGGAAGCTGTAGTCTGTGTAGTAGGCTTCTAGCATGAAGATATGTGGTATAGTCAAAGGAGAGCAGACCTCTTTTGTCAGCGTCACAGAAGTTCATGTCACAGAACTATGGAAGATGACACCATGGAACTGCGGTTTGGAAGCGGGTACTGTCGTGGCGTGGAAGAGGAGTGCAATTGAGCTGTTCATGGCCATCTTGTCACAAAGGGAGAGACGCATCAGTCTGGATTAGTAAATTTCGGAAACGTCGGAAATAACAACTGTGGACTTGTAGAGGTGTTGGTGACGAAACAGTGACATTGATAGCATGTGTCTGACAGTCCAGCTGTGTGAGTAGGAACATATGGTGACGGCATCTTCGCGTAACTACCAACGTGCCTGGACGAGCTACCCGCGTGTGAAGAGGCGTGGAACGGTATGCAGAGATGGTGTTGGGTAGAAATTTGGGGATGGGTCCGTGACGACCTCGGCCGCAACGCAGCATGACTCGTGCGAAGCTTCCCCACGCCATCCTTCGCACGCCATCTTCCCCACCATCCACCCGTTTCTCCCATTGAGTCACGTCTTTTACGGTCTCATACAGCATGCACCCCACTCATCATAGGTCTCTTCATCATTGGCAACAATGCCTTCCCCGGTACCCCATTCCTCCCTGACGCGCGCCTCAGTCGAAGCCGCCCACACCCTCATCAAGTCGCACATCCACGACACCCCCGTCTTGACCAACACGACCTTGAACAACCTCGCCAACACTCCTCAAACCTCCGAAGCATTAGAGGGAACACAATGGGAAGGCCAAGACCCGGCTAAACCAAAAGTGAACCTCTTCTTCAAATGCGAAAACTTCCAGCGCATCGGCGCGTTCAAAGTACGCGGAGCTTTCCATGCTGTCAAGCGATTGATCGAGCAGGAAGGACTGGAAGAGGTGCAAAGAAAGGGAGTAGTCACACATAGCAGCGGTAAATTCACAACCACATGCCAACATACTACTGGACGACATGGCTGACATCAACAACAGGAAACCATGCACAAGCGCTCGCGCTCGCTGCAAGGACCTTCTCCATCCCCGCACACATCGTCATGCCCTCTATATCCACTCCCTCGAAAATTGCCGGTACCCGGTCCCAAGACGCTAACATACATTTTTCCGGCTCCACGAGCACCGAACGCGAAGCCGTCGTCGCAGATGTGATCAAGGAAACAGGCGCTACCCTAATCCCGCCATACGACCACCCTCACATCATCCTCGGCCAGGGTACCATGGCGCTGGAGATACAAGAACAAGTCGACAAGCTTTTGGGAAGCGGCGAGAAACTAGACGCAGTGATAGCGCCATGTGGCGGCGGCGGCATGTTAAGTGGCATCGCAGTCGCCCTACACGGCACTGGGATACGCGTTTTCGGCGCTGAACCTAGTTTTCAAGGCGGCGACGATGCAAAGAGGGGTGTTGAAACGGGCGAACGCGTTACCAGCGTCAAGACTCTGACCATCGCTGATGGACTTCGTACACCCCTTGGTGATCACACGTGGAGTATCATCTCCAACAAGGAGTACGTACGAGGCCTCTATGCAGTCACAGAACAAAACATCAAAGATGCAATGAAGTTGGTGTTGGAGCGCATGAAGTGCTTTGTTGAGCCGAGTGCGGTTGTAGGCCTGGCGACTATACTGTACAACGAGGAGTTTAGGAAGATGGTTGAGCGGGAAGCTGGGGAGAAGGGCTGGAATATTGGTGTGGTGTTTAGTGGAGGGAATACTACGATCGAGGCTATTACCAAGATCTTTGCTGAGGTGTCGGGGGAGAAGGCAGAGAGGCAGGAGAGCGTGGTGGGTTTGGATGGGAGGAGAGTTGCTGAGAATGTACCTGGTTGATCTTATATCGACATTACATAGACATTGTGCATACTTCATGAGCTACACATAACAATCGTATTCATTACATTATACCGCAAAGGGAGGCATGAGGGTAATCTAGAACCACTTCTTAAACTGTCCACCCATGACACCCAAATCCCTCTTCTCAGCGATACTAGTCGCGTTGCTCTGCGGCGCCTTGGGCAGCGTGGTAAAAGGCTCCCTGCTCGTCAAACTCTCGACACGTCCAAGCAAGAACTCAAGCTGACGGTACGCGCTGCTAGGCTGGTACTGCGGCACCATGTGTCCACTGAGAGCCTGCTGAACATACGTCAACTTCCTCTCTGTGATGGTCTTGCCCATGAGGCCCTTTGCGCTCAAGCTAGTGAGGCTGAGATCATCGTGGTACGGGACGTAAAAGTCATCGACAGGCGGGTTCTGGAAACCTTGCATGCCGCCCCAGGTCATGTTCTGGATAGCCATGAGAGTACCGTTGTAGAGCAGGATGTAGTCGAGTTCGCCGTGAGCGATGATGGTGCGGTCTAGCGCGTCGATGACGCGAGGAATGACTTCCCAGGAGGACTGGGGCGAGGTGTCGGTGTCGAGAACGCCGCCGGAGCATTCAGCCCAGGGCTGGATGGGCGCGTTGATGGCGCGCTGGACTTCGGTGCGGTTGAAGTAGATCTCAGTGTTGGGAGGGAGGTAGTCGAAGGAACCGGGGAAACCGAGAGGATCCCAGAGGAGGGGGCAAGTGGTGGCGATGGCGTAAACGTCGAAGCAAGGGTTGGTGTAGAAGATAGCGTTGTAGATGTCTCCCCAGAGCGAGCAGCCTTCGGTCTTGGCGTCCATTTCTGGGTAAGGGAGTTTGCTGGGAGGAGGGAAGGTCAGGTACTTCTCCATGTACTCAGTGTAGCCACAAGCGTCGGAGCGGTTGTGGATGTCGTCCATGAAAGTCTGGTTGAAGTTGAAGAGACCAGCCCATTTGTCGACAAAGGATACAGCGGGGATGTCCTCGAGCAGAACATCGTCGGCTACGCTGGGGTCGTAGAACATGATACCCTTGACGTCATAGTAGGAAGAGTCGTTCTTGCTCAACATGGCGTCCGCGATGTAGGGCACGTAGCGTCCAGCGTATGACTCGCCAGTGATGTACACCTTGCGGTTCTGCAGACCGAATGTATCGACGAAGTTCTTGAAGAAGCCGAGGAATTCCTCAGCGATCTCTTCCTGAGACGTGGCAGTGGCATTGCCTTGGGAGAATCCGGTTCCGACTGGTTGCTCAACCCATACCATGTTGGTCAGGTTGGCCCAGTTCCAGGGGTTGTAGACGGGTCCTGGGCCGCTGCCGTATTGCCAGGAGATGGGTCCGTTCTCTTGGAGGAAACCCTCGAGAGAAGAGCAACCTGGGCCACCTATGAAACGTATTAGAGAAATTCGGTGGTGTGTTTGAAGGTAGTCGCACCGTTCAGCCAAATGGTGATCTCGTCATCCGCATCTGGGTTCTCGGACGGGAAGAACCAGAAGTACAGTTCAGAGGTCTCATTGGCGGCGCCGCTGATGGGCAGAAGACCAGCGTAAGACTCGCCAATATCGAAGTTAACATCTGGAATCGCTCCCGCTGTTCCGTTAACGGTGAATGCTGGAAAGTGTTAGCTGACGTCGTAGAAGAGGGCGTTTCCAACACACCCTTAGATGCCTCAGTGGTGATGATCTGAGTGCTCTGGCGCTTGTGAGGCCGAAGGCTCGTTTCCGGAACCGTCAAACGGGGACGAGGAAGTTCCGTCTTCTTGCCAACAGAGCGAGCGCTTCGTGCAGAAACGCTAGCCGTGAGGCCACCAACAGCGAGGAGTGACAGAAGCTGCATTTTGACGTGCTTCGCGATCGCAGTGCCGGGATTGTTTGGTAGTCAAGCTCGTGCTGTGACTATCAATGGCCGTGGAAACGAGAGAACCGAGTGGGCGACCCAGCCTTCTTGAAGTAAAGGCATGGTGCGCGAGGCCGACGTCACCTCGGAGCTACCTTGCACGCGACGCGGCTTACATCTTTCTGAACCTGCACAAACACAGATAGCTAATAACGGACATGGCTCCAGCTCCTTACCTGATTAGGCAGGCGGGAATTCTGGGTAGCATGTTGTTGGATATCCGAAGCACACCAACTAACACTCTGGGGTCCAATACTGCTTGTGAGATATGTTTAGGTCAGTTCAGTATTACGCACATAATCGCGAGTTGACCAGACTGGCGGTCCAAAACGGCGCGACGATTGTTGACATTGCCGCGTACGCTCATGATGTCGGTAATATCGTCCAGGTACGACCGTGATAGAGGCGGGGAATACATGCAACTAGACACACGACCACACTGCCGGACCGAAGCTAACAGTGGCAAGCATCTCCAAGCCCCGCCAAAGACGCCGCCACTGCGTTCAAGCACCGGCAGACCCACCTCGTATTTCTTGATAGTGGACGGTCAAATATCTCTTCAGGCCTGTCGGACACCAACTCTTATCTCTGGCCGTGATCCGGGGCCACGGCAGGCTCAGTGCGCGTCCCCAGGTACTGACGCAGGGGATGGTTAAGCTTTATCATTGGCTAACTCTTGCCTTTGTGAAAATCGTTGCCGCGCAGGTGTCGAAGGATCAAGCACCATGGCGAATGCTTGCCATGCTTCGGCGCAGATAAGTCTTGTGCGCATTAACCGCATGGGGCAGCTCGTGAAAATTGCTGCGATGGCGCACCGCGGTGACGAAAACATGGTGGTCAGTGAAATTTGCGGGCTATT
>JAESFQ010000450.1_pt1 | contig 15072 bp, 13 predicted proteins | sample 9269431 | NCBI WGS metagenome assembly JAESFQ01 (sample SAMN14502588, study PRJNA617103) | algae metagenome | isolation source: Plectolyngbya sp. WJT66-NPBG17 and co-occurring heterotrophs from well... | place: USA: Mojave Desert, Joshua Tree National Park, California | collected 2006-08-06
CCCAACCACGGTCGCTCATTTACATCCAAGGCCCAGCTCCTCTATCCGGATTCCTATCGTCACCTTTGCTGTCGGTGTGGTACCCATCACTTTCTCTTTCTCTGTCGACTTCTGCGAAGTGCCGCCACTCCTTTCGGCCTTTGCCCACGTTCCTTTCTTCACAACCCTCCTTTAGGCTTTGTCTGTCCGCTCCTTAGCACCCCTCTCCATTCCCTCATTGTCGACTTGGATTCGCTTTCGGACGATCCATCTGCTCCCCGGCCAGCAGCTTCCTTCACCCTTGACACTTCACACACGCGCCTGGGCCGTGTCTCGAGCCTCACCCACTTGCGAAATTCTTTCCTAGTGGCGTAGAACTCTTACAAGCGTCACTATCTTCACCCACTCCCATTTCTTGGACCAATTACCTCACGACACTTTACGAACCTAGATAGCCAGAGGTGTTAGCTCGACTGCTCCCTCTACATCTCCCACCCCTCTTGGAACCAGGTCCAACTTCTACACTCCGATTATACCTACCACCCAACATGCAGTCAAACGACGACGCGATGGTGTCGCCCACACCATCCCCACCGGCGCAGTCCTCAACACCAACACAGGGTTCCGCCCCTCGCCGACCCCCACGCAAGAGCACCCTCACTCAGCAGCAAAGAAACCAAAAGAGACAGAGGGCCACTCAAGACCAATTGGTCACACTCGAAGTGGAGTTCAACAAGAACCCCACTCCCACCGCGGCTACCCGCGAAAGAATCGCCTCGGAAATCAACATGACCGAGCGCTCAGTCCAGATCTGGTTCCAGAACAGGTAGGAGTAACGAGCAGCATGCTTGTGCGCAGTACTGACAATTGCATAGACGTGCCAAGATCAAGAACATTGCCAAGAAGAGCATTGAGAATGGAGACGACTGCAATGATATCCCAGAGTCAATGCGAAGATACCTTGCTCTGCAGGCCATGGAGTCTGGAAAGTCAATGGGCACCAGTTTCCTGGGACGCGCAGGCGGTATGCCATACGGAAGTGGCATGCTTCTCAACACAGACGCCAACAACTCCAAGGTTGTTATCCACCACTTTGCTTGCCGCTCCCTGAGCATCGGCAGCTGGAGACGAGTCGGACAAAGTGCCATGGACCTGGTGGTATTCTATTCACCTGAGAAGTGCTGTATCACCTACTACATCAACAACGACTCTGCGGGCTACAAGATCGAGTACCCTTTCTCATACATCAAGAACATCTCACTGGAAAACGGCGACATGACGGCAAACGCCGAAGGCGCTTCGCAACGTCCGGGAGGTCTGATTGTCGAGCTCAACCGCCCTCCGAACTTTTTCATGGACTCATCCGGTTCGGGTGGGTTTTTCCAATGCGGTGACTTCACCGAGGACCAGCAAGCATCAAACATTATGTTGCACCATTTGGGTGGCCACCCGAAGGTGCTGAGTGGACAATTGGCGAAACTCGTGTCACTGGAGTCGTTTCAGAACCGACACAACATGTACGACCCAAACACATTTGCCGTCTCTGCACCGGTTTCGCCCATCAACCACAGGCCTGCTTCTCAACCAAACCACCTTGCGCACCCTCATCACATGGGCATGTTTCAGGAGACGCATCTTGCGCCTGCTCCCTTCCAACCGCGCGGTCACAAGCGCCAGCGCAGTCGCTCTGTACCTGTCGCAATGGACTTTTCGATGCTTCGTAACCCGATGCCATCGTTCTTGATCCAACAAGAGCCATCACCATATATCCCTAACCCAGAAATCTTCGCGCCGCAGCCCCAGAGTGCAGGTCCCATTGGTCCTCACCTGAGCATCGACACTTCTGCAGGGTACGGAATGGATTACCGACAGTACCCCATGTCGGCCACGACGGCCAACTCGCCATCTGACTACGGCACACCCTCATTCTTCACATCGGGTCCGTCAAACGACAACATCCCAGCATCCAACTATGGCCAGTACAACATCCCTCCTTATGTACATACCCCAATGGGCCCGCCACCACACTCTGCATCTCATCACTCGCCCATGCCAGCGATGAGCCACCCTGACCCCATCATCGCTAATCAGTCACCACCACTGGGCTCTTTCGGCCGTGACAACCACGGTGATGTGTACCCAATGTCGCACGACAACGGCATGTCAGACGAGGCGCTACAAATGACGGACATGTACGCCAAGCAAAATCTTAACATGCCCTTCCGTTCACCGTTGATGGAAGACAATGTCGACGACTTGGATATGCAGAACCTAGTGTCATTTGGCTCACTAGACCCTTCAAGCCTGTCGCCGGAGCATCACCAGATGCAATGAGCAGCTTGCATACTACTGTCTATTTGTCAACTATTCTTTTGCTTGCTCTTATACCCGGTCGCGGTTGCTTTTTCCGCGGGAAGCTGGATGCGCCCGCCCTACCGCTTGAGACAGTGGCAAGGGGGTTGCCGCTCCGGCACTCGATTATCGCGCTCATACTTAATGTGGTCGCCTTCTCTCACATATTGGTTTCAAATCGTTGGATATACAACGGCTCCAACATTGGGGTTTCCTGTCGCTTGCAGGAAGCCACATCGATCTATTAGCACTCCCCACCACTCCTCTACTCTTCGTAACGCAGATTACACGACCACCATACAGGGCTTGGTTATTGAAACGGCGTTGCTCAGGATTGGGTAGGCTGGGAACTATACACAGAGAAATGGCGGACTGGTGGAACCTGCGCTGGTATTGGCAGACGTCAGCAGCACATGCAGGTCGTCTTTTTCCTTTGGGCCTGTTCTTCTCCTTGTTTATCATCATTTCCTTGTCTGTTGCGAGCTAGCCATTGTTTCATTTGTTGCGTGCATGTCGGAAGTTTTTCTTGTCTGGTGGTGCGCGGCAGGTTGAAGGCATTACCATTTTGAGGAGATCTTGTGCTGCGGGGGTTGTTGCGGATGATATAAGCCGCTGCGCGTGCTTGAGTAGGTAGCTTTCGAAGGGTCTCCGGTAACCAGCTGTTCTCTAGGATCAGTCAATAAATATATTACATTGTTTCAACAAACTGCACAGCAAGTGAGATGAGTGTAATGCGAAGCTTGAAGCTGCGGGGAAGAGCCATGTTATAGCAGAGTGAAATTACGATGGACAAACTGTCTCGTGTCTGGGGTCCTGAGATGAAAATCCATCGCAATTTTACAGCGAATTTGCACACTAGCAGGAGCTACAGGTCCTATTTGACAGAGGCATTAATGAGGGTAGTCTCGGGCCAGCCCGTCGAGCCTCAACGTGATAATTGAGTTCAATTGCCGGTTCACGTGTGCCAATCAACTGCCCCAGGTCTGTAACACGTTATTTCGCGCCACACAGGCTCAGTCATGGACTGTAAATGTCGCGTGGTGACTGCGGAGTTGCAGAAGGACTGCTTGAATATAGGGTTGCATGTGGTCATGTGCTAGTAGATCTTGGAACCGGCGCTGAAAAAGGAAATATCAATGCTATAGGATCGTCGATTATGGGCGGTGGTGTGAGTGGCTGCCAAGCACGCGAGCGAGCGGAGCGAAGGCGTGGCTGACGGCCATGACAGAGAGCATGCCATGATTATGTCAGACAGTCAGACGTGGATGAGACGTGCAAAGCAAATTTGTTTTGGTTGATGACGTGTGGCGAGGTCCAGCGGCATCGTAACGGCGCGGGCTCATCGACGACACGCTCTGGACCCGCGTGCCTGAGGGCCCGAGTTGCGAGGCTTTGGCAGGCCTCGGACGAGCTGCGGCAAGGCTTGCGAGGTGCTCGGCAGGCGATGGCAGGGCCCTATGGCAGCGATCAGCCATCGTGTTCCCCTGACTTGAGGCCCGCTTGGGAGTGGTGCCGTAGGGGACAATGGGGCTGCTCATTTCGTCGGGCCAACCAAGTGGCCGCTGCTTTTCGCCCGCTCCTGAGCACAGCGACACCAACGCCGCTGATAAGTGAGCTGCAGCTGCACGCGACCCGCCGCCTCTCTTCTCCTGCACCTACATCTTGTCGTTCATTACCTGCCCAGCTGGTGTTAATCTTGCTTGGAAGGCTGCGGCTTCTCTACGTCACGACAGTGCGGCTTAGAAGCTCGCTGGTAGCTCGCTGGTAGCTCGTCCCTAGGTACCAAACCGCCGCGCCACTCAGGAACACGAAAAACATTGCGACGAACAATTCACGGTACGCTACATCAGCCCTGACGTGCATCTTCTCCCCGCCCATTGCACCCTTCGCATCACGTAGGTCGACTCTTTCTCTCTCACTCTCCAAGCGTCCGCGGCTTCCCGCTGCGCCTGCCCAATCCCCATCACTCACACCCTCTCCTACCTCTCTGCCTCCTGCACGCTATCCGGCACTGCCGCTCCCCGGCTTTGACCACCGTCCGAGTGCATGACCGCCCATAAGACTCAACCACACCTCCATTCACCGAACCCTTTCCACAGCCGTTGCTCGCCGACACCCTTCCACCGCGTCGCCAATTCTTCCCCCGGGTCGCCTGCTGATCCTTTTCTCGTCTAGCTGCTCCGACCACCCTCGTGCATCCTTCACCGCCAGCATCCGACCTGGGACCACACTCGAGCTTCCACCTCCCTCGGTCCGCATAGTCTAATACCGCCCAATCGCCCGTCTCGAGAGCAATTGCTGCAATGCCTGTTCGAAGCATCAACCCGTTCGCATCCATCACCCCTACTCCTCCCCTCGATCCCTCTGGCGAGAAGCGCGAGCCTGCGCGTCGAGCATCCTTTGCCAAGGGCAACAAGTTCACATCCCTCTTCGGCGGCTCACCCAAGTCACGGACTGACGCCGCTGTCCTGCGTGAAGCCTTTGTCGCCCAACAACAGGCCCTCCTCAATAACCCCTCGCCGTCACAAATCTCCCTCCCGACCATCAATCTGACCACCGCGACCGGTGAGAAGATGCCCACGGAGCCAAAGACACTGTTCCAGCCGCCTTCGCCAGAAGAGCAGCGCCGTCTCGCACGAGCACACGCGCAATTCGGACCCCTGGGCTCTCAGAAGCACCGCTACCTCAGCAAGTTCGAGGGCGAGTTCGGCGACCCCATCGAGGACGAGCCGCCATATTATTTCCTTTTTACTACATACATCAGCTACTTAATCCTAATAGTATTCGGACATGTTCGCGACTTCTTCGGCAAGCGCTTCAGGAAGCAACACTACAGCCATTTGCAGGAAAAGGACGGATATGCACCCCTCAACAGCGACTTTGACAACTTCTACACGCGGCGATTGAAGATGCGCATCAACGACTGCTTCTCGCGACCGACGACCGGTGTGCCTGGACGCTTCATCACCGTGCTTGACCGCAAGTCAGACGACGGAAACAACACCTTCAAGATGCTCGGCACCACCACGGAAACCCTCAACATGAGCTCGTACAACTACCTTGGATTTGCTCAGTCAGAAGGCCCCTGTGCAGATGCCGCCGAAGCCACCATTAGAAAATACGGAATCTCCATGGCCAGTCCCCGATCAGACAGTGGTACTTCGGATCTCACCGTCGAGGTTGAGGATCTCATCGCCAAGTTTGTCGGCAAGCCAGCTTCCATGGTCTTCTCTATGGGTTTCGTTACCAACGCTACTACATTTCCCACCATTGTTGGCAAGGGTTGTCTCATGATCTCCGACGAGCTTAACCACTCGTCAATTCGGTTTGGCGCTCGTCTCTCTGGTGCCATGGTCACAATGTTCAAGCACAACGACATGCGCGATCTTGAGCGCAAGCTTCGTGAAGCCATCTCTCAAGGTCAGCCCCGCACTCATCGCCCATGGAAGAAGATCTTGGTCGCCGTTGAGGGTCTCTACTCCATGGAGGGCACGATGTGCAATCTCCCCGGTATCATCAGCCTAAAGCACAAGTACAAATTCCACCTCTTCGTCGACGAAGCTCACTCCGTTGGCGGTGTCGGCCCTCGCGGACGTGGTGTATGCGACTACTTCGGCATCGACCCCGCGGAAGTCGACATTCTCATGGGTACACTCACAAAATCTTTCGGTGCAAACGGTGGTTACATCGCCGCCGAGAAGCCAATCATCGACAAGCTACGCACCTCCAACGCCGCCATGCTCTTCGCTGAATCTCCCGCACCACCTGTCCTTATGCAAATCTCGTCCGCCCTCCGCATCATCGACGGCTCCATCGTTCCCGGTCAAGGCGAAGAGCGTCTACAGCGTCTCTGCTTCAACTCGCGCTACCTCCGCCTCGGTCTCAAGCGCCTCGGCTTCATCGTCTACGGCCACGATGACTCGCCCATCATCCCCGTCATGCTGTACAACCCCGCCAAGATGCCGGCCTTCTCCCATGAGATGCTCAAGCGCAAAATCTCTGTCGTCGTCGTCGGGTACCCAGCCACTCCTCTTGTCTCATCACGTGCTCGCTTCTGCGTTAGCGCTGCGCATACCAAGGACGATCTCGACCGTATGCTCACGGCTTGCGATCAAGTTGGTGAGCTTCTCCAACTCAAGTTCAGCAGCGGTGTCGCTGGTGGTGCGGAACCAGAGAATTTGGTGGAGATGAGCAAGTCGGCGGATGACAAGGAGAAGATGCCTACCCCGCCCAGGTGGAAGATCGAGGATGTGCTCAAGAGGACGGTTGATGATGTGCAAGGGACGCTGCGGTAATTTTGCCTTTTATGATGGATTGCATTGCATTGCATTGTAATGGGGGGTGGCGTGTTACAGTAATGAATACTCCGCCTCTGGGCTTACGTTCTACATATCATACGCAGTCCTTGTCGCATCATCATTGTCATTGTCGTCGTCCTCGTCGTCATCCTGACTAAGGTTCATGACTGTTTAGCACTTTTGGAGCATATTGGCGCGTGGGCATGCTTGTTTTCCCTCGTTTCCCTTGTGTTCACCATGTATCATAGCTTTTCTCGATTCAATACCCTCGCTGTTAACCTATTTTTAAATGTTAAAAACACTTTAACATTACATTCGAGATGTGATGTTTTGACCCTTTGATTAAGTGATTGAATGGAAATGATTTTTACATGTTTGTTCGTCTTCGTATTTGTGTTTGTAGTGTTGCTTACTTGCTTGCTGCTTGTATTGCTTGTCGTTATCGTTGTGAGGAGGAGGCGATAATGCTAACGATGATGGTGATGGTGACGATGATAATAATAGTGGTGGTGGTGGTGGTAGGTAGGTAGTGGTAGATGATGTATTGTTGGAAGGAGTAGGGTTGTAGGGTAGTAGAACGGATGAAAGCAAGTAAATTTAAAAAAAGAAAAGTTCAAGTAGAATGAACTTCTGTAAGAATAAATATAATACATGTTAACTCTACTAATTTTCTATGCACGCTAAAAGAGAGAGAGAGATACGTAATATATGAACTATGTCTTTTCATGTCCTCTAAACCACACCAAGCCAGACCGCGCTTGTTCGAGGTATTGTATTGTGTTCTCCTCTTGTCTTGTCTTGTCTTTTCTTATCTTATCGTAGCAAGGTGAAGCGAAGCTCATATCTTGATCTTGATCCCTAACCCTGGTCCCAATCGTACCTTGGTACCAAGTCAAGTCTAGTAAGGACGAAGGATATTCACCCAGTAAGTACCGAGACCAGTTCAACTCAGTTCCTCTGTGCTTGAATAAGTAAGCCAAGTCCGCAATACTAAACACCACTGTTATCGTCATTATCGTCATTATCGTCGTTATCGTCATCACTCAAAACTCTTCAGACGAGGTATAGATCAAACATCATCATCATATTCAACTATATACAGCATTGAAAAGCCCTCAGCTACCCCCAGCGCGGTTCATAACATTTCATAGCCAAACAGTATGGCCAAACGCTTTGTGCAAAAAAGAAAAAAGAGACTCAACCGCTTAACCGCGGGTAAGAGTAAGACCGTAGGCAGACAGGATCTCGTTGACGGGCTGGAAGTAAGTCGTTCCGCCGACCTGGCAGTTACCCGAGCCACCAGAGGTAACACCCTGGGCCTGAGCACCGCTGTAGAAGGAACCGCCAGAGTCACCGGGCTCAGCGCAGACGCTGGTCTGGGTAAGGCCTGTGACACGGCCCTCAGCGTACGAGACGGTAGCGCCGAGGGAGCGGACAGTGCCGCAGAAGACGCCGGTGGTGGAGCCGGAGCGGCAGATGCTGGCGCCGGTGGCGGCGGCGGTGCTGCCGGAGACGGGGAGGGTGCTGCCGGCGTAGTTGTTGATGCGGCCCGAGTATGTGTTTCCAGTGGTGCCGCGGATGTAGGCGTAGTCACCGCTGCCGGGGAAGACGGAGCCGGCAAAGGTGCCAATGGTGACTCCTCCGGTGGTGGTGGCAGTGTTGCCAGTTGTGCCACAGTGGCCGGCAGAGACGAATCCGCCAGTGACGGAGAAACCGACTGAGCAGCGGCCGGCACGGTTGATGAGGTAGGCATCACCACCGCGGATGGTGGCAAAGGTCGTGGGCATGGAATCGACCGTCTTGACTTCAAACTCAGACTCGGCGAGACCGACCTTCTTGGCTAGGTCGGCGGCCTGGGTGGTGCTGCCGGCAAGGGCCTCGAGGACGAGCTTGTTGGAGGCGACATCGACGTAGTAGGCGGCAATACCGGCGGCAGCGTCCTCGGAACGCTTGCCAAGGGCTGACTCAATGTCCAAGTTGTCGAGAGCCTTCTTGGCCTCCTCGAGCTTGGAGAGAGGGACGGAGACGAGCAGAGGAGTGGCACCGGCAGAGGAGACCTCGGAGGCCGAAGCCTCGTCAGTGACGGCGACAGTGAGGTCGCCATCGACGAGGAAGGCACCACCGAAGGAGGCACCGGTCGCGGTACGGAGCTGCTCGATGACCTCGGTGGCCTTGAGCTCGCGGGCAACACGGACGTGGGCCTGCTCGGCATCAAGTCCAAGGTCGCGCTTCATAGCAGCCAGGATCTCGGGGTGGAGGCTGTTGGCAGCGGTGGTAGGGGCACCGTAGACGATGGGCAGGAAGACTGCCAGAGCAGCGAGGAAGTTGGCGAGAACCATGATGAAGAAACCGACCGTTGGTCTTTTTGATGTGAGAGCGAAGGTAGTGGAGTGAGTGGCACTGATGAAGTGATGATTCGAAAGAGACAGGAACACAAGCCTATACTTATACTTCTTCCACCTCTGGCGTTGTGACTTGCATCACACTCTCGTCCATCTCCATGCAAGATAGAGCCCTAGCTTGCATTGGCACCTACCAAAGTCTCCTTCCTCATCCGCTGCGTGGTGTTGTTACACGTGATTGCAGTATCAGAAAGGTAGTCTCCAAAAGGCACTTCACAAGAGCTGTAAATTGGATCGACCGCTAGCCAAAATATCTCCTTCCTCTTCCGCTGCACGGTGTCGTTTCTCCGGGGTACTACGTTTCAGCAGCATCGGAAAGGTAAACCTCATATGGCACCTCAAGACATTGCCCCCACGGTGTTACTCCCAAAGAGGCACCTGACAAGACATTCGCCCCTTGGAGGCTACTGAGCTATCGACATAGCGGTTCTTAACATCAAGTTCAACGGCCTGCAAGTACACCTACGCTACCCAGGTACGCGATTCCGTTAAGGAAGGAGGTCGAGATGCGATAGCGATACATGAGAATTAGATAAGCGAGTTGGTCGGATAATGTACCAGCCTTAGGGAATAACCCCGCACGGGCACATCCGTTTATGCAGAAGCCATACACACCTCTTTCCCATACCTTCCTGATTCATCCTCTATTCCGCTGCCAAGAGCCAAGACCTTTATCTTCTAATATCGAGCAGGCGCCTAGTAGATAGGAGCTTTTGCCATGGCTTCTGTTATTCGCCGACTGTGCTATAGCGCCGGTAGTTTGGCGTTTTGCCCTTGGCGACCTCGGGAATCTCGAGGACATAGTCTACCTATTTCAGAGTTTGGCCAATAGTCCTCGAGGAAGTCCAATCGATATGCGTCGTATCCGCCATGATCGTCAAGGGCAGATTCTGAGTCCTCGACTTGTGAGCGTAGCGACAATGCCTAGAATCGTTGGAATGCCTTGCGGAACAAGGTACTTTGCCGGCTTTGTCTTTGTTCGGAACGTATCCAATCGCTTTTCAGGCGATCGATGCTCCAATGTCGTCAGTGGAGAGTACATGACGGTAGAAATATGCTCCGCCCGAGCGCCGCTCGTCAGATGTTGATTGATCTTCAAATCCAAGAGGTGCCACGGCATACTTTGCCCACGTGCTGGCGCCGTTTGGTCGATGGACGTTGTTTTTCCGTCTTCTCAGCACCCATAGCAGTACTGTAGGAGCAGAAGCGAGGCTTGCTTCGAGCGGGTCCTTCATACGCCATACTGGTGCTCGTCCAGACTTCCAATCATCGCGAGTCCTTGTTCAGGATCTCGGTCAATGCGACCTCGGGAGGCTAGATGCATGAGGATCAGCATAAGGATTCCCGTAACCGCTGGTAGCGTTCTGATTGCCAGCCACTCTCGGTTCTGAAGCAAGGACGCCGGTTCCTGGCCGCAAATGCATGACCTCGTATTGCGCCATCGTTTCAGACACCGAGGCCGACTGGCAGTCTGCGTGAGAATGCTGATCTCATCGGCGCATGCGCCATGTTCCAGAGAGAAATCAAGTGGGAAAATGGCAGTGCAGGTGTATCCGTATTCGCGAAGTAGATGGTGAGATCAGGTGTATGTGAGCACCTGCAAGTGCAGAGATGATGGATCGAGGGGCAGACGTGGCCGGGCCGGAGCGAACATCACAGCCACTAGCGCCACGCTAAATCACGCGGCGTTCAAGAACGGGCAGGTGCAATACGTGGTTGTCACGCGGGAATGAGATGCATAGGCTACAAAGAACATGGTATGACAATCCAACACCCTCCCTTTTCGTAGCATCTCAGTCATGGCAAACAATCTACTGTATACACTAGAGTTCTACATCGGAGTCTGCATCAACAAATAAACCTCTTCCAATACGCCGCTACCCTCATATCATTGGTCGCAAGTTCCTCACATGTACCTGCTGGATCTTTGCAGAACATGTCTGCGGTGAAAGGGTGTTCGGAGTACCAACACGTGCACAGCTTACTCAACCGATCTGTGTCGGTCATGGCGATGGGCGCGGGGATAAGTGTCTGGGACGTCGCTTGATCTGTCTCATTGGAGAAAGCTACACGCCAGTAGCTCGTGGCGTTGTAGTCTGCGCATTTGAGTTCACCGAGAGATGCGTAGTCGGCTGGCCAGGGGACGGGTCTGGGACGGTTCTCTGGGACGGTGTGGATGCCGTAGATCCTGTCGTTTAACTTGATGAAGCCGCCTTTCCTCTTGGTCGAATCACTACCGCACTGTTGACATGTTAGCCAAGCTTGTGCTTTCCGGGTACTGGGGGGCTGAGCCTTTTATCTGTCTCGCTTACCCGGTTGATAATGCCCTCGAAGAGCAAACCACAGTGGTTGAACTTTGCGTCTGCGACATTGCCCTCAAATAATGACTCAATGCTTCGAGATTGGATGTAGAGGGCAGGATCGCTTGTTGCGGCGAAGCCTAGATGCACACTCGTATTCACATTTGTAAGAGGATAATCCCTAGTGAAATTCTTAGTCCACAACGCGGTGCGTACCGTTGGTGGAAGGTTATTTCCTTCTTCCTTGTGACTTATGACATCGTTACAGAATTTTTCTGCGAGATCGAGGGCTTCGTTACCGTCAAATTCCTTGACGTTGGAATAGAGACTAGAATTGTCGCCAAAACATGTAAGATTGTATGTGGAGTCTATATCGATGGCCAGATCACTAAAGGCTGGAGCGAACGCCCTCTCCGAGAAGTCTAATTGGCTGTTATATATCGAAGGATAGGTGTCAGTGTTGACAAGGAAAGGAGTATTCGATATGTCCGCTGTGCGGTTCACGTCCAGCAGGCTGTCGAAATCGAGTATTCCAGAAGATCTCTGTAATCGAGTTATATTGTAGTTGGGCTGAGAAAATGAGGGCAAACTGTACGGATCTCGTAAGGCGGCTGGCTTGCTGGGTATTGAATCGTCGGGTACTACATAAGCTGACCAGTTGAGATAGTTTTTCATCTCTAGCAGAAAGGGGAAACTATTGTTGATCTTTGGCGCAACATACTTGGATAGTGCGTACAGAGCGTAGTTGTCCGCTATGTCGATTAGAGCTTGAAAGTAACGTGGAATTGAATATGAACATACCATTAATGGATGCCCAGTCGTTAGACTGATCGTTAAGTCGAGCCAATAACTTGGCACAATAAATCCCGTAGCAAGCTGACCACCTAGTCTGCCCAGAGTGCCGTAGGAAGACCCAGAGATCCGAAATTGGTCGATTGAGGCCTTCTGATATGGGTAAAAAGCGGAAGAGGGAGCGGAGCAGGGTCGTAGCTGATTCATTAGTACAAGCACACTGCTGACTTTGCTGACTACTTGCCCTGATTGTCATGGTAATAGCCTAGGTTGTATGGAGTTTCCAGAAAGACATCGTGGCCATTTATTCCTAGCTGGACGCGATGATCTAATGTGGGCAAGGCAAAGAAGTCCCGACAGAACGTAAGTTGGCCTTGCAAAGCCTGGTTCTCGTCCCATTTCGCCGGTTGCCCACTGGGTATTTTACCTCCGATACCCCCATACATGAGTGGATCGCTGCATGCTGCATCTGTGTCGTCAAAATTGCAGCGGGCTGCAATCACAAAGGGGGTCTGCAGAACTTGTTCGAACGCGCCACGGATAGACGTTATATTTCCCACAGCCCCAGGACCAAACAGTTCCCAAAAGGCCGGATCCTTTTCATGGTCTACTGTGTTTTGGATAGTTACGAGAGTCATCTGCGCTGCATCTTTCATTGCTCTCGATATCATATCTTGATGAGCAGGGCGACATGAATCATCGTATATGATTTTGTCCGCATTGTCCGAGGGAAGTGGTGACTCTGAAGGCTGTGAAATCGCTGTTGAGAGAGTTTGAGAATTGGGTTGAGAAGCGACTTGGGAGGAAGGCTGTGAGGCGACCAGAGAAACCGCAGAGGCGACCAGGTAAGAATTCTGAGCTGCGCTGTGCGCGGTTAGACACAGAACCAAGAAGACCGTAAGAGGCAAATTATTCTGTCGAAGTACAGACGTGCCGAAACCCCGAACATTTTTGATGGCGCAGAACATGACAAAGGGCGAACGGCGGGGGAAAGCAATGGTTATCGATTGGGGATGTCAGATGTGGTATGAAGATGCAGCGGAGATGCTTAGACGGACGATGGGTATTTGGTAATCGCGTAGTGATGTCTAATGAAGAGACTGTAGGAAGGAAGAGAATTGGAATGCAAGATCTTATATTCAGCGATGACTATTGCGTAAGACGTGGCAGGATGCTTTCCGACATGGTAGAGGTGCTATGACTGGACCTTATCACCCGAGTGACTGTTCGCCGCCTTGACCATTGGCTTGGAAGTAGTCATGGGAAGATGCGCGTTCAACATAAATATAAATGCGGCCTCACAGGGAACTTGGAACAGCAGGTAAGCGGATGATTTGGTGTTGATGGACGTTTTAGGTATCCCATCCGTCCCAAGTGGTGTAAATTTCCTTGAGACGGGCATGTTCATGCGGACCTGTAAAGATGGAATCGATTGCCCGCTCACATAGTAATCTGATGTCCTTCCTACCCAGGTGGAAGTGCTGTGCTGCAAGGTAATATTCCTGAGAGAGGGGACTGCAAAAGACTCCAACATCATCCGTCTGTCATACGTCAATCATCACCAGTAGCACACGTCTTCGGGAAGTGAACATACGCTCAGGGCAACGGGAACACTGCTACGCCGCCACATTCCAAAGTGATGGTCCGAGTATGTGCCGGTAATCATCTTGGCATGGACGTTGCAGCTAAGGCAAAGCTCAACGCCGATGGCGTGCTGCTCGATGGTCCTTCGGAACTCTTCCTTGACGTGTATTACGTGGCCCAGTCTGTCAGGCTGCCATGATAAAAGTGTTTTCAACTCGAGATCTGAAGCTGAGATCTCGCTTTCGGCAAAGTGCAGCGTGATCTTCAGCCCCGCAGTCTTTGCTCGGGCGAAGCTGTCGCTGAATATGCGAACGTCGCCTTTGGCTGGGTCGCCACAAAGGTCGACACCAACGACTCCTGCGGACTGATACTTGATGGCAAGATCAACTACTTGTTCGGCTTCTGCAATGGTGTTGCGACGGTCGACTGATAGTATAAGGAAAGCTCGCATGGCGTTGTTAGCATCGTCGTTGTGGGCACTGAGTATACGCAAGATGGACTTTACGTAATCTTCCTTAGTCACGTCTTTGCTCGGAATCGCCCTCGGGGTTGTTCGGAGCTCGGCATAGACAATACCATCGTCCTGGAAGTCGCGCAGCACAGCCTTGGTGGAGAACCTGACATGATCAACCACCTGGCTGCTAGTCACGTGAGAAGACGTACTCGATGCTCGGCAGGTCGCTGCAAAGGCGATAGATGTACGAGGAAAACAGCGGGAAGAAGCTAATGCAGGCGTCAGATGTGTGCTAGTGTTTTAGACGAGGCAGCGGGTGCGATGATTTGTCAGGAGAAAATTGGCCACGATGTCGCTTCAAGCGCAAGTGCTGGATCGTCTTGGCCCACCGATTTCCCAACAGCAGGCCGGTGTTACCGCGAGGATTCCGAAAGACGGGTAAAAGGAACTAGGCCTACGTTTTGATATCGTAGTCGACCTTTCCTGCGGGTATGGCGACCAACGGGTCCTCGAGGTCGAGATCAGGATGCTGTGCTTTCCGTGTCTGCCATATGTCGTGCAGGCACTCGCGACTGATGCTGCCGGTCAAGTGGGCATGGAGCTGAGTCGTTAGCAATGCAGCGAACGGAAGTCTGAGCGTTCCTTGGCACTTTGATGCGGACTCAAGGAGACTGGAGGCGTGAGGCGCACCTCAATCTTGGGCAGTCCCTTGGTGAAGGCAGCGTCGACAGGCAGGTCCTGTGCAGTCATCGCGGGCTGCGGGTGCACAGCGGTATTAGTGGCGTGGGCAGTGTTTCTCGAAGCGATAATAGAACGATGAATAGACTTCTGGGGGGAGCGGTCGACGACAGGAGGCCTTCGTGGTATAGCGGCCGACGCGGGTCATAGAGCTAGCCCGTCAGAAGTCTATT
>JAESFQ010000451.1_pt1 | contig 15049 bp, 17 predicted proteins | sample 9269431 | NCBI WGS metagenome assembly JAESFQ01 (sample SAMN14502588, study PRJNA617103) | algae metagenome | isolation source: Plectolyngbya sp. WJT66-NPBG17 and co-occurring heterotrophs from well... | place: USA: Mojave Desert, Joshua Tree National Park, California | collected 2006-08-06
TTAGATCGGAGTAAAATGAGGAGACCCAACTCTTGGCAACGTGGGTTGGCTAATAACTTTTTATGTATTAGACTTAGAGAAAAACTTTGTAGAAGTAAAAGATAGAGCTAGATTAGTGCTACAAAATGCGCTATTAATCGTCCTAATCAGGCTAGTATTAAAGGAGATATTGCAGATTAAGAGATCCCGATGTAGAGACCCATTTGCCAGCCTACTTACTACAAGAAGCGGTTAAACGACGATAGCTAGATCTATACAAGAGGCCTTATTTACTATTAGAGTAGTTAAACAACGATTAATATACACGTACGGAAGTTAGATTTACTATAGACTCTAACGTTATATCGCAAACACTCTTTTATAATAACGCGTTACGTATAATTCTTAGAAGAGAGGTATTGTAAGAGGCTACGCCGTATTAAGTAGACTACTCTAGTTACATAACGTACGGCTTAGCGCTAACTAAAGTAGTAAGACATAAGGCCTATAAGAGGCGAGTCGTACGCGCAAAGAGATTCTTTTCTTTCTTATCTTTCTTCTTCTGTATATAGAACAAATACATACTCGTTAGCAGACCTCTTTCCGCTCTTAATAGTAACTATCGCGACTATTACTCTTAGTATATAGATCTAGGCAATAAACTTCTATAGTTTATTATATTTAACTTTGTATAATATATTAAGTATCTATCTAAGAACTAATACTTACTTCTTAATCTTTTATATTATTATATTAATCTTCTAATTATACTAATATACTCTTATACTATTATATTAATCTTCTAATTATGCTAGTACACTAACTATCTATCGTTGCCTACCTATCTTCTAAGAACTAATATTAGATTCGCTAAGGCTAATCTTTACAAAGAGAAGATAATATTAAGCGCTAGATAATATAATATTACTTAGCTCTGCGCTAGAGTATAAAAGCGTACTAATTACTATTATAACTTAGTAGTAATTCGTCTTAAGTCTTACTAACTAATATACTTAATTACCTATTAGTATCGTATATCTAGTATCGTACTACTATGTATTAGTAAACAGCTTCTAATAGTTTAGAAATTCTTAGCGTTAATCTATAATTTTGTAAAGCTAATTAGAGAGCTACTAGTATTATACGCTAAAAGTAGTAGTAGTGCGTTATAGAGTTTAAAATTAACGTAAGGTATAAACTTAAAGAGTAAGTTTAGTTCTACTTTCTTTATACGATAAATTAACATTATCTTAAGATAGTAATCTATTACGTACGTAGTGTTCGTAATACTAAGACAAAGTAGCTAGTTTAGTAATATCTTACGTTAACTATAATAAGCTAAAGCCTAATTAGTTAGTTTCTTAGTAATATCTTAGTTACGTACACGAGGCGCACGGTTTATAAACTCTAGGAACTTAGCGAGCACCTAGCGTTTGTACTAGCGGCCTTAGTATAAGGTTATCTTAAGCTGCCGCCTTCTAAACGACCTTTAGAACTCTAGCGACTTGTAGTTCTTTTCTCTATTAAATAAAACTCTAGTATACCTGTGCAATAGCTCCTCGAGCGTAGCCTCTTACACGGCTTGCTTATCGAGTACGTTATTAGTATAGTTAGCTTTACTACGCATTCTACTACTAGAAGCATGCGATATTATAGGGATTTACGCTAGACCTAAAGCACGTAGATAAGGGTGTAGCGCTACACTAGACTACAACAGGAGAAAATCAGCACCTGATTCGCGTTGCATATACGCGTCTTTGGGGCGGGACGCATGACTACCTGAATGGAAAGATTTAGGGGTCGATACCACAGGGCATTATATACTAGGATAGGTAATGTATAGGCTCATGTCGGGCGCGAAGAGCGACAAGGAAAGCGGTCTCAAATTGGCTACCAACCCCTACACCAACACAAGACAGTCCCCGTTCTGCACTTCCTCAACCTTAACCTCCTTCATCACCTCCCCTTCTCCTCTTTTCTCCTGCCCCAACCCCCACTCCAACGTCCTAAAGATATCATTAGCAAACCACCACACCAAACCCCCATAACTCAGTCGATCATTATGTGTACTAATCCAATACTTCGCTCCACTCTCCCTATACAACTGCAGTCCACTCGCCACCCCGAAAGTAGTTTGCCAGTTCCAAGTCCAGCTCTCCTTGAGCCCATGCAGCATTGCAAGAGTAGAGAAGCTAGGGGTAGAGCGGTGCAGAAACGTCTGCAGAGCTGGCGTGGAAGTGTGCAGACTGTGCGGCGAATAGAGAACTGCTTCATGCGTGCCCGGTTCGGGGGTCCATATCAAAGCACTGAGGAAGTTGAGTTCGTGATCTCCTTTGATGCGAAAGATTGTTAGGTAGGAGGGGAGGGTAGGGCTTGGGTACAAGGTCATCCAGTCGCCGGTGAACGTGTCTTGCTCGAGATCTTTGTAGGTGGTGATGGTGTCGAAGTGATTTAGTTTCTTGATGATGAGGGCTCCTTCTGGGTTGGTGAAGACGGGAACTGAAGAAGGGAAGGTTAAGAGCGTGGGTGTGTGGAGGTGATCTCCATAATGCAAGTTTACGAATATGGCATCCACTGGAGACTTGCCGTCGGCCGTTTGAATTGTGGAAGACGCGACAATGCCTGCTTCGGCCGCGGCGGACTCGATCTCTAGCACAAGTCGTTCAACGCCTGTGCCATTACTGATGGCAGGTGGGGACGATAGAGCAAGAAAGACTATCAATGACGACACTTGGACGTCGGGACCATTGAGCCAAGGGTCGTGCACGATATGGAAATATGCCTTGCCTGTACTCTGGCGCTCCGCGAAAGGTCGAGGAAAGGACAGGAGCCATGAGTTGTCACCATTGAGTGAAGTGAAGATGGGTCGTAGTTCTTGCTTGGAGTCGAAATGCGTTTTATACTTGGCACCACGACTGGCGGTCATTGCAACGAAGGCTGTGTGTATTACTGTCAAACGAAGGTGCTCTCAAACAAAAAACGATGGGGCGTGGCTCCTCGATATACCGGGCATCCAGGAGTGCGGCTAATCTCCTCTTCAATGTAGTAAGCCGTCAGCACTAGCATCAATGGAACTACGCAGGAAGCGAGCCTGGAAGGTGGCTGCGTGCAAAGAGCGCGTACGCTACTGGACCAACAGCTGCCTGCAATATCGGGAATAAGAGCCGCCTGGGGCGGAGTGCTCAAACTGCATTTCTTCGCCACAGCGCGCAGTACGGACGCGCAGAGCAAATTCGCTAAAGATTAATACTTAGCTAAACGTTAGAACGTTCTAAATAAGTAATACGCTATCTAAATAGAGTAATTACGCTATACTACTTTTACCTTCCTACGCCAAGTTCTGTCTTTTATACCCGCCTGTATAAAGCTACACTCGCAAGCTCGCTTCGCAATGATAAGCTATTTAAGAAAAGGCCCAACGCTGCTATCTCCTCTGCTTCCTCAGCGCTAAGTCTCTCCTAGACCTACTAGTGCACGATCGGGTGAATGGAGAAGCTCTCTTCTTGTCTGCGGTCTGCCAAAGAGAACGAAATCAACGGACGTAAATTGCGGAGTCGATCTTCTGCTGACTGCAGCACCGCCCCGTCGAATTAGGGGCCAGTTTCGAAAGTCTACAGGGTATCGGCGCCTATCGCACACCTTGGTTGATCGGATAGCGCAATTTGCGAATTTATTGCATTGCAGACTACGGTTTAGGACAGAAATCTGACTACAGTTTTGGAAATGAGTGCGCACATTGTGGCGGTGGTGGCAGTACTGTTGAGGTGTTGGGATGTGACACAGATTTCAACTCGCCGCAATTTGCTGTTGTAGTCCGCTCCAAGCTCTGGGGATGATAGTCAGCCTTGCCATGCTAGTGGTGGAAAGAAGGTGGATCGCAAAGCGTTTGTATTGTCAGAATCCGGTGTCAGCTCTCGAAGATGATCGTGACACATAGATGCAGTAAGACACGACCTAGCATTTATTCGCATGTAAAGATACGTTACTGTATTGTGTGCTCATTTACATACTAAGGTACCGTAGTATTTCCCTCCACGCGTAGATGCCTAGAAGTAACAATACTGCGCATAATAGAGATACGAGTATACGGAGCAATCTCAGTAGTGAAAAGAAGGAACTCTTAGCCAGTAGCTCTCTGGATATACCACGACATAGAAGACTCCTGAGGCTTTAGGGCAGCTGAGATATGTTTGGCGCGGGAGGGTTGTAGTATGCCTGTGGGGGCGGCGAATACGGTGGCTGATACGGAGGGGAAGGGCTCGTCGGGGTTACGATGTCCGTTGGGCTCTTAGGATCGCCCATATTCTGCGGTGGGTGTTGAGTCATCGGTGAGGCCTTGGAATCCGACATGTGGTTCTGGCCGCCCATGTACTCGGGTTGGCCGTATTGTACAGAGGAGGGAGCAGCAGCGTTCCTCCTACGACGGATAAAAAGAAATGCCCCGACTCCAATAATGGCGAGGGCGGCTATGCCGCCGATGACGCCACCTACTATAGCACCAATAGGGGTCGAACTCGTGCTGTTACTTATTACCGTGGTTGGGCTACTTGTCGGAGAATCGACGGTTTCATCTTCAGGGGCAGTAGACGGAGTGGATGAAGGGGATGTAGGAGTGGGTCCGTTGGTGGGGTCAAAGTATATAACGCTGGTGTACTCCGTAGCACCACACGCGTACTTGGTGTAAGTAGAAGCTCTTCTCTCCCGCACATTCTCAAATTTAACACATTCGGTCGACGTGCCTTCGGTGCTGTATTCCGTTAGTAAGCAATCCGAGAGAGGAATTACTAGTAGAAGAGAGCAGATGAAACGCATGTTTTGCATACCAATATATCGTATCTGAACTCTCGAATTGAGTGGAGACATCGCTTCCCGGTACACACCAGGTATACATGTCGGCACAATCAGCTTCGTCATAACAGCAGGCAAACCACTCGGAGATGGTGTTGAAAAGGCAAGTGGAGCCCGAACCGCAAGTGACGGGATCATCTGGCGAATGTTAGGCATACCATTTGGTATATCAGAAGTACACGCTCAGTGATACGCATATCCAAGCATGCCCGGATCCGCGCCTGACCAAGAAGAGTTAATACTTACAAAAGTCCTCAGTATGGTAACCACAAGTCCCGGGCCCTTCTGAGTAAACCGCTTGGCGTGGGAAGACGTTGCCTAAGTAGTGTCTTCTTGGAGCAGGCGTTGGAGCCGGACTCATCCCAAACATGGCGAGTTCCTGATGACTGAGAAGGCGATACTCTGTTGGCGCCGGCTCCATTGATATGGACACGACGACATGAAAGAATGCCGCGAAAAAGAGAGCACAAAACATGTTTGAGTACAGCTGGCAAGCTCAAAACAAGCCAAAGGTGGCACAGAAGAACTGTATATCTCCCACGACCTGAAGCAGAGAAAACCTACGTTATATGTTTCACACTCGCTTAGCCTTTTAGTTACAGCGGCCTCTTCGCCCCCAACACGCCAATTTGAAAGCATCTCATACCTGTTTATCGGCTTGTCTCATTGAGATCTTTCAGCTTACCAGTGTCTTAGCACCACAATCGATGCAGCAATCTGTCGCATAGAATCTTGGCGCCTTTCCACTTCCGGCGAACTTTACTGATGGCTTGATGGCTTGGGCGGGGTAATGCGGCTGAGCCCAAGACAGTGCAAAAAGAAATGTTTAGCTGGATGTACTGAGAAGTGAGCCTTCTGTTCAATCCGCAGAGGCTTTCAGCCTTGCCTATTACCTTCGCAAGTGACGGGCGAGGTCAGCGAGAGATTGTTGTACCTGGGCATGTAGCGAAAGGCCTAACCAACCGCTGATTCGTAACGAAGAGCATGTTATCGCATCCAATTCGAGCAAGCAGAGCACCGCTTCCATAGGCAATCCCTTTTTCAACACTCCATGTTGGGCGCGGCCTGGCAAGTACGTATGGCGGGGTTTTGTCGGTGGATGGTGGTGGCTTCGTCAATTGTTGGCGTTCCCGAGAGACATGGCGTGAGACTTGCTGCTCAAAGTCACCAGACTTTTGCAGCTGAGACTCAATACGTCCAGGATTCTAGGATGTGGAAAGCCTAGCCAAGCCAAGAACTCAGCTCGATAACCTCCGTGGACCATGTCGCCGAACCAACCAACGTCCAAGTTTTGATTCAAGCATTTATTTTGGATTGGTACAGTCTCTGCAGTACCAAATCTACAACCAGATTTCGAGATTATGTGCTGCAGGGTAATGCGATCGCTGTGGAGTGGGTTGATCGTGATGTAAACGCGTCGGACGGCTCGTCATCTCAAATGGATAGCTACATCAAGAACGTTAAGCAATGGTTGGCGCCAGTGACTATACGCAAGGAAGACTGTGTCTGCAGATTACCTGGTTGCAATGCGCCCGTGATTATGCGGGAAGTGACCACACCAGACGGCATGATGTATGAAGTTATCGGTGAAGCGTACGTGGAGGGCCTGTCACATGGAGAGTTCGAGGAGCTTTCGAATTCGAACCTACAGGAGTTCTATCTAGTCTAGTTATTTGTTTTAAACCTCGTATGTGCGCAATGCGTAGATAATGTTAGTCTCGTTTATCGACACTTGTAGTAGTCCTTCCTGTGCGCTCGTCAACTTGCAATGACATGATCAGAACCGTTGTCATGTGCTCAAACACCGCAGCGTCCTTAGGCGGATATCCTTAGAGCGGTGCCCTTTCCCCAGACGTCTCCGCATGGTACAGAATGGTGTGTTGTGTACGGATGTACAGGCGTCGCGGTCTTGTCTAGGACGACGATTGTAGACGCGCCAGCTCTCATATTGTTGTCTTGGATCGGTCCATCGCTCATAAGAGCGGTCGGTTGTAGTTACGGCTTCCTCGAGCGTTGCGGGGTAGCGTGAGTCGGCGTTGATGGACGCACACGGTTGCGGTCTTTCTGGTAGCTTCGGCATCGTCTAACAGCGCCATCGTTAGGAAGATGCGTTCGGTGCGCAGGGCTGTTGCGCGAGGGGCACACTCTAGGAGACCCATCAATGTAGCTTATCCAGCATAGCGCAGGTTTTGACAGTCGACCGGACGAAGGCGGCAGGTCGGCGTGATGGGCTCCGCGGCTGTAGTCCAGTATGTGCCCATGAGTCGCTACCATTATCCAAAGCCGTCGCTCCATACACGCCGATTCTTCTTGATGGCCATCATCGCGATGTCGCGGCATCGAGGTGTAGGACTATTCTGCCTCCTTATGCATATCGCTCTGGACGGTGGCGGCGGCGACAGGATTGTGCGCAGCGTGGCATGTAGTGTTTATAGCGCAGGAGAGAGATTGTATCGAAGTGGTTCGACGTCGTGAGAATGCATCGAAGGAGGATAGGTAGAATCGCAGTGTGGAACTGTGGCGTCGCGACGTGCTGCAGCAACGAGTATAAGCTGTCGCAATAAAGCAGCACATCGTCAGGCTGTTTAAGGAAGGAGTGGTCCGATGAACGGATGGTCTGCTAGTCGCTAGCACTACACGTACGCGCCCGGCCCGGTCCGTGCTCGGGTATGCGGATCGGCCGGAGTAGTCGAGACGCGCGATATCGTGCCGTATTGTGCGGTGGTGGAGGCATAGGCTACCAGAAGGGCGTGAGACTAGAGATATGTAGCTGGGGCTCGTTAGCAGTGTGCAGAGTCCTCTCTGAGACGCGTTGACTAACCCAACAGCTCCTTGGTCGACGCTCTTCCAACGTTGCAGTTGTTCGGTGAACTGTAGCAGAGATTCGACATGCCGCCAGCGCGTCGCCGCCTTGCCGATTTATTCGATCAGTAGGCGACGTCATGTCGTGGCCTTGACCCTCCTGTGACAGGCGCCGGTGATAGTTGTCGCTTGCAGTCCTAAATAGTGTAGAGGCGTAAAGTCTAGCTACTTACTTATGCTGGCTGCTCGCTTGTAGAGTATGTTAGATTTTATTAGAGTCGTAGGTGACCGACTCGCCAGTGTAGTTACGATGTTATAGTTGAGTAATAGTTACTCGCCGTAAGACCTTGCGTCGGTATTGGGGCTCAGAATTAAGCTTCACTGCTTAGATAGGTTACGGTGCGATCTAGAATGGCTTACCTAGGTACAGAAGAAGACGAAGACCGCTATGCCAAGCCACTTAGCCGCAAGTTACGTAGGCCTTTGGAGCTAAGCAGCCCCGCTCGTAATTCCAAGGATCTGCACCCTTCTCTGCAATCGCAACGAACACATTCCGACATTGCAACATGACGAGCAGTGGAACCGTATCGCTAGTCCCGAGCGCACAAACTACAACTCCACCTACGCCCTTCTATCATATACACAGTTGTGAATTCTGCCAGGTCCAGGAGATTGATTCAAGCCTTCGGCAAAAAAGAACAACGGATAGCGTAGACACCATCACGATCAGCGTTAGATATCGAGGTACCAGGATTATCCATGGTGCCTCGAATGGCTGCGACTTCTTCAAACATTGTCTGGGCCTACTTGAGCCCATATTGAAATCCAACGGTTACGAGCAGGGTAGCGACTGCAGCGACTTCAAGCCTATCAACTGGGTCTATATAATCTGGTTCATGATTGACCCAAGGGAGCAAATTTTGAAGAATGGCCATGGATACTGGAGTTATGTGGAAGGCGAGCTTCCTAAAAGAGCGGATACCCCGGGACCCAGCTACCTAGTACTTGCTTTTCCAGGTACGCGAGAAATGCTGCGGTGAATCTGTAGAGCATATTACTCAAGGATCCAGCAGATAATCCAGCAGCAGACAAAGTTCTGCACCGCCCCTTTTTACGTAGCCTTCAGCAAAGGGAATGTGTGGCTTGGGCCGAAGAACGTCTGATCGAATGCGACTGCCTCCATGTTGCGTGCAGGGCGCCACAGCCGCCTTATTTCCCAACGAGGCTTTTACACGTACAGGGACCATCTAGTGGCCGCGGTCTTGTGGTTCGCCTCATTCCAGTGACGTCTTCCACGATACAGGCTATGCGTATGCCAGTGGTCCGGTACGCCACGCTGTCGTACTGCTGGGGTGGTCAGCAAGTCCTTAAGTTGAATGCAGATACTGAAGCTTCACTACTGCACGGTCTTCCCACAGATGAACTTCCAAAAACTCTAAGCGACGCTGCAGTTATAACCTGGCGATTGCAAATCCCCTTTCTCTGGATCGACAGCCTCTGCATTCGTCAAGACGACCCGAGCGACCAAGCACGCGAGATCTCACGCATGCATCTAGTCTATAGTCACTCGTATCTCACAATATCAGCCACGCGAGCAAGCGACTGTCGTCAGGGCTTTCTGCATGAGTGTACATTGCCTTTTAGAGGGACCACTGCTTACAAGCTGCCATTTGCTTCACCATCTGGAAAATTGGGTGCAGTACTACTTTCTGAGTTCCCACGAACAGCGCCGGTCGATGCTCGCAGCTGGACCTTGCAAGAGCATATGCTTGCTCGACGTGTCATTCGGTTCACGGACTTGAAGCAATACTGGTCCTGCAACACTACCTCTGATGTTGAGCTTCGAAGTGAAGAGCATATGCCGGTTAGGTACAGCCAGGATCTTGATGCAGCTCATAATTTGGCCAGATCTATTCGAGAAGATCATGATGAAGCGTATAAATGTAACGCCTGGATGAACATCGTGGAAGAATACACAAAGCGTGGCCTTACACACAGGTCTGATAAACTGCTTGCAATCTCCGCAATTGCTGAAACCTGGAATTCTCGGTCTGGAGACACTTACCTGGCCGGGGTCTGGAAATCCCACCTCCCTAAAACACTGCTGTGGATGTGTAGGAGTAGCGAACTACAGACAATCTCTGAGACTTACATTGCGCCCTCGTGGTCCTGGGCATCAGTCCTCGGTGAGGTCGAGTGTAGCTTTGTCAATTCCATGTGGCCTGACCCTCAACTGGATATCCTAGACTGCAAAACTGTACTCGTGCATGAAGATGCACCGTATGGGGCTGTTAAGAGTGGCGCAATAACACTAAGTGGCCTCCTAGTGTCCACATCACTGGAAGAGGTGTCAAACTCATCGACAGTAACAGAGGAGGAGTTAGGACACCTGAATCTCAAGCTAGCGAACACCTATCTGGACTTCTGTGACTCAGTTCTGGTCGACAAGACTCAGGATGCTCAACTGTTCTGCCTTCAGCTTTTGGTTTTCGACGAGGAAAGTCTTAGGGGTCCGTCTGGCTTGATCGTCGTTTCTAGAGACTTTAAAAATTTCTATCGTATCGGATGGTTCGAATACTGCCCAAAATTTAAGGACAATCGGAGTGAAGGCTGGGTTCCAGACGAAGTTTTCTACCAGGAACAAGAAAACCGGGAAGCTATACAGAGGGTTGCTTTCCAAGATGCAAAGCCGCGAATTATTACTCTTGTCTAGTTAATCGTGTTGTGGAGAAGGTGCACAATTGAGTTAGAAGTTGCAGTTACTTAATATTTAGACTACGAAATTAACTTGTCGACCTCGTAGACTCTTACTCTGCGTCTTGCAACTTCTGTAGCAGGTCTAGCTTAGATGATGCTAGCGCAACTTTAGTAGCTATACAATGCAACGAGTAACTGGAGGTGCTAATAGACAACTCGTCCCACGTAAAAAGAGAAACAACCGAAAATTTCTACATGTTATGGTAGACGCAAATGATCGCCTCCGGTTTACGAAGCGATGTGATGGAAGTGGAAGTTGATAGCGATGTGTTGGTGCAGAAAAGCCGACCGAAACAAGAGGTCCGTCAGAGTATTGCGGAGATCCGGCCCCACTCACAGCGTGACGAATGGGCAGCAGCGGAGGTGGAGCCTTGGTACTGTGAGGTGTAAGGTAAGTCATAGCCCATTAATGAGTATAGGATGACACTTGTCGACACCTGCATCCCACATCTGCTGCCTCTGTGAGGATGGAGGTACGTGCGATAGTGTGTAGTCAACCCATCTTTTGTTTTATACATCAACTCGAAGGTCGTATTAATTTTTATGAACATGTGACTAGTACACTATTTGTGTTCATCAATCAATGGCTTTCTCGAGACGCGCCTTGGCCAAACTCACACCTGCAAGGCTGATAAGATGGAAGTTTTAGTCTTCGTGAAGAAACCTACGAGATTGACCAAACACGAAGACCAAGAAGAGAAAGGCTAGTGACCTGCTACTCTTTCGAAAATTAGCAGGCAGGTTCATTCATCAAGGTCTCAAATGACCTGCAATCGGCCCCGGACCGATAACATCAAGAAGCTCTCTGAAATAAGGTGTTGGAGACGTCTCAGAGAGCGATAACATCGCGCATGTGTCTATAGATAATGGTCGCAACAATCAACATGGTCGTGCAATAATGCTTGACTCTTCATCTCCACCATTAATGGCAATGGTGATAGCATTTAGGTGTTGTGGTGGTTGAAGCATTGCGGAGTTAAAATGCGCCTTCATGGATAAATCGATGACGTAATCGAGACAAGTCTTTCGTGGTTTTCGGCAGACGCCGTGATCGGCACAAGTACCAAGCATCACACCACCTCGCACCACTTCAGCCTTGCATTCAGCCCGACACTACCTTAACGTTCAGACCGTAGTTCACAATCGCCGTCATGTTCTCGAAGATGCACGCTCTACGATAGCGCTCATGCAGGGCATTTACCGCTTCTTCAAACTGTGCTACTAAATACCCGGAGCGGGCCTGGTGGTATTACGAATTAATGTGCATCGACGTGTTAAGTGTCGTCTGCGATCCACTTCACAAAAAGTCAGCCTGCGTGATTGTGCGTTTCCAGAGGTCACAGCATGCATATTCAAAGTCTGTGGACCTCAACAGATCCACCTGCCAATGGACGGTCGCGATTGCATCAGGTTCGAAGGATATAGCAATGTGCGTGTAGCTTGGGGTGAACTCACGACATGATTGGCTGTATGCAGTGAAATGACGGTGAGATCGCACCCCTGCGATATCGCCGAACGCTCGCAGCATAGTTCATAGGGCTGGGTACTAAGGCTGACATGCAGATCCGACGACTGTTGATAATAGAGTATCATCCGTTAGTTACGTCACCCCACATGCCCTATTGAGACATCGGCTCGACGAACAAGTAGTAATCACCGCTCTTCGAGGGATCACGGACCCTGCTGAAGGTTACAGCAGCTCAGCGCGTCCGCACTTATGCAGGCACAGCACGAGTCTTGGACGACGATGTTACCAACACCATGGACGCAATGAGACATGCCCGGCGACTCGGGACCGAGATGTCTAATGCGCCGCCCACGCTTGCGGAAGGAAAGCTGCCGCTTAGGCGTGTCCGTGGGGATCCAGCACAGACGTCGGGCACGTGGTGATACACAAAACTCCACCAAGCCAACTGTATGCCGAGCATGTGCGTGTGCGTCCTGGCACTGCGTCGACATGTTCTCAGATATCGTGGATGTTGGGGCCTTGCTTGATGTTCTCCTTGTGAGAGTGGAATGAGGGCTTCAGAAGGAGAACACAGCGGCGTCTGTATACCGCTCCCAAAGTATCTGCACACAGCATAGCTGAAAGTGTGGAGGGAACGTTTCACATGCCTGAACGTTACGCTGATCCGCTGTTCCGCTAACAGAGAAACGCTCCATCACACCATGGTGAAGGTCGCGCAGTGATGTAGCCAACGATGCAGACAGCGCCATAGCATCACCACCATGTGCAGGTAGCGTCGGCGAGCAGGCCGCTCACCTCCACATCATCACCAGACGACTCGTTTATGGTAATATGACAAGACAAGAAGTCGGTCAGGCTTCAACCCGTAGTCGCCCAGAACAGGCTAGCTGGCCGCCCCCAGGCTAATTTAGCGGCGCGCATTGGCCATGTGGGCCGTTTTCCAGAGACCGTCAAGCTCTCTACAGCTTCGCGTCGCAGGCCCATACTCTTACTGGTCCTTTGGCCGACTCTGCAGCTGAAGATGCAGGCCAGTGCAGCTGCATCCGATCGCCGTTGTATCTACCTCTCCGCTTCTTACTGTCGGCGAAGACTTCTAGTGCGTGCATGGGTTCGGGAGCTCCGCGGACAGCTGATTCGCAGCGGCATGGCAAGCGGGGTCCCAGCGGCTACGCCGGGCAACGTCCTTGTGTCTGACGCCCCACTTCTTTTCTTACAGGCTCTCAAAATACCACACCATACATGGCAGTTTTGAGAGACGTCGTTGGGGGCTGAGAAACGCATCATCATCCATAGACACTTATTAACCACTGGTCCCCAATGGACGCCATGAGCCCCAAGAAGGATAGCCAGCCCCTGAGTATCTTGGACCCGACACTCAACTGACAATGGCATCGAATGGTACCCACAACGACTTCATCAACATCACCACTCCACACTCACGGGCGCCCAGTATGGTTCAGGACGCATCAGCAATAGCGCCACGGCCACGCTTGCCGGTCAGAAAACAAGCGCCTCAGAGGAACATCGACGATTTCTGGCACAAGTTTACCACCAAACACCCCGGCAAGATCTATACCATCCTACCCGACAACCTGTATGCGAAACGTGCCGCCGCACATGCGCCGAGAGGGTCCATTCCTGGGGTCAATGCGCTCGCATCCTACGAGGAGGCCAAAGAAGCTTGCACCAGAAAGGTCGCAAAGATCGTCAAGGAATGCCGGAGGCTGAATCAGAAGTACCGAGATCCACATTTCGACATCGAAGCAGACTTCAAACGGTCGCAAGCGATTCCGGACACTCCAGCCGACTGTTTGACTGGGCTTAACGAAGAGAACACCGACTTTCATCCCTTATCGGTGAAGAGAGTAGAAGTATGTATGGCAATTGAGATTGTCGTCGCGTGGCTAATGCATCTCAGGACATTTTCGACGAGCCACGATTCTTCATCGAGGGTGCGACCGCAAACGATGTACGGCAGGGCAATGACGGCGACTGCTGGTTCATGTCGGCACTGGCAACGATTTCCAACAAGGAAGAATTGATACAACGGGTATGCGTTGCACGCGACGAGCAGGTTGGCGTATACGGCTTCGTCTTCCACAGAGGTAAGGCATCTTCACACAACCGGATAGTATACAGACTGACTTGGCCTAGATGGCGAATGGATATCGGAGGTTATCGACGACAAGCTATACCTGATCAAGGAAGACTTTGACGAAGCAAAACTCGAGCGTTACCACTGGTTGGAGCTCCAGAACCGGAAAAGCCCCGAAGATGAATACCGTACTGTTATGCAGACCGGATCGAGAGCCCTATACTTTGCACAATGCAGCGATCCCAACGAGACATGGCTGCCATTGCTCGAAAAGGCCTTTGCCAAAGCACACGGCGACTATAGTGCCATTGACGGTGGCTTTGTGGGAGAGGGTATCGAGGATCTTACCGGAGGTGTCACGTCGGAAGTTTTTGCAACCGATATCCTGGACAAGGACAAATTCTGGCGCGAAGAGCTAATGAACGTCAACAAGACGTTTCTCTTCGGATGTGGCCAGATGGGCGGCATCTACGGTGCTCGTAAAGGGATTCAAGAGAAGCACGCTTACTCCATCATGGAAGCGCGCGAGATTGATGGTCAGCGCTTATTGAAGCTTCGGAACCCCTGGGGCCGGACCGAGTGGACGGGCCGTTGGAGCGATGGGTCAGAAGAATGGACTCCAGAATGGATGAGGAAGCTGGATCACAAGTTCGGTGACGACGGAGTCTTCTGGATATCCTACAAGGACTTACTGCGCACTTACCAACACTTCGATCGTACCAGGCTCTTTGGTCCGGAGTGGACGGTGTCTCAACAGTGGACAAGTGTCAACGTTCCTTGGACCGTCGACTATCTCGATACCAAGTTCAAGATACATCTTGCAAAAGGTGGCCCTGTCGTCATCGTTCTCAGTCAGCTTGATGATCGCTATTACCAAGGTCTCGAAGGGCAGTATGATTTCAATCTGCAATTCCGGCTCCACAAAGATGACGAAGAAGATTACATCGTTCGCAGCAACGGCACATACTATATGAAGCGCTCTGTCTCTACCGAGCTGGATCTCGAGGCTGGCAATTACACCGTCCTGCTCAAGATTAAAGCAACTAGAAACCCCAACAACCCGACGCCAGACGAAGTCATCCGAGCTACATGTAACAAGC
>JAESFQ010000452.1_pt1 | contig 15049 bp, 15 predicted proteins | sample 9269431 | NCBI WGS metagenome assembly JAESFQ01 (sample SAMN14502588, study PRJNA617103) | algae metagenome | isolation source: Plectolyngbya sp. WJT66-NPBG17 and co-occurring heterotrophs from well... | place: USA: Mojave Desert, Joshua Tree National Park, California | collected 2006-08-06
AGTTGTTAGCTAATCGTTCTAGCACAGTAGTATTCTTAATCTTCTAGTTTGTTAACCTAGGTTTACTTAGAGTAAGAACCTCGTTATCTAGTTTAAGTCGTAGAACAATCTCGTAGCTATTCTCTAAGCGTGCTTCTTCGTAGAGATCTAAGTCGCTTAGGCTATTATCTAGCTCTATCTTAGCCAGGTAAGGCGTTTCTTATCTAATCATCCCAATCTTAACCGCCGTTTGCCTTACTTCATTCTTCGAGCAGTCTCTACGGAAGTAGCCTACTTTACCGCATTAGAGATATACTCTATTATTATAACGCTTCTAGCGTTCTTCCTTAGAGAGTCCGTTATAGTTCTTTCCTTAGGTATATCTATCTTTAGCCTTCTCTTGTACTTTACTAGTTATAATAGTATCGCTATCTTTGTTATATCTACTGCGCTGTTTCCTTGTGTTAGCTATTATTAGCTAGAACCGTCCCTTCTACTAGAAGCGTTCTTATAAGCAATTGTTAATGCGCGTAGCTAGCTTAATTAGAGCTTGCAGTAACTTAGGTTTATCGTAGTGTACAAGGCTATTCTTAACATTCTTCTTTAGGCTAGCTTTAAACACCGTTTAAAGTGCCGCGTCGTCCTAATTAATTCTAGCCTGTAGTTACTTAAACTCCGCCGTATAGGCTAATACAAACTTAGTTTACCTTAGGTAAGTAATTCGCTTCTTAGCCTAATTCTTAGCGTCTACCTCTCTAAAGATGCGTCCTATCTCTTATTTAAATTCTGTCTAACTAGCGAATATAGCTTAGGTCTCGTCCTTAGTCCCGTTCTGCTTAACGTCTAGTAGGTAGTCGTCTACGTAGAGTTACATCTAGTTAGAAGCCTTTCTCTTTATGTACGTACTTACTATAAGAATCTTGTCTTGTTTAGTTAGTACCTCGTTAAATTCGCAGTATAAGTTAACATTAGTAAGAAACGTTCGCAGCTTCTTCTAACTTCTATCGTATTTCTTAGGCGCTGCTATCTTAGGCTTCTTAGTAGGTTTTCGTTCGTTAGAGGTAGCTATTAGCTGTCCTGCTAGCTAATTAATTATATCCTATATTCTAGCTATCTACTAGGCCTAAACATAGGCCTATCGCCTAAGGTTCTTAAGTTCCCTAACAGCTAGAGTGTCCTCTAATTCTAAGTTAGATGCGTCTAGCATTTTCTTAACTAGTAGTACCTGCGAGAGTTCTAGACCCTACGCTACGTTGTTCTAAGCAACACTTAGAAGTAACATCTTATTAACCTTAATTAAGCAACTTGTTTGTTAATTACGTCTACTAAATCCAAGAGTAGTCAAAGTGTTACATAAGGTTAGGCTGTACTTCTCTAGGCTTAGTCCGTACTAAGGCGAGGTAGACTAAAGCAGTAGCCTATACAGTTGTCTAGCGATTCGTGTAGAAAAGAGTTATCGTAGATTAACAAAGTAATAAAGACAAACCAATTCTATAACTATAGAATAACTAGTTAACAATCTATGTAAGAGATAAACTATTAAGAGTTAACTACAACGAGTGTAATAATAAGATTTAACACATTCTTATACCTATTATGCTTCTATTCTAACATTCTGCCTAGCCTCTTGCATCTCTAATGTCGCTAGCATCTCTAATATCGCTAGCATCTAATAAGAACCTAGCATCTTAAGATAACTAGTCTTAGCAAGATACTAGTTACGTAATCACAGCCCCGCGGTAATTATTACCTTCTAACGTAGTCGCTAGTTAGCCTTCAACTCTAACCTCTGCGTTAAGAAGAGAACATTCTTTATTACTTGTAATATAGAGTTGTATTTAATAGAGAAGAGAACTATAAGTAGCTAGAGTTCTAAAGGTCGTTTAGAAGGCGGCGGCTTAAGATAATCTTAGGCTAGAGCCGCTAGTATAAACGCTAGGTACTTAGTAAGCACCTAGAGTTTGTAAGCCGTGCGCCTCGCGCACGTAACTAAGATATTATTAAGAAACTAACTAATTAGGCTTTAGCCTATTATAATATATCGTAGAACGTACGTAACTTGTTTTATAAAGGCTTTTCGCTAAGGCCGTAGAATTACGTGCCTCTATAGAGTAGCGTTATCTATTAGTATATAAAGGCCTGCTCTTTATCTAGATTATCTAGAGTCTCTTTCTACTACTATTCTTTATATATAGTTAGTGCTCTTCTATTCTTTAGGTTCGTAATAGTTATATACTTACTTCTAGTGCTTTTGCAGCTTATTAACATTAATAGTAAGAAATCTATAGTTATCTTCTACACACTAAAAGCTATCTAGTAGTGCTCTAAGCTCTACTATTAGCGGACTAAGCGGTGCGAGCAGCGTAACCTTATGTAGGTTACGAATCTAGTTGTAATTATAATAGCTCTCTACAATCTACTTCTATGCCTAACTTCTAATACTATAATGTTAACGTAGATGCGCATTAAGATTCTGTAGCGTAGTTGCGTGCTACTTATAGATAAGTGTTCTATACTTGTATAGATAGTATATTTTGTCTTTAATCGCGTTAAGCGATGTAGGCAGGTTATGCAAGCGGCGCGCGGTCGTCGCAGCAGTTAATGTTTCTTAGGCAGCTAGCGCGCTAGACGGTTGCGCGACCTACAAGAATTCTATATTTTTTAGCACCTTAGTAAGACGCCCTATAATAGAAAATAGTAAGTATTATTGTTAAGAAGATAACTTTCGATGTTAGCAAAAGTTCCTGTCGCGTTAGTTTGATAGAAATCAAATGAAAAGTATGGCGGGGAATGCATACGGGGTATGCCTCGTTTTGTTCCCAGTCGGGTTAGTAAACCCTAACGCTAACGTGTTACAACGCGGGGAATGCATTCCCCGTCGCCTCATATAGGTTAGGTCCTCTTGGGTAGGAAATGTCGCATCGCTCGAGCCGTTGTCGTGTTGGTGGAAATGAGTCTTGTGGTCCCTTACGAAGTCGACTTTACCCGTGTGACGCCTTCTCGCGGCACGCCGGGCGCCAGCGCGGGCGCTACGGCAATCGCGGCGGCCTTGCCAGGACAGTGCTGGTCGTCCTCGATGCCCCGCAAACATCGCACGGCTCATGCGATCCAGATTTGCGACAACCTCTCGGTCAATACCAGAGCGGCCTGAGGACCACCCAGCTTTTCCTGTTAGGAATGTCAACTTACCACGCTACATCCAGTTCACGACATGGCTTCAAGCACCCGCTCATGGCTTCTCGTGCTGAGTCGCGTTACTTCGCGGATCGCAAAAGCTCCAACTATGGACTCAATAAGTTCCGGGGTTGTCTTCTTCGGGACACGGCATCGCGCATTACCGAGCGATCTCTCATTATCGCCTCCGTCGCAACCTGTCTGGTAGCCTTTCTTTTCGTGAACTTGCCGCCCGCTTCGTCACGCATCGCAAGCTATCCTATACATTCGAGATACTTAGTGCATTGTTCTCCACTTCCCGATTAACTTTGCTAGCTGTATTCACTGCTTTAATTGTCGTAGCCGGCCCACATATCAGCAATGATGCTGCCGCGGAAGTAAGTTCGGCCTTACATGCACTAGCTCATGGAATCGGCTCACCCGTAGAGTACGTTATTGGTAGCAGTAATTATCTAACTATATACTAGGTTGTGCGTATGGTGGTACAACTAGCAACGACGTTATCATCTGAACTTATTCTCGCTTCTGCAGACGGTAACGTCATCGCGGAGTAATACATTCTAGTCTACCGAACTTTGACATCTTAGCCTACATATGCCAACACAGGTTACGAAGTAGGAAAACCACCGTCTAATGTAGCAGGACCCTGTTTGTTATGAAGTCAGCAAAGGCGAAGTCGCCGCAGACACAAAGCGCAAAACGTACCATTCGCACCAAGTTACGGTTGGTGATCTTCCAGCTCCCGTCCCACTGCCTGGCCCATGTGTCCTGATACTGAGCCTTATCAATCAAGACCTTGCTATTGTCCACAGGGTTCCCAACGCCAGTGTAGGGTGTGAAATAATGCGTAGCCTGGAAGTACGTGACGGATACAGCGCTGGTTAGACCGCAGATGTGAATCAATTGCGTGCCGAGGTGATGCTGGGTGGAGACGAAGGTACTGAGACCGGGTGCCAGGTTGTCGATGATGGCTTGTACACCATTCAACACACCAATGGGGTCAGAGTAGTTGGCGCGGGCGTTGGTAGTGAAGACCTTCCTCAGGGCCTCATAGTTGCGGCCATCGATGGCAAGGGCGTAGAGCGCCAAGGTCTGACGAATAGATTCCGTTGCAATTGGGTCCGGCAGAGTTTGAGCGGTGAATTGCCCCGCCAGATAGTTGAAGCTCACCGGCCCGGGCGCAATCTTGGGGCAGCCGTTGCCTGCACCGAGGGATGCGATTGAGGCGCTGCCATTGTCTTGAGCTGAAACGAAGGGCAGGGCTAACAGAGCCGCAATGCGCAGTGTGAATGCGACACGCATGTTCATGCAGGTACGTAGCAAGGATGTGGGTTTGTGGTGGGCGTGGTTTAGCAGAACTTGAGCGTAACGAGGTGTCAGAATCGAGCAACCAAATGAGGCTTTCAGGTTTGAAACAGACACTAGATTGTTGGGGGTGTGCCTAGGTATGTGTGGGTGATGGTTCTTGAGAGGTTTGGGGGGCGGGGGGTTGTGGGCGGTTGATTGGACGAGCAACGGTGTATTCCGGGCTACAATCTGTATGTATGTAAATAAGTTTCGTGCTATGGGTCAAGGCTAGGAAGATGTGGTAGGGAGGGGGAAATTGTAGATGCTGGTCGATGATATTTTGATTATGCCGTATTCCTACGCTACCGTGCTTTGGTTCTTAGAACATCCACCGCGTTGGTGGCTGATCTTGGATGTCAGTGCAGTCAAATCTTCGGACGATGGAACGGACGGCAAGACCGAAGCGACATTGCCTTTGACGCGGGGCGTTCCTTAGCGAGATTAGTGGCGGGGTATCACACCGACCAGGCCGTATCGCACCTTCAACCCTTCTTAACGTTAATCGCAAACCTACGCAAATCATGCATCTCTTTCACAAGTACAGTTATTTAGACAGGTCTAAGCAAGCAAATTCATGCTTTGGAGACGTGTTGCAGCATGGCCGCCTTGACTCTTTGTTCGTGCATTGTTCTTCGCGCGGGATGTTGCCAGCCCGCTCATGCAGGCACGTCACACACGGCACATGAAGGATGAGGCATAGCCCAAGGATTTGGGAAGAGACATTTCTGGGGGCGGGGCGGAAAGTATACAACAGACATCCGCCTGGCATGCTTGCTTCAATTGCGGTTGTACCATCTTCGCCAGCGACCTTGCAATGGCGGACTTTTCAAAGCCGCCGGCACTCTTCATCTCACGATCAAGTCAGGGTGTAAGTGTCACATTCTCGTGGTGCGTCAATAACTGACTCGAAACTCTACAGGCGTTGCTGTGGGTCGAGCTTGTTTTCTGCATTGGCTTTGTAACTTTCCGGACCTATATCCAATACCAACACAACAAGAAACTCTTCAGCAACGATTATGTCATTCTATTTGCCCTGCTTTGCCATGTTGGCTCAGCCGTCATTTCACAGCTTATGATCCCGCCGATGTACGAGTTAGAGGAGCTGAAAAGCATACTTGCTAGTGGAGGCATCCCGCCAGCAAACGCGCAAGAACGAGCACTTCTCTATCTTAAATATCAGTTTGCCGTATTGATAACCTTCTGGACGACATGTATGAACCACCCGATTCTGTCCTTCACATCTAACAAGTGCATAGTATGGTCGGTCAAGCTATCACTACTACTCTTCTTCTGGCGGCTCTTCGACTCGCTGCAGACACGGATGCGCATCTTCTGGTACATGATGTTGTTTGTCACTGCGTCAACCTACGTTGTAACCATCTTCATACAGCTTTTCGCTTGTGGTGCGCCTGCAGACTTTTTCAAATTCGGCGCAGAAGGTTGCTCATCGGAACGAGACATGTATCTTGCCAATCTCGTCTTCCTCTTTTCGACAGGGACTGACATAGCAGTCGACGCCCTCCTGCTCTTGATTCCCTTCCCGTTACTCTGGAAACTGCAAGTCAATCAGCGCCAGAAGTGCATCTTAGCCAGCATCTTCTTGCTACCACTGCTTCCTATCACGTTCGGCATTTTGCGACTGGTCTTTTGCAACCCGACATCGGGACTAGTAAATGTCATCAAGTTTACGTTCTACCACATGCTAGAGAACACAGCCGGTACGGTACCCCTATTCGCACAGATGCCTATACCTGCTAATCTAACCACAAGCTATTATAACCGCCTGCCTACCCTCGATGCGTTTGTTCTTCTTTCTAAACAATTGGAAGACCGGGAACATGACCCGCCCCTCGCAACCCTACCAAGGCGGCTACGACGCCGGCGGCAGCAAAGCGAAGTCGCTGTTTAGCAAGGTCATATCGCGCAACGACACGAGAGGCGCGTTCCCACTCGACAACATAGACGAGGGAAGGCATACCGAAGCACCGAGTCGTGACTCCTATGAGAGTCGGAGCAGGATACTCCGGAAGGGCGTGATGGTTACACGGGAATGTTCGTTTATAGCAACGGAGGAAAAGACTCCTAGTTATATTAAGAGCAGTAGAGGTTCGTGGTAAGAGAAGAGAAGATAAGCAGCGCTATAAAAGAAGTTTAGTTAGAGTAAGTCTAGTACTCTATATTATAAAGGTTATCCTTAGATAACCTACCTTTAAGCGACTGCCTAGAATTCTACTACAATTCTAAATTAGCGTAAGTTCCGCTCTCTATTCCTCGCGTTAGCGTAGGTTCTACTCTTTTATTCTTACCTCTTTTATTCCTTCTACTACTATATAGGTGTTAGAGTGTATAAAGATGTATTCTATCATTAATAGGCGAAGAGATCGTTAGCTATAGTCTTCTTACCAACGGCTTTGGACGCCGTGTTGGTGCCGTAGGAGTTAACTATAAGTGGGGCATCGTCGTCCCCTGCTTTTAGTCCTTCTGAAAGACTGGCTGGGGTTTGGATGATATAACCGTTATCTGTTATGAATTCTTTGCCCATGTCGTCCTATCTCATGAGGTCAGCGTTTGCCATCCTGGTCACCAAGCTATGCACTTACACTTTCAACATCTATGTTGACACCTGAATCGATGACGTAGACGTATATGCCCTTACCAGGATCTGGGATATGAACATAGTCGTGCTTGTCTTTCACATCCATGCCTCTATCAATGGCGTATTAGCTTCAAAAAAGCCTAGGTAACCCGACCTATACTTACTCAAATTGGCTGACATATACCAGAGAGTCGTCGGCGGCCTCCTGCTTTTCCCACTTGCCAGATCTCGCATCCAGCGCGCTTCGCCTCGCCGTTGATATGGGGGTCGTGAGGCTGTCTTTCTCGTCATTACGCGGGAGAGCTCTTGAGTAATTTAGTCCAGGATCTTCAATCACTTTGCCCACACCCTCATGGTTTTCGACTGCCTTCTTTGCGTCGGCATCCAGACTTAGACCCCACCAAGCTGTAATCTGCCCGTTGTCGCTGAAGTGATATATTTCTGAACCGGATGGAATTTTGGATCGTAAAAACTCCTCGGTGGCTTTGGAGTCAGTGCTCCCATCAGGCAACTTGGGGAAGACAATGTAGTGAACCTCCTCTTCCCGGCGGCTTAGTCGGCGACGATCTTGACCCCGGTGTACCAGACGGACCGACTCGAGGGCTTCAATGTTTTTGGTAATGTCGTCGCCTTCCGATGTGATGGTCCATGACGCACCGTCGTAGCCATCGTTGATAACCACGTTCTCGTCGCCATAGAGGTTCTTTAACTGCGCTTGGGTTTCGGCGGTCTTGGTGTGATCGGTTGCTTCTACCGTATAGCGGGTGCCAGCGGGAGTGCTGATTAACTTGTCAGAGGGATCGCCCAAAGTAGTCGTTGCCAGGATGGATTGGGGGCATAGTAGGAGAATAAAAAGGAAGTGCATTGTTGATTGTGCCAGTAGTAGATGATGTGAAAAAGGTTTGGTTGTGAGGATAGCGAGCATATCCCAGAAGTTCTAATACCTCACTAGCCTCCGTAGGTAGATCTGACGTGCCAGGTTGCTTTGCTAGTACTCGCAAGGTATCGCAAAGGCATCATTGAGCTGCGCCGAATGTCTCATCTTGCAATCCTACGGTGAAACCATACCGAACTGTGCCATCACCGCAGAGCCGGTTGATACAAATCGGCGTACACCATAAGCGAAGTCTGCCATGAGTTTGAAACAAGTTTAGATCGTGTAGAAGAAGTTTTCGTCGTGCTGACGCCTCGCTCATCCGTGATTGAGGCGTGGAAACACAACAGACATCGAGATCAAGGAAACGATTACCAAAAAAGACAGAGGATCGAGGCGTAGGCCGCAAGGATGTTCTTGAAACACGATTTTGAGGCTTAGGAAAGAAAAGCAACATACTCATTGGATGAGCTCGCCATGCTCTGACAGAGCCGTGGGTTGGTGGTAAGAATTACGTCTGAGAAAGCCGTTCGGAGATGTCGGTATGTGGCGTGGTAGATCGTAGAATAGGTCCTTGTCGCAAAGTTCAGGCGATAAAGACGGCGGTTCGAAAACTGTCGCTGAGCGGCGTAAAGGTGCCTCGTCGCAAGTTGGAGGAAGCGGGGCTAGAACGGCAGGGGCAAGTGACGTACAGCTTGCTGTGCCGCAATCAGTCAGCGCAACCCGATAATAGCTTATGCGGCTCGCGGCCTGGGGTAGTGTTGAATCGCAGATTTAGCATGCTATGAAACGTGAGAAGAACGGGTGTGGCCAATTATGTTGGATCGAAGGAAGGTGCTCACCTGCTCCGATCTCCTATACCCACAACACGCTTACGCTCTCCCACCAACCACCCTTGGTACAACTCCGCCACTCGAGTAATGTCGTTGAATGATGTAGCTGTGTGAGCCCTAAGATATATACGCTGTTCCGTGCTGCCCTGGTTGGCATTGTTGACCAATTAGCGCTATGGACGGTCATCTAGCGTGTTTTCAGCTTTAGTAGATTGGCGATGGATCTATTCACCTTTAATCCTTAGTATCACGTGCTGGTATGCAAGCCCTGCGGTTACGCTGTTGCGTCCTCATGCCTAGCCAGCTATATTAGTACTAAGCATCTTAACGACGCCTGTCGAGACGCCGGCCTACTCTACACTCGGCTAAGGAAGCTAGCTGCTCGAATCGCAAAACGCCTCTAAGAGAAATATGGCATCCTCGACCCTGTAGTAGGTAGTATCCCTGTGCTACTGCTAACAGACCCACTAGTCTCTTATCTGAAACTGTATCGTGGGTACAAGTGTACTCGATGCGAATACGTGCTGCTAGAGGGTAAACGAGCCCAGAGATCATTAGCGAACCACTTCAATCAGCACCGACGTATCCCACGCAAACCGGGGCGGTAGCCCAAAGTGGCAGACATACCAGAGGAGGACAAAGGGCCAATGTTTACGGAGTCACACTGCCAGCATTTCTTCGTTCATGGTCGCCAAAGTTCATTGTTTGTGGTTCACGTCGCCTCAGAGGTGCAGGAGTTAAAGACTAAATCATCAGTGGCAAAACCCGACCTACTACGAGCTATCTTAAGCGAACAACTGCACGGTGGTCGGCTTGAGCAGCAAGCCGTAGCTCAAATCTACAGCAGTACGATTGCAAAGACAGATGTCTCCCCCTGGCTCGACATGACAAGGTGGCCTCGCTGTTTCGATGGTCTGGACATGGCTCAAGTCGCCCTGCTGGCGTACGGGCCCAACCCTGTGACTGAACCAGGTTTAGTTCTCATGGGTGACAGCTTCGATCGAATCATCGAGCAGGCACATCGGTCTATCTGCGAGGACAAGATCAGCGTGTTCGATCAAGCCAAGATTAACAGCTTTATCGTCGATCGATCAGCCAAGCAAGATCGCATGATCATGGTCAAGCTCCAGAAGGGGACGTTTCGAGCTTACAAAGATCTATGGAAACGGCTTTTATGCTTTGTCTATCGGACCAGTCTGCCTAGCCAGTGAGAAACGTTCCTCCATCGATTCACGAACGACCAACTCTGCCAGCTGGACCAGACCATGGTGCTTAACATCCTAATATAGTTTGTGTGTGTTTTAATTAGAATAGATCGCGATTCCGAAAAGTAACGCCTAACCTTCTTGCTTAGTACTCCTAACACCCACAATCGTCACACCACGATGCGCGACACGATACGCATGTCGCATGTATACTATAAGCAACACAATGCGTCCTCCACACGTCGAAGCACTCTTGATGCACGCTATTTCCACAGCTGTCCTTGCACCACACCAGACCCCCCTCACCCGCCTCGGCCTTGTCTCCTGCTAAATCATCGCAACAAATCGCGCACTCTCCCGCAACCGGCCGCCGAAGCACATGGACAGCATCGCAAGCATCACAATTCGAACCCTCATCCCAATCGCCGCGACAGACGGGACATGCGAAGTCGTTTTTGTCAATAACGCATTGCTTGCGCCAACCCTCCAAGCATGCCTCGTGCATCGTCCGACCACAACCTGACCTACACCAGACCAGCTCTGAGCGATCGCATGTGGAGAGGACGTCTCCTTCGTAGCATATAGGACATTCATCATCGAAGGGCAAGCGGCGGGCATGGGAGCGCGTGCACCGTGGTGTGTATGTTGGGGACGCCGGGGGCGTAGAGCGTGGGGATACCTGCTGCGTGTTCGGCGGCGAGGCCGCGCTGGACAACTGCCCTGTGCCTTGGGTTGTTCCGGTTTCCACAGCTAATACTGCAGGATTAACAGACCGCCTCGTGCTTCTCGCGTTCTCTGCGCTCGCTGGTGCATTATGAGGCGCGTTTGCCGGCGATAGCGCACTTGACAATGACCTTGAGCTTGGAGTTGACCCGGTAAGCGGAGTACGGCTACTCACGCTCTCGTGGATCGCAATGGGAGATACTACGGCCACCACCCTTCGTGCGGTCAGGCCTGAGGCTGTGCTGGTAGGTCGCGAAGATGCCAATGAGGGAGGACTTGATGTCGACACATGGGAGACCGACTGTGGGACGCTGAGGACTGCAGCTTGCTGGTATGAATCATCACTAAGCCGGCGTTCTGCGTCACGAAGCGCTTCTAGTATCTTATCGAGGGTTTGCCGTAATGTGGGAGGCTCGGGATTCGATGGCGCGATAACGGACACAGGATCCAATGGATGCGCGACATTGTGGACAGTAAAGGTAACACCGTCTGACGATCCAGGTCGTTGCCTCGTCCACTCTGACGTTGTGTCGACATAGTCAGTAAGAGCGCGGTCGGATCGCATTCGTGCTGCAGGTCTTCGTCCATCCATCCGATTGACATCGACTGGAAATGCCGCGTTTATCCACCCTTTCCATTTCTCTACCATCTCGTTGGCTTGGTATTGATGAAATTGGACGCACAAGCCATACTTAGCGAGGCTCTGAAGTGTCCGTTGTAGTAGCTCAGGGTTCGGCTGCTGCTCTGCCAGGCGAGCGAGCGAGGTGCTGAACTCTTGCATGTTATAGGGAAATATAGGCATACGGCACTTCCGACGCTTTGAGGGTGCCAATCCGACACAGCGGCCGTCCAGGCATAGCTTCAAAACGTCTTCTGGATACCATCGGCGGCCGGACGTGCGAGCGATAGAGCTTCTGTCAGTAGCTGTCGAAAGAAACATTGTTCGAAAAGGATCTTCTTTGGGTGCATATGGTATGGAAGATGCACTCAGTAGCATAGGTAAAGTCGTGGTGTGGGGAGTTCGAGTACAGGGCGGCGTGGTATGCATTTAGATATACTCACCAGCAGCCTCTTCCTTAACCCTATCAGCAATGCTCCATACTATCGCATACATCAGTTGGAGGCTTTCGGACCCACACAAGCATGATAGTGTTCACGGGCTCTGAGACAGATTTCCTGGGCAAGCTGCAGGCTCATGGCATCTCACTGGACGTACGGTAGGCGCAGCGCAGCATACCAGGCTCTCTGATGCGTAGGAACGAGGCTGCGCCCTTGTGTTGTCATGCGTCGTTTGCCGTCGAGCCTGAAATCAGCTTGTGAAGTCGGCGATGCGGGCGAGGCTGGTGCGGCACGGTTGATGCCAACGGCTTCTGAAACAACACCCGTTTCCGAGCGTACAACAGTACGCATCTTTCGTTGGACCAGAATACTTGACAAGTGTTGGCTGAAGCAAAACATGCCTGAGTCTGGAGCAATTGTGGTTGTAAAGATGCTCGTCTTTGATCCGCAACGTAATGCTATGTCTACACCTCAAGGCTACGGAGCGTTTGGCAAGCCTTCTTTCATCATGCGTCGTGCTCTCCCCAGGTCGTCCGATATCTCATGATCCCAAATCCATCCCATTCTCTCTAGCGCATCTTTCCGCAAAGATTCCAAGTCATCGCCCACGTCTTCACCTTCAAATTCCCACAGCATACCGGCTTCCTTGCTGGTCTTCACCAATCTCTGGCTACGCGGTCTTCTTGCCGCATCGTACGCGTAGAACACCGTGTCGAATTCGTCTCGCCCACGACATTGCGATAGCAATTCGCTGAGCACATGAACGTCCTCAATACACATACCGGCGCCCGCGCCCTGATGAGGTGTCGAGGCGTGCGCCGCGTCACCCACCAGGCAGATGCGTGGCTTAGTGGTGTAGTAGGTTGATGCAGGCAGGTGATTGAAAAGCGCCCAGATGTCAGGCTTCTGAAGGTTCTCCATGATCTTACGGACAGCAGGAATCCAATGCTTGTAGTCCTCTAGCATTTCGTCGCGAGTCGTCTGGACCACCCAATTTGAGTCCTCCCATGTCGGCCGTGATGAGAAAGCGACCACTGTAAGCGGGTTAGCAAGCTGTTATGAAGTATCAGCCTAGTCATATTACCGTTGACCAACGTTCCGTTCGCGATTGGGAACGTGAGCACATGCCCGTGGTAGCCCACGTACATCTGCGGCGTCCTAGGTGTCACGTCGCCCATGATGTCAACCGCTTTCGACATCGGCAACAGTCCCCGATAAGCATATTTTCCTGAGAAGACCGCTTTCGCTGCATCCGAATCACCCAGCACAATGGATCGTATGCGCGACTTGATCCCATCGCAACCCAGTATCGCACTGTGCTGCGCAGTCGAACCATCGGCAAAGTGCAATACCGCGTCCCCAGAGTCATCCATCGCTTCCGTAACATCAATTGCCCTCTTCTTGAACTGTGCAACACCTTCTGGTACCAGCTTGACAAGCTCGTCCAGGAAATGTGCGCGATGCACTCCGCCGCTCGGCCCCCTCCTTCCTGGTATAACGAAGATTTCTTCTCCTAATTTGACGTCCTTTTTTCTCTCGTCGCCCACCCTCACCGTGAACCACTTCGGGGGGTCAGTGACTGTGTTGCCTTTGCTGCATCTCTCGAATGCAGCAGCGATGCGCGGATCAATCAGCCCCATCGTCCGCACCATATTCGGCGAGAACCCAACGCCAGCTCCTATCTCTCCAAATGCTTCGGCAGACTCATATAACGTGATCCGGATGTGAGGGCATTTCGTGAGAAGTGCGACGGTCAGTGTTAGCCCTGCGATACCGCCACCGACTATGCCGAGGCTCAAGGAACGGTCCTCTGTCATGATGAAAAGTTCGTTAGCTGAAGCTGTTCTCTGGTACCGATTGGAGACGCCGTTGATAACTAGTTGGTCGTGAGCGCCGGGATGTCAACAGCTGTTAAGTGCATATGTAGTACCCTGTAACTACTTAGGCGACTTTTGGGCTGCCAGCGGGACGGTGAGACGGCACACAGCTGGTGGGGCTGGCGCTTACCGTACGGCGTAAGCCTCATCTTGTGAAAAGGCGGCACGGCAGAGTTTGCGAGAATATACCGCTACGTTGTTCCCGTGTTAAGGAAGGATGCGCTAGCATATTCAGATGCAGAGAGCAGCAAGGGGACCTGTGCAGCGGCCTCGTTCCAATCGATTGTGGCCCCGCGCGATACAGTGGTGAGAAAGAGCTGGTCCTGGTAGCTTGAGCTTCCATGTTGCTTCTCGCGCTCGTCATTAAAGCTAATTAAAGTAGAAAGCATGTTCTCGCTAGCCTCAAGAAGTTGCATTGGAGCAATCGATTGATGTGTCAAGACTCAACACGTCCTTAGCGCATATCCATGCCGTATCTTATCACTCTGGCGCTTCAAGTCGCTAATAAGATGTATTTTCTACATGTAGCATATCTACTGTATCCCTTTGCAACAAGAGATGACAGTTAGTCTCTAATGACCTTGACATCTGTGGTGACCGTGATGCCTTGCAAAACAAGATCCTCACTACTACTGCTACTGCTCCGAGGTCGACTCGTAATGATGTGTGCTCCCGTCTTTGTGTCCTCCATGATGCGCTCTTGACTCTCACTCGGACTGATGTCGGCGAGGACATCAGCCTTGCCCTTCGCTCCGTTGCGCAATGCGTTCATGGCATACGAGTTGGACACCCCAGTTCCGTCACGCGGTCGCGACATTCCCAGCCCGTGGCCACCTGATCCGCTGTTTCCATACTGCTGATAGTCACCAGTGGTACCCTTGCTAGTCCTCCACTTCTTTGGCCATAGTGCTCCGATGCTCTTTCTCAGGCTGATTAAGCAAGCACATATCACTCCAAGGGCTGCCTCAACGAAGCTCCACAGATTGGCAGGCGCAGATTCCCAAGTAGGTTCTCTGGCTTTCAAACTCAAGGGTAACGCGGTCATGCGCAACGCTGTTGTAAGGCAAATGAAGAAGCCCATCGAGAAAAGAGCTGCGAGGCCGATGCGCGAGCCGATCGACATGTTCAGCTTGAAGATGATAGGCATGGGGAGGAGGAATATCGCGAGATCGGTGAGCATATTGAGGATGGCGTTCGACCATCTAACAAACGTAGTTAGTACAAGAGCGGGACTGTCGTGGAACAACTCACCGATGCAAAGAGAAGTTGATACAAGTGCCTTCCAATCTTCTATTGTATACACGAGGTATTGGCGTACATTGGAAGATGCAAACGAAGACGAACGAGACGATCCAGCCGACTGATATCGCCCCCAGTACCAG
>JAESFQ010000453.1_pt1 | contig 15045 bp, 18 predicted proteins | sample 9269431 | NCBI WGS metagenome assembly JAESFQ01 (sample SAMN14502588, study PRJNA617103) | algae metagenome | isolation source: Plectolyngbya sp. WJT66-NPBG17 and co-occurring heterotrophs from well... | place: USA: Mojave Desert, Joshua Tree National Park, California | collected 2006-08-06
CAAACAAACAAATGAAGCTAGAATGGGGAAATGAAGGTAATGTAGAGATCGTGAATCAGCAAGACGAACGGTGTGTGCCTAGCTGAGCTGTTTCGCGCTACTTAGGTAGCGCGCGCGGGTGCCAAGGAATCGCACCCCTAGCTTTTCGTCACCGGTCGACCCACGCCACACCTCTGGACAGCGCAGACAATCTCATCTTGTTCCAATTGTAAAAAAACTGATGAAATTTTCATCGATGTCGGCTTCAGACCCTTTGCAAGTCGCAACTATCGCGAACGATGTCACTAACCACTAGATCCACTCAGCCGATGCACACCTGGGCAAGCGACACGGTGCTAAACACAAGCCTCTCCTCCAGGTAATCGAGCACACTAGAATAACGAAGATATGGAGAAGTCACTATACAGAGATGTGTATCTACGAAACCGGTTATTAGTATCTCTCCAGACAGAGGGCGTTCGCTTGCCCGCGGTAAAGAAATCGCGGACATCTCAAGGGTCTTTACGTGTGCGATCAAGATAAAGAATATTACAGGGTAATCTTGGACACTTCGTGCACATATTATGGCTTCTTTGGTGGTAGTTGATTGACCACAATAAACAAGAGCTGGTCTAGAAGGAAGAGCCTCGCCGAGCTTAGGGTCGACAGCGGAATGTCTACAGCTATACGGAGCAGCCTGGTAAATCATCCGTATCGCGTCCAAAGATACGATGCACAATCCTCTCCTAAAAATGGGAAGAAACGAAACGCTACCGCCTAATTTCTACTCTTCCCCCAAGCCGGTGTCTAGTCTTTGGACTGTACTCCATGTTTGAACATACCCTCGTGGTACTCGCAGTCACGTGTTTGTGGATATCGCGTTTCCTGGCAGTGGTCCGCGGTAAGTGCTGTAACGCCTACACAAGTCTCCTCGCGTATTCGACCTCTCCGCTCGCACGCAGGTATCGATAAGCTTCTGGTAATCTCCAGGTTATTATATCAAATGATGTCCAGCTTGCTCGTTCGAGCTACAAAGTAAAGTATATCGTGCCTTGGATTTGGAAAGAAGATAAAGTCTTCGATGAATCTTTGCCCAAACTTGCCCAAACTCTAACGAACATGTCATCAAGAATTACATAGTTCGAGGCTTGATGCCTGGGAGTTTGGTCTTCGCTGGGATCGGCTCAGATGGATCGCAGCAACCTCAATGTGTATCGCGGTCCACAGCATAGTTGGCAAAATTGTTGCTTCGACAACGAAGTGTTACTGCTCGTGGAAGTGACTTGGCCTTGGGCTTCGGGCTAGAATCTTGTGTACCAGGACAATTCTCGTGAGGGTTAGCAACGGACTAGCCGGCAGATACAAACTGGGAGAGCGCAGAAACCACGAACAGCACACCTCGACCGTTTTCTGATTCGACAGAGTCGTAGCGGCTTTCTATTGGGCGTTACTGCAGGCCGGGCTGTTTCGATCTCCGCCTCAGCTCTCTCCACACAGCTCCACGCTAGGATTCGCGGTTGAGGGCGAAATCGATCAGCTCGGTACGTTTCTGAGCATCCGAGTCAAAAAGCCCCGACGTCCATGCACAATCACGATAAAACAACGGCGGGATCCACGGGATGAACATCCAACCACGAAGATCATCATAACAAAAATGCTTTCGGGGGTGGCTCTCATCACAGAAGCAGGGTCTGGTAAATATTGTTCTATTTTGGCTTCTAATAACATGCAAAAAATTCATGGCAACACAGAAAGACGACTGACACAATGTCGTAGGCTTCGGCCAGAGCGCCGCATATTCACTAGCCAAGCACGGCGTCCGCCAGTTTGCACTCATCGACACCAACGAAGCCGGTCTGCAAGAAACGACGCAGACACTAGCAACACAATACAAGGTAACAGACGTGCTAAGTGTCTCCACCGAATGCGGTACCGAGGAAACCGTTGAGGCTGCCGTCCAGCAAGCCGTGTCGCGCTTCGCGCGTATCGATTTCGCAATTCTCAATGCCGGTTTTGGCGGCCCTATGGGCGGCAGTCCCGACACGGTACCTGCCGCATTCGAGGCCCATCTCAAGGGCCACGTGACGGGCGTGTGGCTGTGGCATCGGGCCGGGCTTCGTCAGATGCTGCGGCAAGAGCCGCGCGACGGTCGATATGGGCGTGGCAGCATTGTACATGTTTGCTCGGTACATGCATTTGCTGCTTCACCACCTCAAGTCGCTGCTGGTGCGTATGTAGCGGGTCGACACGCTATTCTTGGATTGACGCGCTCTGAGGGAGTGCTGTATGCGCCGCAGCAGATCCGCATCAATGCGCTCTGCCCCGGATACATTGCGTCTCCTCTCATTGAATCCTCAGAGCAGACCAAGGCTTTTATCGGTAACCTTGTCCGCGAACGTGTGCCTGCGGGACGACTTGGACAGCCTGAGGAGGTTGCTGACGCAGTTGTGTTCTTGGCTGGGCCCATGAGCAGCTACATGTTTGGTCAGTCGCTGGTACTGGATGGGTATGCTAATGTTGAATCTTTGTATGAAAGAGAGAATGACGCGCTAATTAACAATAGGGGCTATCTGGCTCAGTGAGAAACCAAGGTATTGTAGTGTTTTTATGGAGGAGAATACTCCGGTGCGAATGATTGATAAGAAAAAGATATATGCATACCTTTTTGCCTTATCTTAGGGATCAACCTGCAGTGAAATGTGTGTGCAAGACGTTCTCTGTCAATAGTCGAACACACTTAATTCCGTGGTAGAGCCTTCAGCACCACCACTAAAAATCTCGTTCAAGATCTTAAACCCAGTCCGCATCCGCAACTGCTACTGACACAAATTGCCAGCCCCGCTGCTGTTCAATAGCGAGCGCGCCTTGAGGCGGCGGATGCATGCGCGCACTAGACGGAGATTCGCGCGAACGAGATCAAGACAAGCTGGCGCAAAAGCCGCCGTGTCGCTGGTCGTGCCGTTTGTACCTTTACCGGGCGAAGATAGAATGTGTGTAGAAGGTTCAGATGTGACGAGAGCAGCTTCAAGGGAGCCTAGGACGGCAGAGAAACCTGTCAAGCGCAATGTCATAAGCTCATTGCTCAGCGCATCGGCTTCGTCGGTGGCGAGATCGTAGCTGCCGAGAGAGAACTTCCAGGGCTGGGTTGCATTTTGACTTTCGGTGATATCGTTGGTATTGGTTGTTGTTGTTGTTGTTGTTGTTGTTGTTGCAGTTGTAGCCAAAGTCGTAGTCGTGTTCGTAGTGGTGCTGTTGGTATCCACGGACGTCTCAGCAGCGTCATCGTCGTGAAGGTTCCATAACCGACATAGCCAGTCGACCAGGTGTGCGCACAAGATGGTGACAGCGGTAAGTGGTAGTCGTTGTTGGCGGCACCGTTCACAGCTCAGTACGCCGAGGCAGGGCCGCTCCGCCTCCGACGTGACTTGAAATGCCGTCTCGAGCGGCACTTGCAATGATGTGGTGAATTCTTCAACGCGCGCGAGCGTGCGCAATGCAAGAAACGCGCAACCACAGTCAATGCGATGCATCTTCGTTTGATCTTTTGGTTGTCGTGGAATTGGAAGCCTCTTATGGCGTCACATTGGCAAGGGTGGCCTTGCAAGTGTCGGGTACAACCTAACGAGCTCGGTGTGTTTTGAATCAAGTTTCCTTGAGCGTGGGTACCTGCGGCGCCAGTGAGGCTCCCTGTGATCAGCTTATCAAAATAACGGTACTACGTCCGACAACTCGATTAAGGATGGTATCGTTCAAAACGCACAACATCATTAATCCACCGAAGATGTCGAATACTACCGTGCTGATGGTGTAATTGTTTACAAAGTGGCGTGTTCGTGAGCAAAAAATAATGTAGGAGAGTTAATTATCAGCATCACCCCATCACTTTGTTGTGTTAATCTAGGAGCTGGTGAGCTTACAGCGTTGTCGCACAGTACCCCGTCAAAAATGGCTCCTTTCGATAGTCCCGCAATCACCCCAGGCTCCACTGTCCTTGTGACGGGAGTCAATGGCTTTGTTGGCGCTCACGTCGCAGACCAACTTCTCCAGCAAGGCTACAAAGTGCGAGGCACAGTTCGAGACGCCGTCAAGCACCAATGGCTCACAGATCTTTTCTCGCAAAAGTACGGCAAGGACGAGTTTGAGCTCATTACCGTCAAGGACATGAGAGAGCCTGGCGCATTCGACGACGCAGTCTCAGGTATCCTCACCGCCTCTAAGTGATACTGTTCCACCACTGACACTTTTCACCGCCCAGGTGTTTCCGGTATCGCGCATGTTGCCTCGGTACGGAGCATGGATGTCACACCAGACGAGTTGCTCCGAACCACCGTGGCAGGAACTTTGGGTTGCTTGCAGGCTGCGGCTAAAGAGCCCAGTGTAAAGCGATTCGTACTAACTTCGTCTTCGGCTGCGGTCCGCTCGCTGCAAGCATATCGTGGAACCGACACGGTGTCTGCGGATGAGTATGATGAGCAGACGCTGGCGTTGGCTAAAAACATTCCGGAAGCTCTTCCGCCGATGCATAAGTTCATGATCGCGTACTTTGCTTCCAAAGTCGCGGCCGAAAAAGCCTTCTGGGAGTGGGTGAAGGACAACAAACCGAACTTTTCTGTCAACGCCGTGTTGCCCTGCACTATTTACGGAAGTCCGCTGGACGTGGTTCACCAAGGCTTCCCATCTACCGCCAGGATCCCACTCCAAATCTTGGACGGCGATACGGATTCAATCAAACATGTGCAGCGTTGTAAGTGATCCCTGCTCTTTACATATTTACAGCTCAGACGAAGGCTAACCCTGAAGCAGTTTACTATGTCCACGTGCAGGACGTCGCTCGTCTTCACGTTGCCGGCTTGATCCACCCAGCCACCAGCGGCGAGCGCATTTTTGCATTTGCCGCCCCCTATTCCATCAACGAGTTCTTCGACATCTTTTCGAAAGTCGTCCCAGGTTACAGGGCCCGAGAGAAGCTCGCGGGCCTAGACTTCCCGCTGGCAGAGATCGGGCCCCGGAGGAATGCAGAAGCGCTGCTGAAGGATTTGGGTCGGCCGGGATTCGTGGGGCTAGAGGAGACCATTACTGACAGCGTGCAGACACGTATCAATGCGTCTTCGTAGCGTTAGTCAATAATAAGAGGTAGCCGCATTGCATTGCACGTTCTCATGCCAAATGAATGATTGGAAGGAACACGTCTTATCCGATGGTCTCGCGTTCTTGTCAGTGCTCGTCGATGTGCAATTTAATAATTAGATAAGGAAGTAGAATCCGAAGTTGTCCCGGACGGAGCATAAGCGCTCCGCTGTGCTGTGATCGGAGCGACGCTCGAATTTAGAGTTGAAATGTCTTCGCTTCACTCGGCACCCTCGATAAGCTCGGATGCCAAGGCCTGTGACATACGCTAGCCTTTGATTAGATGCAACTGCACACGTGTCATGAACTCCAAAGATCGTCGAGCGGCAACCTTCAGGGAGTTGCCCCACTTTCTTTTCACTTCAACACTGCCGCGAACCGGGCAGCGAACATGCCATGTATTCTTGCACGCAACCTAACATCTAATAAAATCCCAAGAGACTTCAGATGGAAATAAGGTAACTTCCATGGTAACAAAAAGACACTTTAGCCTGTAACAGCAAATAAAAGCCAAACTTGATTTAAAAAAGAGCGATGAAATTACTCCATACAGATATAAGAACCAAGGACTTTTCCTTCAACCGCTAACAGAACAAAGCTTCTTCCCCACGAATACCACTCCATGAAAACACCATTCACTCACGAAGACGTCTCCTTGGCCTCCTCCGCTAGTCCTTCACGCATCGACTTGCTGTTTGGGTCGAAGTAGGGTTTCTCCCCAATGCCGCACACACGGTATCCAAAGCGCTCACCATAGTCATCATAGTCCATAGTAGCGTTGTGCACCATGCTGCGGTTGTCCCAGATAGCTGTAGCGCACGTCAGTATACGGTCCCTTCTTCGTACGAGAGAGGTATATGCTGAACAACGTACCCATGTCGTTTGGACCTTGCCACCTGAAGCGGCATTGAAGATCATGGTTGCGGAGTACCATGTCCATCAGCCAGTTCAAGATCATCTCGCTCTCTGGGGGAGTCAGGCCGTTGATAGACTCAGGCTGTGGGGATTCTTTGGTCAGCAGAAGCATGGTTTGGATGTTGGATCAAGACGTACGTATGCGCCAATTGCGAAGACACTCTTCCATCCGGTTACGGGGTTCGTGCGGACGACCGGGTGCACCGCCTTCAGAGGATTGCCGGTGTTCTCGGGGTGGCCACGCGCGTCCGAGTACACCTTGAGGTTTGCATTCTTGATGATCTTCTCAAAGACTAAGAGGAGATGTGTTAGCGGGAAAATAGTTCGCTGACGGCTGGTAAGCTTACATGGAGCGGTGTAGTTTGCAGTGCGCTGCTCAAGCATCTTCCGCATGGGCTCGCTAATGCGGTCGTAGACCTCGTAGCCAGATGCCCACAGTGTGTCTGTGTTCGGTAAATTAGCATGACGTACAGAGAAGTGTTGGGATGCAGACATACCTCCTCCGCAGGTGGGTAATTCTACAAGTCGTAGGCATGTGTAATCGGAAGGCACTTGTTCGGACTGGATATCACTGTGCCACGACTCAAGAGCCTGCCTTGCGTTTCCTAGGTCACGAGGCGTGGCCTTGCCATTCACCATTTTCCTTTGGCGGGAGTTGATGGTGCTGATATGGAGATCGTCGCCGCCCATTGCTCTCTGGGGGTTGAGCACAGGGTGAATGTGCAGGGTTGATTCCTTCGGCTTTCCTACCAGCTCGCCCATACGTTGGATCAGCGTCTTTTGGAGATCATTGGTCATATCGTTCTGGTTGCGGAAGAAAACAACTCCACGTCGGGATACTGCAGAGGACACATCCGTTATTCCTGTCTTATTGAGGAGTTTAGTTTGCGTGCTTACTCGTGATGGCCAGGTCTCTAAGCAGCTCGTCTGAATTGGGCGCGTTGAGCATCTGGACGAGATTTGCCTCCGGAAACTCGGTGCCCACAGTAGGCGTTACCAAGAACTGCTTCAGAGGCTTGAGAGCGCCCTTCAGCTTCAGTGGCTTCGGGAAGGTCGTTTCTTGAGCGAATCCTCGGCGTAGACATGGCGAGCGAGTTGTTTGCAAGGCGGAGAAACGCAAAGCTGGTGCAGCGCGGCAAAGCAAAGTATTGGCGGTTCTCGACATTTGGACTGATGAGGTATCTACTAACTGGAAGTACGAGATAACAAGAACAGATGGTTATTGATCCTATGGAAGCGGTCTAGCTACTGTAATAATAGATGCCAAAGGAACCTAGCCGAAATCATGAGACCGAGCGAACCGAAAAGTCGGCGTATTTCTTTCTCTCTACTGTGTTATCCGGGGCATATGTTGGACGTCGCACGAGCTGTGAAGCGCGATCGCGGACGTACTAATCTACATGCCTACACAAAGAAGCCTATTTTCTTGGGGCTGTACCTAGGCCGGTCGTTTCCGCAACCTAATCGCTACTTTGGCAGGTTTTACGCTACGCCTGAAATTTGCAACATACCGCGAGTACCTTTGGAAGTGTGATTGCCCAGGTACACCTTGGAAAACCAAGCTCCTGCACAGCTAATGCACGAAGACCCACCATGGTGAGTTACGTATTGTCGCTCGGGACATTTGTGGAACTTCGCGCCGACCCCACTTTGCGGGCTATTTACGAGTACCTGAGTACACTTCTGGAAATTGATTGCGTACATTGATGATGGATGGCACCACTGCTTCGTTTAATCGCCGAACTTTGGGTCGCTGGCTCCACTCAATCAATGGTGATGTTGCACTGCTTCCGTCGGCATCATCAAACACCGAGAAGAGCGTAGTATACTACAGTCAAGTTGCCATGCTGCTGGTATCTCCCAGCACGCTCAAGAGTTATTCTTCCTTCTCATAGGCCACTACTTTCCGCTCGATTCCGTGCGTCTCTTTCAGGACATACGTGTCTCGCCCGCAAGTCGACCTTCGCATCGGCTTCCTTCCTACCTACCTACCGCAACCTGAGAGATACAACATTGTTGTTTTAGACATGGCTAAGAAACTCTGTGTGGTTACCGGTGCGACCGGTAATCAGGGCGGCTCCATCGCCCGCGGTTTGCTAAAGACTGGGGACTGGCACATCCGCGCCGTGACCAGGAATGCGAAGGGAGAAAAGGCGCAGAAACTTGTTGAGGAGGGTATGGAGGTTGTTCAAGCCAGCTATGATGATGAAGAGTCTATCCGAAAGGCGTTTGCTGTGAGTATTCTGCTGCTTGCGCTTTTTGTTTGGATGACCTCTGATACACGTGCAGGGCGCGCAAGCCATCTTTGCTGTGACGCAGTGGTGGGAGCCTTTCTTCAAAGGAGCCAGTCAGTCTGAGGCTGGCGAAATTGAGAAGCGCGATGGCATCATGCTGGCCAGGGTGGCGGCTGAAGTGAAGACGTTGGAGCATTACATCTGGAGCACACTTCCTGCGGCGGAAGAAATCACTCATGGCAAATTTCCCGTTCCTCACTTCGACTACAAGGCCAAAGTCGATGATCATATCCGGAAGAACATGCCGGAGTTGGCTGCTAAGACAACCTTTCTGATGTTTGGCTTCTATCCGTCCAACTTTGCCTTCTTCCCCATGTTGAAGCCGCAGCCAGTAGTAAGTTACTATACGCGAGACGCGCACTGTTTACCTGACTAATGCATTGGGCATTAGGCTACCGCGCCGGGAACATACGTCTGGATGGTTCCATCGGATCCATCAACCATTTGGCCTATGGCCGGTGACATGGCTAAAGACCCAGGTGTTTGGGCGCGCCAAATCTTGGCTAACCCAAAGCTGACGCATGGCAAGTACGCCGCCGTCTGCACTGAGGTCATGAGTCTCGGAGAGGCTCTGTCGCAGTGGGGAGTTGTCTCAGGTAAGAAAGGTGTATATGTGGAGGTAAAGCCAGAGGTTATTGGCAAGCTGTTCGGTCTTGCAGGCGAAGAGGCTGTTACCGGAGTGTTGTTTGGTGAGGCAGTGTCAGATTGGTTTGGACACCTCAAGGAACAGGGACTTTTCATCACGAAGGAGCAGTTGGGTATTTCGATGGATGAGGTCTCCAACTTCAAGCAAAGTCTCGAGTCGGTAAAACAGTTTCTTGGCTAGACGAATAGATGCCCTCGCTACCCATATGTACCTTCTCTTCGCGATATTTTTAATTCACGAGTATAGGCCTGTAAATGTTCTGCTGAACTTGCTGCAAGTGTGAGTGGCTTTTCGTCATGTATAGGTCATTGCAGTACTACTGAACGGAGTGTATAGCGGTTGAAGTATGGCTTGGCGCATGTGTTCAGGATATGCTCTCGCCTTAAGATGAGCAAAACATACAGTCATAGGGCACCGAGTTCGATCCGGTCGCACTTCGATTTGTTGAGAATGAGGCGTCAATTTTTCGCAATTGCTTCCTAGAATAGGATGAGTTGAGGTATACCTTCACATGCCGATTGCACCTAGGTCTCTGTTGGCAGACTAGGGCATGACTCGCACACGAGGTAGAATGGTCAACAGTCTTAAGGCTTGGGATCGATGGCGTGAGACTGTAGGATCCGGATCGTTTGTTTCCCTTGGATCGAGAAGAGTGCTGTAACGAGGTAGCCATTTGGAGCAGGAGATGTTCACTACCCTTGCATTGAGCGTATTGTCGAGAAGAGATCGACGCACGAATCAAATCCACGTAAGCGGTAGAACGCGAGTATATCGTCATCCCTTGGTTCATGCGTTGGTGTTGAAGATGAAACGCGTGGACTGCGGGTGCAGCCGAGAAAGGCCCTTTTGTAGATGTTCCCTTCGCCCATTAGTCTCCACGAGAAAGGGTTCGTACACCGGATTGGCTCAACCAATCGACCACTTCGGCCCGAACCTTGTAAGGCTTTGGCCTCGTGTATAGCTTATCATCAAGAGCTTGTAGATGCAACCGAACAAGGCCCTTTTAAAAGCGTTCTCCCTGTCTGCCGGTCTCCACGCGTTTCTACCAAGAAGAAGCAGGAAGCACGATCACTGCTTAGCTGTACGGACCCCGGCACAACGTCAGACCCGATTATTTCAGGTAAATGTAGTATACGTGGACGGTTCATACGACAACGTTAGTTCATTCTAGATTCCGCATCCCTTGGCAGCAAGGTAAGAGACGCGGGGAACTTGTACTGTACTCGAACGGATCCATGTTACATCCCGGTAAGTAACCCGAGCGACACATTCTCTCACATGCATCGCCTCGAGCTACGCCGATGCTCGCGCATATGACATGCAGTGTTTTGGACGCATATGTGATGCATCTCTAGATCGTTGCTAGCCACACCGCTTCCGACTGACAGCTGTGACGTGCAGCGCTCCGAGCCGTACCCTAGTGTGGCCTCGATTAAAATCTCACTGTTCTCGTACAATTCCAGTGCTGTGGTACAAGGCTGAAGGGCTGTATGTAAGCAGGAAGCGAGAGGCCATCTTACCTATTACAATACCAGGCAAAGGTACATTGCATGTGGGCCACCGACAAGGGGCTAGTGCAACCCAATCCCTTTGGGGAAGGCCTAGCTCACGTCACCTTGGACGGTAGTAACGCACAGGGTCCATCCGAAGTCACCCCAGATCGCGAGATCGCAACTAGGTAGCGTCTCCACACACACAAAGCTTTTACCTACCAGCGCATTGTCAAGGCAGCTGGAGACAGTATCACCGCATGGGTGTTATCAGCTGAGAACAATCCGAAGTCCCCCCAGATCATCAGCGCTTAGCGTCTCCACCCGAGATGTTTTGGTCTGATATCATAGTCGGTATATGTATCATGATATCGCTATTGCTTTCTTCTAGCTATCGAACCAAGTGTCGACGCCGAATTGAGTATGCGAGAAAACGACTCGAGCGTGAAGGCCGGCGCCCCTGCGCAGAAACCCACCAAGTACCGCCTTGCATGTGACAGCTGTCAACACTCCAAGATCCGATGCGATCAGGAACGGCCAAAATGTCGCAGATGTGCGAAGAAGGGCATAGAGTGTGTCTACAGCCCAGCACGACGTGCTGGACGACCGCGCACTCGCAACAACAGCAAGGGCTCCTCTGGCGCTGGAACCAGTGCAACCACGACCCAAAAAGGGTATCTGACTCCAATGACGGAGAAAGAGATGACGATTCCAGTCTCAGATCAGATGTCACCCTTTGCTCCAACCGGCTTGCTATCCGCCCTAGAGAACTGCTCCAGCTCCAGCTCCGACTCCAACACATCTACGATTTCTAGTATGGCGACGACTGTTCAGATCCCAAGCCCCGACAATATGGAGTTCTCCCCATATCAACAGTCAGACGACGACTTTCTGCAAGGCCTGCCGGATTTCACTGGTTCACAGTCCCCTCAACAAACCCCCAATTGCTATTACCCGATGTCACCCGAGTTCCAAATTGCGCCAGAGCTTCTGCATATGGGATTTCTCGGAACACCATGGGAGCAACAACACGAATATGGACAACGCCATTCCAATCCTTCGACCGTGCTTCTTGATGAGAGCCTGCCGTACTTTGGTTTGCTTAACTCCGATGGCCAACAACCATACTATCATCTGGATCAATGCCAAGAAGACACGCCAACCCCGATGACAAGCAGCAAGAGCATCGATGGCTGCAATTTCGGGCCTCCTCTAGAACAACAAGTTCATCCGCAATTTCCACAGCCCTTGGAACCCTCTTCTCCTTCAACAAAATCATGCAACTGCGTCTCCATCCTCCTCGACCACCTATCCGCCGCGCCTTCATGTTCACCTTCTTCTTCACCTTTCGCCTCAACTTCAGCCGCGCTCTCTACGTCTAGAGCGCTCATCACCTGCTGCAGCAACACGATGGCGTGCTGCAACGGGTGCTCGACACGTCCGTCAACTGCGCTCGTCATCTGCGAAGCCATTGACCGAGCGCTCGTTTCGCTCAAACTGGGCGGCGCTTCCCTCTGGACACCAGCACTAGCGTCCAACGCAAGTTGCGAAAGTGGTGCATCATCGCCACCTTCAACCTTGTCGTCATCTGATACAAGCAGTGGTATTTCAGTAGTAGACGACGAGCACGAGCCGCTACGCTGCGGAACGTTGCCGATCAGGGGTGCCGACCGGCGGGCCGTGGTGCGGGTGCTACTAGTCAAGCGAGTGATGGAAGCCCAGCGGGTACTGGAGCGGCTGCGGGACACGTTACTGTCGGGGATAATAGTCGGTGGGGATGCGACAGTGAAGAATCCACTACTAGCACTATGTGCAGATGTCGCAGGGGAGTTCGCGATGAAGGTGGCGGATAGAGTGGAGACTGTGAAGCTACAGATGTAATGGGCAAGGACTGGCGTGAGGAGTTTGGGGGTCAGGGGCTTCCGCACGAGTGGGCTACAGTGATGATATTCTTTTATTGCTCGATGACTGTCAAGGCAACTACATTGGGTGCCGTAGGTGCCATTTTTTTATGCAGCTACTACTGCCACTACTACCCCAACCCAAAATGACCTTCATTACTGGGTACCTAGGTGTGCAAGCTACCCTCTTCATGAAGCTCTAGAGGGCATGTGAATGTAGGTACAGCCATGAGTGTTAGCTACGAACGTTCTCAAGGTACCGATCAGCGAGCTGAGAGTTTTCCCTACATCGATAGTCCGGCTTGTTTTCTGTCTCGGGGAATATTACTAGATTCCAAAGAGAACAAGTAGCGCGGTGATTTCTAATCCAATTCTCCAAAGCTACCTCTACTAAAACTTGTATGACGGTTTCAGTACAACACTGTCGGCCACCGATGATGCACGCACCTGCTGATGATCTACAATATACCGAATAAAGCACAGGTAACGCCTACCTCTTTCGGTATCGTTAGAGTCTCATGTATAAACCTATTTCAATTCATCGCAATGTACTATATCTTGTTCATACCTGGCCTACATACCAGCCCATCAGCAGAAGAATTTACCACCATGTCCTCCATACCGTTCCTGTCTGAGCCCTCCAACGCAGAGTTTGAAGAAGACGCCGCAGCCGACAACATCCTAGCAGCTCTCGAATCTCTCGCCGCCGACCACATTCCCGCTCCACTCCGCGACAATGAGGAAAAGCGGCTCCGATTTCTCGAGGCCGCCAGGATGGCCTCTTTCAAGCTCGAGCAGCCGTGGGATACCATGCAGCGGCTGATCTTTTGTGCTCTACCGCCTAACATGGTGCAAGTGGGCATTGACCTGGGGCTGTGGAGGCTACTTACCAAGAAGGAGGGTATGGCAATGAGCGTGGCTGAGCTGGCTGCTGAATTGGGCGCTGAAGAGGCGCTGCTAGTGCGAGTGCTGCGGTACGCGGCGACGCAGTGGATGGTGGAGCAGGTCGGTGTCGAGACCTATCGGGCGACGAACATCACGCGATATTTGTCCATGTCAGGACTGGAATCTGTGATGTTCCATGTGTAAGTGCTACCGGAGTTTCATTCTCAAGAATCGAGGTTAATTTGCTTTGCAGGACCGAGAGGAATATCGCGTTGTACAACGCCATCCCAAAGTGGCTGGCCAACAACTCCTACAAGCAACCGCATGATAACAAGAATCTTCCGTTCAATCTGAGCAAGAACACCGACCTGCACTTTTTCGAGTGGCTCTCGCAGCGGCCGCGGCACCAACAGGCCTTCAACGAGTACATGTCGTTCCAGCGCGTGGGGCAGAAGAGCTGGCTCGATGTGTTCCCACTTGAGAAGTACTTGCATGGCTCTATTACAGGAGATAATCACCGAATTCTCTTCGTCGACGTTGGCGGCGGATATGGACACCAATGCAAGGAGGTGTTGAGGAGATTTCCCTCGCTGACGGGACGCGTTGTGCTGCAGGACACACACGCGGCGGCCATCGATTCTGCCAAGAGTATCGAAGGCTTGAAGGTTGTTTACCATGACTTCACCAAGGCGCAACCAGTCAAGGGGGCGCGCGTCTACTACCTGCGAAACATCTTGCATGACTGGCCTGATCAAGCCTGTCATGAGATCCTCTCCCAACTGAAAGACGCTCTTGCTCCCGACTCGGTCATCTTGCTGGACGAGCTTGTCCTTCAGGATGAGGGCGCACATTGGTACGGCGCCTCATTTGATTTGCTGATGATGGCCAACTATGGCGCACAAGAGAGGTCGCTGGCTAAGTGGGATCGCATTCTCGAGAAAGTTGGCCTGGAACGGAAAACTTTTGTGCCGTACAGCATGCATGGAGATAGTGTTCAAGTAATTGGTGCTCGAGCAACGGTTCACGAAAGGCTGTAAATGTACATTGCTGCTCTCTTATGACTTGAGTTTTGCCGCTAGATGAACGGCGCTAAGTCCAGATGTGCCTAGCGGGACGCTAGTGAGCAGGTGATCCAATAAGAACCTTGGAAAGTCCGCAGGCTTGGCGGCGCGTCTTTATGTCTCGTGTGTTGTTGACCTCAGCAACTTAGTCTCACTACTTGTATCATAGCTTCCTTTACCTGCAGATTTCTAGCAATGACGCTTGGTAGAAGCGTGTCAAATGTCGCAAAGCGGCACTACCTTCGCTTTTTACACACTTTTGAAGGTAGCCGTGCAATGCCCTCCCGTCCCCAAATTGACATGAATCCCTTGTTCTGCTACACCAACGGACGATGGCTATGGAAAGAACGTGAGCAACTAGAAGCCCGATACAGACGTTTTGACGTGCCCAGTCTTCAGCAAGCGGCTTGCCAAGCCGTCGGTGCAAACAAGTGTATATCTTTCAAGAAGATTGGCGAAGGCAACTACAACAAGGCATATCGCCTTGAAATGGAAGACGGCCAAAAGGTCATCGCAAAAATCCCACACCCTAATGCTGGCCCACGGATACTTACCACTGCATCGGAAGTGGCAACTATGGAGTTTGTCCGGACTATTTTGAATATACCCGTTCCACGAGTTCTTGCTTGGAGCGCTACCAATCAAAACCATGTCCAAGCAGAATACATTATTATGGAAGAAGCGAGAGGCTCCCAACTCCACGAAATCTGGCAAGATCTTTCACTGCGGAGGAAGTCTGACATCATT